>Ga0209542_10013942_pt1 | contig 13746 bp, 10 predicted proteins | sample RifCSPhighO2_01_FD_184028 | JGI IMG/M metagenome (GOLD analysis project Ga0209542, IMG submission 184028) | Soil microbial communities from Rifle, Colorado - Rifle CSP2_plank highO2_0.1 (SPAdes) (version 2) | ecosystem: Environmental > Terrestrial > Deep subsurface > Rock core/Sediment ...
ATCGAAAGGCGAGTTAATCTTTTCGGGGTTGCTGAGCCGGTTGTGCAGACTGAAAATGTTGGTGTGGAGCAACGTTTGATTGTTGAGCTGGCCGGCGTTTTTGATATTAAAGAAGCAATTAAATCGATCGGCGAAACTCCTTATTTGGAATTTAAAGAGCTTGCCCGTGGAGGGGACGGAAAAATTTTAGCAACCTCAACAGCCGATGTAGAAGATTTTGTTTCTACTGGGCTGACGGGCCGGTATTTAAAACGCGCCACTTTGGGGTTTGATCAGACAACCGGATCGCCGGAAGTTTTTCTTGAATTTAATGACGAGGGCGCGGAGCTTTTTGAAAAAATAACCGAAAAAAATGTCGGAAGTCCCGTCGCGGTTTTTTTGGACGGCGTTCCGATCAGTATTCCAACTGTCCAAGAGCGCATCAGCGGAGGAAGCGCGCAAATTACCGGGCGATTCACCCAAGAAGAAGCGCGGGATTTAGTCAGGCGTTTTAACGCCGGAGCCCTTCCGATTCCGATCAGCCTTCTTTCGCAGCAGAGCATAGGAGCGTCTTTGGGGCAGGAGGCTTTGCTTAAAAGTTTGCGCGCCGCGATTTACGGAACTTTGGCGGTCATGATTTTTATGATTTTGTGGTACAGGCTTCCAGGAGTTATTGCTGTTTTCGCATTGGGAGTTTACGGGGCTTTGACTTTGCTTTTGTTTAAATCAATTCCCGTTACGCTTTCATCCGCTGGCATCGCTGGTTTTATTCTTTCCATCGGCATGGCGGTGGACGCGAATATTTTAATTTTTGAAAGAATGAAGGAGGAGCTACATTCCGGGCGATCGCTTGACGCGGCAATGGCGGAAGGCTTTCGCCGGGCATGGACTTCCATCCGCGATTCAAATGTTTCAAGCCTTATTACTTCCGTGATTCTCTACTGGTTTGGCACTTCGCTTGTCCGCGGGTTCGCGTTAACTTTGGGCCTCGGTATTTTAGTCAGTATGTTTACTGCCATCACCGCGTCGCGTTATTTTTTGCGCGCTTTGCCGCACACTGGCGCCGGCCACCTAACCCGCTTTCTCTTCAGCGCTGGACTTTCAAAATAAGTTGCGCTAGGCTCCGAGTAATGATTCGGAGTTTTTTTGTTTCAATAATTTTACTGGCGGCTGCCACGCCGGCTTACGCCGGCGTCGTTATCAATGAAGTCGCATGGATGGGGACGGCGGAGAGTTCGTATTGCGAATGGGTTGAGCTTTATAATGACGGTTCTGGCGAAATAGATTTATCCGGGTGGAAGCTTTACGAAGCTGGTTCAACTGGCGACGTATTAATTGTTTCGCTCACAAAAACAATTCCAGCCGGCGGATATTACTTGATAGAGCGCGTTACAAATTCTTGTCCCGATCCTATTTCCGGAGTTGACGATGATGCTGGATCTTTTGGCGGGAGCGGATTAAATAATAATGGCGAAACACTTGTTTTAAAGGATTCTAATGGCAGTAATATTGATACATTAGATGGCTCAAGCGGATGGGCTGGCGGTAATAGTTCAACAAAAGAAACGATGCAAAAAATTTCATCCGGGTGGGGGACTGGCGCGGCAACTCCAAAAGTAGAGAATATTCAAGGTGAGATTCCGCCGCCACCCGCGCCTGCTCCAGTTGCAAGTTTGGAAGAGGGAGAGGGTGTTACGATGGCCGAATCAACGTCAAAAATAAAAGCTGATGCGGGAGAAGATCGCACGGTGCTTGCTGGGGCAGAAGTTGGATTTTCCGCTTCAGCGGAGGGATTTACGGAAGATTCCATAAATAACGCCAGATTTTCATGGAATTTCGGCGACGGTTACATTGGGGAAGGCAAAAACGCGGCGCATGTTTTTATTTATCCGGGCATTTACTCTGTTTTACTCAATGTTTTGTTTTCGGGAAATTCTGCCTCTGATTCTACAAAAATTACCGTTGTGGAAAACCCGGTTGTTATTTCGGAGATAAAGCCCGGCTCGTTTTTGGAAATCTACAATAATTCTCCGCGCAAAATAGATTTTTCCGGATTCGGCATCGGGCTTGGCGATTCAAAGCCATTTTATTTTCCCGCCGGAACTTTTTTGCAGCCATACGCCCATTTAGCGCTAAACGGCGAACTTCTGGGTTTTCAGCTTGCGCAAAACGGAACGATTAAACTTTTTTACCCAAATCATAAAATTTTATTTTCTTCGGTTTACCCGCAGTTGTTATTAGGGGACGCCGAAAGCTTAAACTTCGCGGATGGCCATTGGTTTAGGGCGAAAGCTACGCCCGGCGCGAAAAATAACGCGCCAGCCAAATCCAAAACAACCCAAGCTACAAATGGTCCTCAGACCAAAGTTGCTGAAAATCCAAAACCCAATTCTGAAATCGCAGCTGCTTCCGTGATCAACATCGAACATTCTAACGGTTGGGGAAAACTTTTAAAAGAGAATTACTTCTGGCTTTTTATGGGCTTAGGCGCCGGAATTTTGGCGGGGCTCGGCGCTATTTTAGGCAAACGATATTTAGCATAAAGCGTTGTATAATTAACCAATGAGCGAAAAGGTTAAAAAGCCCGTTATTTTTGTTTTTTCTACCGCTTATCTGCCGTTTATCGGCGGGGCGGAGGTGGCGATAGAGCAGGTTGCCAAGCGTTTAAAAGATCGCTACGATTTTTTTATTTTTACTTCCAGAATGCGCCGGGATTTGCCAAAGAGGGAAGTGAGAGATGAGGGATGCGTGGTAAGAATTGGGTTCGGAAATAAATTGGATAAATTTTGGCTTTTATTTTTTGGATGGTTTGCTGCTTGGCTGGAACTTCGAAAACAGCGCGGAAAAATAATTTTTTGGGTGATGGATTTTTCTTTCGGCGCCGCGGCGGCAGGAATTTTGAAAATTTTCTATCAGAAAATCCCTTTAGTTTTCACAATAGAATACGGTTACGGAGACGAAAGAGTCGCGAAAGGAAGGTTTGGTTTGATGAATTTTGCGTTTCGCCTGATTCTTTTGCAATCCGATTATGTCACGGCGATTTCTCATTATTTGCTTCATTTATGCGGGCAATACGGCTATATCGGTGAGGAAGCAGTAATACATAATGGCGTTGATTTAGAAAAATTTTCGGAAGAACGCAAGGAAAATAAAAAAATATCCAACACTATTATCACAATTTCCCGCCTTGTTCCCAAAAACGGCGTGGATATTTTAATAAAAGCGTTTGCAGAATTAAAACGCCAACTTCCCACATCTAACCTCCAACTTCACATTATTGGCGATGGGTCGGAACGTAAGAATTTGGAGCGTATGGCGTATGGCTTAGAGCTTGAGGCGGATATAAAATTTTTTGGCAGTGCGCCTTACAGCGAACTCCCGAAATATCTGGCCCAAACGGATGTTTTTGCGCGGCCATCGCGTTCGGAGGGAATGGGCAACGCTTTTGTGGAAGCTTTGGCGGCCGGAGTTCCGATCATCGGCACGCCGGTCGGCGGGATTTTAGATATTATAAAAGACGGCGAGACCGGTCTCTTTGCAAGAGTTGATGATCCTAAAGATTTGGCTGAAAAAATAAAAATATTGCTGGAGGATAAAGCGCTGGCGCGAAAAATCGTTGAAAACGGCAAAAAAATGGTTGAAGAAAGATTTTCTTGGAATAAAATCTCGCGAAATTACGCGGATGTTTTTAATCATGAACTTAATCTTAAAAAACGTATTTTGATAGCTACCGGTATTTTCCCGCCGGAGGTCGGCGGACCCGCGACTTACAGCAAAATTTTACTGGATGAGCTGCCGAAACACGATTTTGGGGTGCGCGTGCTAAGTTTCGGCAGTGTTCGGAAATTGCCCAAAATTTTGCGTCACATGGCGTACGGCTTTAAGGTCGTTTTAATGGGCAGAAACACTGACATTATTTTCGCGCAAGACCCTGTGAGCGTTGGATTGCCCGCAGCGCTTGCCGCAAAAATTTTGCGCAAGAAATTTTTGCTCAAAATAGTCGGAGATTACGCGTGGGAGCAGGGCGTTCAAAGATTTGGAGTGAAAGAAGTTTTGGATGATTTTTTGAAAAACAAATACAGATGGGAAGTTGAGTTTTTGCGCAAAATTCAGAAATTTACCGCCAACCGCGCGGATAAAATAATCGTTCCGAGCGAGTATTTAAAAAAAGTTGTTTTGGCGTGGGGCGTAAAGCAGGGGAAAATTCATGTTGTTTATAATGCGTTTGATGCGCCAGAAATAAAAATATCCAAAGAAGATGCTAAAAAGCAACTCGGAATTTCCGGGAAAATTTTGATTTCGGCTGGTAGAGATGTGCCGTGGAAAGGATTTCAAATGTTGCGAGATTTAATGCCGGAAATTTTACTGCAAATTCCGGACGCCAAACTTTTTATTTTAAGCAACGCACCGAAAGAAAAACTCCTGCTTTATTTGCGCGCGGCCGATCTTTTTGTTTTAAATACTTCTTACGAAGGATTTTCGCACCAAATTTTGGAGGCGATGGCCCTTGGCGTTCCGATAGTCACAACTGACGCTGGCGGAAACCCCGAACTTATTGAGGATGGCAAAGAAGGATTTTTGGTGAAATTCAACGACAAAGAGGCGCTTAAAACAAAAATTCTGGAAATTCTAAAAAATCCCGAGCTTGCCCAAAAACTTGGCGCATCCGCCTCTCAAAAATCCCGCCAATTTTCAAAAGAGAGGATGGTGAAAGAAATTGTTAAAATATTATTGTGAAAGTCTTAATGATAAGCGGGGATCCGGGGGTTTCGGAGCCGGGCTCGGATACCGGAAAAAGAATGGAAGAGCTGAGGCTGGCTTTGGGCGAGCTTTACATTGTGCCGGCTTACGGGAGCGCTTTAAATTTTATCAAAGCGTTTTTTGAGTGCGCTAAAATTTTAAGAAATAAAAAAATTGAAATTATCACCGCGCAAAGCGCGGAGCACGCGACAATCGCGTGGATTTTTTCAAAATTATTTAAAGTTCCCTGGCAGATGCAAATCCACACAGACATTTTTAGCCCATATTTTGTCGAACATTCGATGTTCGACATTAACAGATTGAGAGTTTGGCTGGCAAAATTTTTAGTTTCGCGCGCTGATTGCGTTCGAGTTGTCAGCAACCGCATAAAGCGGTCTTTGGTGAAATTTAATAAAAATTTAAATCAGCCGGATAAAATTACAATTCTCCCGGTTTTTGTTGATGTTGAGGGGATTAAAAACGCGCCAATTAAAACAGATCTTCATAAAAAATATCCCTGGCGGTTTATAATTTTAATGGCCTCTAGAATAACAAAAGAAAAAAATATTGGGCTAGCGTTGGAAACTATATCTCTAATTCGTACGAATAAGCGAATTATTTTGCTTGTTGTCGGCAACGGGTCTGAGCTTGAGGCGCTTAAATTTAAAGTATACAAGCTTGGCTTAAACGACGGCGTTATTTTTGAGCCACATACGGACGATTTAATTTCTTATTATAAAACTTGTGATTTGTTTTTGTTGACTTCCAATTACGAGGGCTACGGCCGGACTTTGATTGAAGCGGCGGCATCTGGCGCGAAGATTATTTCTTCAGATGTCGGCATCGCACCGGAAATCTTGGAGCAAGAATGCGTTTTTAAAGTCGGCGACAAAGAAGATTTAAAGCGAAAATTGCTTTCAGCGCTAAAATTAAGCTTTCCTCCGCCAAAACAGTTTTCCCCTCAAACGAAAGAGGAGTATCTTAAGTTATATAAAAACAGCCTTACTTTATGCAAATAAAAAAACTTTCCATTGTCATCCCGACGTATAATGAAAAAAATACGATCGCCGAAATTATCCGTAGGGTAAAGGCGGTTGATTTGGGTGAGATAGAAAAAGAAATCATAGTGGTGGACGATGGCTCAACCGACGGCACGAGAGAGATTTTAAAAATCATTCCCGAAATAAAATATATTTTCCATGGAAAAAATCTGGGCAAGGGCGGAGCTTTGCGCACGGGTTTTGAAGCGGCAACTGGAGATACCGTTATTCCGCAAGACGCGGATTTGGAATACGATCCAGGCGATTTTCCCGCGCTGATTAAGCCGATTTTGGAAAACAAAACAGAAGTTGTGTTGGGCGTAAGAATTGACCCGGAAAAAGACGAAAGAAAGAAAAAATCTTTTTATTGGCTGGCTTGGCTGGGGAATAAGGCGATTACCTGGGCCACTAATATTTTATATTGGAATGATGCCGAAGAATATGAAGGATGCTACAAAGTTTTTACCAAGCGTCTGACGGATTCGGTCAATGTCAAAACGAACGGTTTTGAATACGAAAACGAATTAATTTGTAAAATATTAAAACGAGGATATAAAACGGTTGACGTGCCTATACGCTATTTTCCCCGCGATTACGAAGCTGGCAAAAAAATAAAACCCAAAGACGGCTTTAAAATTTTGTGGACAATAATTAAATATCGTTTTACTATGGACTAAGATTCATTTTGGGCGATATATATGGCCAAAAGCAAAGGTCCGGTATGTTTAATTGTTGCGCCGTCGGGTTTTTTACTGGATGAGAGAAATTTTATGAGTTTAGGCATTTTGAAAGTCGCCTCCGCGCTAGAAGCAAAAAGTTTTTCTGCGGAAATGATGGATCTCTCCGGCGTGGAAAATTATGAGGACGCCATAAAAACGCACGCCGCCGCTTCTTCCGCGAAGCATTTTGGAATTACCGCGACCACTCCGCAGATGCCCGCGGCGAATAAAATTGCTAAGGCGATAAAATCAGTAAGAGGGGACGCCAAAATAATTTTAGGCGGCCCGCATGTTACTTTGGTCAACGCCGCCTACAAAAAAGAGTTTAAAAAAGGTTTTTTCGGCCGCGCGACCAAAGCTATGGAAATTTTGAAATCGAGCTTGGATATTTTGGTAGCTGGAGACGGTGAAGAATCTATTTTTGCGGCTTTGGCGGATGGTACTCCAAAGTTGATAGACGCCGATGATCCGAAGTCCAGCCTTTTTTTAGATAATTCCCGGTTGAATTTGTTGCCCTATCCTGCTAGGCATTTGGTGGATGTTGAAAGTTATCATTATGCCATTGACGGAGAGCGTGCGTTAAGTTTAATTGCCCAGCTTGGTTGCCCCTTTGAATGCGGGTTTTGCGGCGGAAGAGCCTCGCCATTTTTGCGGAAAATCCGCATGCGGTCCATTGAAAATATAATCGGCGAGATGAAGCTGATGCATCAATCCTACGGCGTTAAAGGCTTTATGATGTATGACGACGAGTTAAACGTCAACAAACAAATGGTCGCGTTGATGCGTGCCATAGCAGATGTGCAATCAGATTTGGGAGTGGATTTCAAGCTACGCGGTTTTATAAAATCAGAACTTTTCACGGAAGAGCAAGCCGAAGTTATGTTTAAAGCGGGTTTCCGCCAGATTTTAATTGGCTTTGAATCCGGCTCGCCGAGAATTTTGGAAAACATAAACAAAAAAGCGACTCGCGATGACAACACCAGATGCGTTGAAATCGCGCATAAACACGGGCTCAAAGTTAAGGCTCTAATGTCAATTGGCCACCCAGGCGAATCTGTTGAAACAATCGAAGAAACGCATAAGTGGCTTCTAGAAGTAAAACCGGATGATTTTGACGTAACCATTATTACTACTTATCCGGGAAGCCCTTATTACGATGACGCCGTACCTGACAAAAAACATACCGGAGTTTGGATTTATACTTATCCTAAAACCGGAGACAATCTTTACGGGTTGGAAATTGATTACACAACAGTCGCCGATTACTACAAAGGCGACCCTGACGGCGGTTATCAATCGTTTGTTTTTACGGATTATCTGGACACGGAAGGGCTGGTGGCTTTGCGCGACTTTGTTGAAAGAGACGTTCGCAAAAAATTGGGAATTCCATTTAATCCCTCTGCCGCTGCGATACGGTTTGAACATTCAATGGGCCAGTTCGGTTCTAAATTGCCTCCTTATATTTTAAGAGAAAGCAGCCCCTCGACTAGTTAGCCGAGGGGTGTTATTTTTTAAGGTAATTAGTGTGATTCGTAACCTCGAGGAGCTAAAATACCCTTATGGTTACAAGACGAAAGAATGTTTTCGGTTGCGCGGCCAACTTTTTGAGAGGAAAAAAGTGCATTTTCTGCGGTTCGTTCAAGGTGAATAGGACAGCCCGAGGATATGTGAAATGCCGCTCATGCCGAAAGCAAAAAAGTTTGAAAAAGATTCGCACTGAGACAGGCATCGTCTCCGGCTTCTACCAGCAACAACCTGCGTATCGATTGGCAAATGACCTCGGTATTGATTATCAGACGGTAACAAGAGTATACCAAAAACTTCGTCTCTTAATTTATCATATCGCAGAACTTGAAGGAGCGAAACTCTCCGGCGAGATTGAAATGGACGAGTCATATTTCGGCGGCAAAAGGAAAGGCAAGCGTGGGCGCGGAGCAGGAGGCAAAAGCATAGTATTCGGCCTTTTAGAGCGGGATGGCAGGGTTTATACGAGAGTTGTGGAAGGAGTATCAGCCGATGATCTTATGGCAGTTATCAGAAAGAAAACAAGGAAAGGTTCGGTCTATTACTCTGATACCTTCAGGAGCTACAATTCGCTCAAACGGCTCGGCAAACACCTTACCGTCAATCACTCAAAACAAATGGTCGATAAACGCACAAAGAATCATATTAATGGGATTGAGGGTTTCTGGAGTTTTGCTAAACATATTCTGTACAATTATCGGGGCATTTCCAAATATCATTTTCCGATGTATCTTAAAGAAGTGGAGTATCGGTTTAACCACCGCAAAGAGAATCTTTTCAAGTTATTTTTATCAATCTATTTTGGTTACGTTTCGCACTAATTACCTAAAAATATAATACTTTTCTATTCCTGATTTGTTTTTAGTTGTTGAAGAAGACCAAAAACTTCCTTCTTCCAGCGTTTCCGGTTTTACATAAGGAAAAATCCTGGTTTTATATCTTTGCAGTTCTAGAACGTGCTCCTTGTATTTTGCCGGGTCGTCAATCATTGGGCGCATTTGGTCGGTGCCAAACATATGTTTTGCTCCGTCAGCTCCCTCAAAAGTCATGACGTTTGGAGATGCCGGCTTAAAACCAAGCTTTGTCACTTCTGCTTCCAACATTCCTTCTTTTGCGGCCTCAAACGCCGCTTCTATCTTTTTGATGTCGTTGTCTAATACGTCGGTCAGCACCGTTTTCCGCTTAGTTTCCTGATTGATGCTGTTTATCATACTGCACCCGCCTATAAAAACGAGGATAACTGCTAAAAATGCCCCTAGCAATCTATTCATTTCCAGCTCCTTACTCTAGAAATAGACTTAACAAAGCTGTAAAATAAGTCAATACCTATGGACCGGATAAGGAATTTTTGCATAATCGCGCATATTGACCACGGCAAATCCACGCTTGCCGACCGCATGCTAGAAATTACAAAAACCGTTGAGGCCCGCAAGATGAGGGAGCAGTTTTTGGATATGCATCCGTTGGAGCGCGAGCGGGGGATTACCATAAAAATGCAGCCGGTCACGATGCGCTATAAAAATTTTATTTTGAATTTGATTGATACCCCGGGCCATATTGATTTTAATTACGAAGTTTCAAGGGCCTTGGCGGCCGTGGAGGGGGCAATTCTTTTGGTTGACGCCACCCAAGGCGTGGAGGCGCAGACGATTTCTAATGTTGAACTGGCGAGAAACCTTAAGCTTAAAATTATTCCTGTTGTAAATAAAATCGATTTGCCGCAAGCGCGAATCAGCGAAACAAAGGAAGAAATAAAAAATTTGCTAGTGGCGCCGGATGAAGAAATCTTGGAAGTTTCCGCGCGGACAGGAGAAGGCGTGGAAAAATTGTTAGAAGCGGTAATTAGCCGGATTCCATCGCCGGCGCTTTCCAACAAGGCGCGCGCCCTGGTTTTTGATTTTGATTATTCGCTTCACCGCGGAGTAATCGCGCACGCGAGAGTTTTTGGCGGCGAGTTTAAAAAGGGAAACAAATTAACGCTATTTGCCGCGAAAAATAACTTTACCGCGCTGGAAGTCGGCGTTTTTAAGCCGGAGCTTCAAGAGCAGGCCTCGCTTGCTTCGGGAGAGATAGGTTACATAATTACGGGCATAAAAGAAGCGAAAGTGGTAAGGGTTGGAGACACGATTGGCGGCCCGCCTTTGCCGGGCTACAAAGAACCGCGGCCGGTGGTTTTTTCCAGCCTTTATCCTGCTGATCAGGATAAATTTGAAAACTTAAAAAAAGCGCTGGAAAGGCTTAAACTTTTAGACAGCTCGTTTTTTTTTGAAGAGGAATCTAGCGGGGTTTTGGGAAGAGGTTTCAGGTGCGGATTTTTGGGAATGTTGCATTTGGAAATAGTTGTGGAAAAATTGAAAAGAGATTTTTTAGTAGAAGTCGTCGCGGCGACTCCGACCGTTCGCTATAAACTCATCACAAAAAAAGGAGAGATTGAAGTGTATTCTCCTGCAAAATTTCCTCCCGAGCACGAGATTATTGAAATCTGGGAACCTTATTTAAAAATTGAAATTTTGGCTCCTCCGGAAAAACTTTCCGGGGCGCTTAAGCTTTTGGCTGATCGCGAGGCGGAGATAGGTGACACCAAAAAATTTTCCACCAATCGTTTTAAATTGGACGCGAAACTTCCTTTACGGGAACTCATGCGCGATTTTTTTGACGAGTTAAAAAGCATTTCTTCCGGCTATGCTTCGTTGAGTTACGAATTTTTGGAAATGAGAAAGGCAGATTTAGTAAGGTTAGACGTTTTAATCGCGGAAGAGCCCGAGCCGGCTTTTTCTAAAATTGTTCCAAGAACGAGAGCCCAGAAAGAAGCCGAAGAAACGGTGGAAAAGCTTTACAAAATTCTTCCGCGCGCGCTTTTTGCCTTAAAAATCCAGGCAGCCGTTTCCGGGAGGATTTTGGCTTCGCGAACTCTCCGCGCGCTAGCAAAAGACGTAACCGGGCATCTTTACGGCGGCGACAGGTCTCGCAAAATGAAGCTTTGGAAAAAACAGAAAGAAGGAAAAAAGAAACTCCGCGCCCGTGGCGATTACCAAATTTCACCGGACATTTTTCTGAAAATGATAAAAAAATAGTTTATTTAGTTTCACAAACATTTTGCGAATCGTTACTAAACTAATTTGACGATCGGCAATAAAGTTTAGTAAGATATATTTAATGAAAATAATGAAAAAAGGGCAAAAACGCATTAGGAGGGGAGAGAAAATGGTTCGAATTTTCACTGCGCTCGGCAAAGGCGCGCTGTGCACAGCAGAGCTTTTGGATGAGTTTTTCAATTATCATAAGTCCTATGCTAGGGCGCGCCAGGGACTTTATGGCGGTGGCGGATATTTTATAAAACCAAAGCATTCACCAGACAACAACGAACTACAATCTTTCTATTCTTTGTTGAACAAGTTAAAAAATCAAGGCATGCTTGCAAAATCAGAAAGCCCTAAGGGCGCTTTGTGGCGGGCAACGGCCGCCGGTTTTAATAAATGTATGCTGTTAAAAGAAAAAAAAGTATTTTACGTTACAGAAAGCGATGATAAGTTAAAGATCATAGCTTATGACATTCCTGAAAAAGAGAGAATTAAAAGGCTGTGGCTGTGCGAAGCGTTAGAGATAATGAATTTTAAAAAATTGCAAAAAAGTTTGGCGGTGGGAAAAAGCAAAATACCGGAAATTTTTTTGGAGGATTTGCATCGTAAGAAAATGCTTCAGTATGTGCATATTTTCGAAGTTAGCCAAACAGGCACCATTAAAGAGCTACCTTAAAAATTTCTGCTCAATTGCGCTTTTCAGAGTTACTAAACTATAAAAAACGATCGGCAATAAAGATTAGTAAACGGCTTTGCGCCACAAAATAGACTTTACATCAAATTTTGTTTGTGCTAGAAATGAATCTGGTTGCTGCTGAAATTAGAGTAAGCGGCGCGGATACCGCAGACGTGTTTGCGGTAGGGCGTTCTTTAAAAAATCCCGCTTGGCGGGAGTCGGCTCTTGGACGGCTCGGAGGCTTCAGCGGCGCTCCGGGAAGTCGCAACGAGAAGATTAAAGGAGAAGAGAGATGGAAGAAAATATAAATAAGGCCATCGCAGATTTTTCAGCTACATTAGAAAAACATCTGCGAGAAATTCAACAAATGCTTATTTTGGTACCCAATAGCATGCACGGCACAGTGTCAAGGTTTTCGAAGGTAAGAAAAAACATACTACATGATCAATGTTTTGACGACCAGCACAAAGATATACAGTGGATGGTTTTATTAAATATCCTCCATAATCAATATGGCGGGCCCGTACCTTCTTCGTGTAACCCGGCTTGGCTTTTTGGCGGTTGGACTACAAGCTTGCTTAGGCCGGACTTTGATTTTTTGATAAGCTGCAACGCCATAGATGACTTGAGGCATACAAAAATAATCAAATTTTCTGATGGCTGCATAGTACACGGCGAAATTTATTTTGGCGATTTAGTAAAATATTCTGTGTCAGAAAGCACAATGATTTTAATTTTAGCAAAAACAAAACAGAACCTGAAAGAGCTGCAAGGGACTATTTATAGCGAGATTGTAAGAGAGTTGGAAAAAACAGGTAAGGATAATTCTTGGCCATTTAGCTATACACTTTGTTTGATATCCGCATACGAAGAATTATTGAGTAAAAACGCTTTTGTTCGTGAGCGCATTGTTAAATCGCATAAAGAAATAAGCGAAATTGCTAATGGTTTGCACGCAACGCAATCTTTTAGCAAAAGTAAAATATTTCAGCGTTTGCGAGAACGCTTAGAGGTAGTGGCGGAAGAATTAAAGTAAGTTTAGTCTAAAACTTTACCGCGGCCGCTGGCGGTGAAAATAAAAAACCGAAGCAAAGAAAAAAGCCCCTCGACTAAGCTCGGGGCTTTTTGATTTTAGTTTTTTTACGTTCAATCCATGCGCAAATGTGCTTTGATATATGGCGAGACGCGTTCTAAGGCAAGCGCGTACCCGGCTTCTCTATATGGAATGCCGTATTTTTTTGATACTTGGATCAGTTCTTTGCCGTTTGCCGTAAACATTTTTTCCAGCGCTGCTCGCATGCTGTCTTCATTATTATCCGGAATTTGAATCCGCAGATTGGACGGATTTTTTCTGGTATTCCTGGCCCATTCAAAGTAAGAGGCGGTAACTCCTCCAGCATTGGCGTAAATATCGGGAATAACTTTTATGCCGCGCTGATTCAATATCTCATCTGCATCAGCCAAGGTTGGGCCGTTAGCCCCCTCTAAAACCACTTTGAAATTCATTTTTGCGGCGACAGTAGTCGTGATAACTTCTTCTATCGCCGCAGGCACGAAAATATCGGCTCCCAACGCCATTAGTTCATCAAAAGAAACTTTTACGCAATTGGGCAAAGAGCTCTCAAAGCCGTTTACGGTTTTGAATTTATTTGATTCTGCGTATTCCGACATTTTTTGTACGTCCAATCCAGCCGTGCAATAAACTCCTCCGTATTGATCGACAACTCCGATGATTTTTATTTTAAACTCTTCGGCAAATTTGCAAAAATACGACGCGACATTGCCGAATCCTTGAACAATCGCGGTTGGTTTTTTTGGTAGATGCGCTTCTTTGGCGCCGAGAAATGTTTGCAGGGCCAAGTGCAGTCCTAACCCCGTAGCTGATTTTCTTCCGCAAATTCCGCCATTCCCGACAGATTTCCCAGTGATTACTCCTTCCCCGATGATATTATCTCCGGTGTAATCAATGTAAAAATTGCAAATCCAAT
>Ga0209542_10013947_pt1 | contig 13743 bp, 10 predicted proteins | sample RifCSPhighO2_01_FD_184028 | JGI IMG/M metagenome (GOLD analysis project Ga0209542, IMG submission 184028) | Soil microbial communities from Rifle, Colorado - Rifle CSP2_plank highO2_0.1 (SPAdes) (version 2) | ecosystem: Environmental > Terrestrial > Deep subsurface > Rock core/Sediment ...
GGGCAACGCCGGCACCGCCGTTGAACCCAAGTGCGAGAACGTCGCCATCGACGTTCTGGCCATTGAGCAGCTGGCTGACTTCGCCGAAAAGAATGTGCAACTGACCATCGTTGGCCCGGAAGCGCCGCTGGTTAAAGGCGTGGTTGATCTGTTCCGTTCGCGCAAGCTGGATATCTTCGGCCCCACCGCCGCCGCTGCGCAGCTGGAAGGCTCCAAGGCCTTTACCAAGGATTTCCTGGCACGCCAGAACATCCCAACGGCCGACTACCAGAACTTCACCGAAGTCGAGCCGGCCCTGGCCTACCTGCAAAAAGTCGGCGCGCCGATCGTGATCAAGGCTGACGGCCTGGCTGCGGGCAAAGGCGTGATCGTCGCCATGACCCTGACCGAAGCCGAAGACGCCGTACGCGACATGCTCGCTGGCAACGCTTTCGGTGACGCGGGTTCGCGCGTGGTCATTGAAGAGTTTCTGGACGGTGAAGAAGCCTCCTTTATCGTCATGGTCGACGGCGAGAACGTGCTGCCGATGGCCACCAGCCAGGACCACAAGCGCGTCGGTGACGCCGATACCGGCCCGAACACCGGCGGCATGGGCGCTTACTCGCCAGCCCCGGTGGTCACCGTCGATGTGCACCAGCGCGTAATGGACGAAGTGATCTACCCGACCGTGCGCGGTATGGCCAGCGAAGGCAACGTCTACACCGGTTTCCTCTACGCCGGGCTGATGATCGACAAGGCCGGCCAGCCCAAGGTCATTGAGTTCAACTGCCGCTTCGGCGACCCGGAAACCCAGCCGATCATGTGCCGCCTGGAGTCTTCCCTGGTGCTGCTGGTCGAAGCCGCACTGGCCAAGGCGCTGGACAAGGTCGAAGCCACCTGGGACCCACGTCCGACCGTGGGTGTGGTGATCGCTGCCGGTGGTTATCCGGCCGATTACGCCAAGGGCGATGTGATCGAAGGTCTGGATGCTGCCGCGCAATTGGAAGGCAAAGTGTTCCATGCGGGCACCGCTCTGAAGGACAGCCAGATCGTCACCGCAGGTGGCCGCGTACTCTGCGCCACCGCCATCGGTCGTACGGTTGAAGAAGCTCAGCAGCAGGCCTATCGCCTGGCTGAGAAAATCCGCTGGAACGGCAGTTTCTACCGCAACGACATCGGTTACCGCGCCATCGCCCGCGAACGCGGGGAAAAATGAAGGTAAATAAAGGGTAAAACACGACAAAGGTGGCCAATTGGCCACCTTTGTCATATTTCCCTCGCGAACAGCTTGGCTATAATCCAAGCACTTATTTTTGAAGGGACTTCACTGTGCGCCGGCTGAGGATTGCCACCTACCTGCTACTCAGCACGCTGCTGATGGCGCTTACTGTAGCGTCAGCTCAGGCAGATGCGCAGGCATCCTGGTCAAGCCTCACCGACCCGAGCGCTGAACTGCAATTCAATGATGTACGCAGCCCTGAGCGCCAGGCGCAGTTCCGCTCAACCGACCTCACCCAGCTTTACACCCCAGGCGGCAACAGTGCGCTGTGGTTGCATCACCGCCTGCCGGCCAACACTGATGCGCAAATGCTGCGGGTGTTCGCGCCTTATCTGGCCTATCTCGATTTGTATGTGCTGCAGGGCGATACGCTGATCGAGCAGGCGCACACCGGTAGCAACCTGCCATTTTCCAGCCGCCCCTTGGCCAGCCGCGACTTCCTCTTGCCGCTACCAAGTGCTGAGCAGCCACTGGATATCTACCTGCGCCTGGCCTCGGAACATTCGCTGCGCCCAAGCATTACCCTGCAAAGTGCGCAGGCCATGGTCGCCGATGACAACCGCCCATTGATGTTTGGCTTACTGCTCGGCTGCCTCGGCATGCTGGTGGCCTATAACCTTGTACGCTTTGCCTATACGCGTGCCGTGAGCGGCCTGTGGTTGGCGGCTACCCAGGTCTGCCAGCTGGTGGCGGTGGTCAGCCTGCTGGGGATCAGCACGCCCTGGCTCAGCGAATGGCAAAGCCTGCAACCGCAGATTGCCAATCTGTCGATGCTGTTGGCCGCACTCTGCGCCCTGTGCTTTACCGCCAGTTTTTTCCACAAGGTCTGCCCGAGTACGCCGCTGAACCACCTGCTCACCGGCGAAGTGGTGGTGATCAGCCTGGTCTGCGTGGCCCTGCTGGTGGCAACCAACCTACAGTTCAATCAACTGGTCTACCTGCTCAACGCCGTCGCCGGCCTGAGCATCCTCATGGTTGCATTGACGCACTGGCGGCATGGCTACCAGCCGGCACGGCTGTTCAGCCTGGCGGTGCTGCTATTTTGTGCAGCCTTTATCTGCGCCCTGCCAATCCTGTTCGGCTACTGGGCGGTACAGAGTGAGTGGATCGCGTACGGCCTGCTCGCCACCACCGCCATCAGCGGTTTTATCCTCAGCATGGCCTTGAGCGAGCGACAGCGACGCATCATGCAGGACCAGTTCAGCACCAGCCGCGCCCTCGCCGCCAGCTCCGCCGAATTGAAAGCCAAGGCGGAATTTCTCGCCAAGATCAGCCACGAAATCCGCACGCCGATGAATGGCGTGTTAGGCATGACCGAGCTGTTGCTCGGCACGCCACTGTCAGCCAAACAGCGCGACTACGTACAAACCATCCACAGCTCAGGCAACGAGCTGCTCACCCTGATCAACGAAATCCTCGATATCTCCAAGCTCGAATCCGGGCAGATCGAGCTGGATGACGTGCAGTTCGACCTCAACGCGCTGATCGAAGACTGCCTGGATATCTTCCGCGCCAAGGCCGAGCAGCAGAAAGTCGAGCTGATCAGCTTTATGCAGCCGCAGGTGCCACGGGTGATCAGCGGCGACCCCACGCGCCTGCGCCAGACCCTGCTGAGCCTGCTGGACAATGCCTTCAAACAGACTGACGAGGGCGAAATCCTTCTGGTGGTCGCACTCGACACCAACAGCGAGCAACCGCGTCTGCGCATTGCCGTACAGGATAGTGGCAAACCGCTGGATGCCAGCGAGCGCGACGCACTGCTGAATGCCGAACTGCACAGCAAGGACTTCCTTGCCGCCACCAAAATCGGCGGCCGCCTCGGCCTGATCATCGCCCGCCAGCTGGTGCGCTTGATGGAAGGCGAATTCGGCATCCAGAGCGGCGGCAGCCAGGGTTCGACCCTGTGGTTGACCCTGCCGCTGGACGCAACGCGTCTGGAGCAACCCACCGCCGACCTCGACGCCTCGCTGCAGGGCGCGCGCCTGCTGGTGGTGGACGACAATGACACCTGCCGCAAGGTGCTGGTGCAACAATGCAGCGCCTGGGGCATGCAGGTCAGCGCCGTACCGTCGGGCAAGGAAGCCATGGCTCTGCTGCGGACCAAGGCGCATCTGCGTGAATACTTCGATGCGGTGCTGCTCGATCAGGACATGCCCGGCATGACCGGCATGCAGCTGGCCGCACGAATCAAGGAAGACGCCAACCTCAACCACGACATTCTGGTGATCATGCTCACCGGCATCAGCAATGCGCCGAGCAAGATCATCGCGCGCAACGCCGGGATCAAACGCATCCTGGCCAAGCCGGTGGCTGGCTATACCCTGAAAACCACCCTGGCCGATGAACTGGCGCAACGCGGCAAGGGCGATTCGCCGATGTTCAGCCCAACGCCGGTTAGCGCGCCGCTGAACGTGCCCAATGACTTCCGCATTCTGGTGGCCGAGGACAACACCATCTCCACCAAGGTGATCCGCGGCATGCTCGGCAAGCTCAACCTGCAGCCCGACACTGCCAGCAACGGCGAAGAAGCCCTCAGCGCAATGAAAGCTAAGCAATACGACCTGGTGCTGATGGATTGTGAAATGCCGGTACTCGACGGTTTCTCGGCCACCGAGCAGCTGCGCGCCTGGGAAGCCGCCGAACAGCGCACACGCACCCCGGTGGTGGCGCTCACCGCGCACATCCTCAACGAACACAAAGAACGCGCCCGCCAGGTTGGCATGGACGGGCACATGTCCAAGCCGGTGGAAATGTCGCAACTGCGCGAGCTGATCGAACACTGGGTCGCCGAACGAGAAATCCGTCGCCAACGCGACGCCCTGCCTTCCTGAGGATACGGCCGGGATTGCCTGACGGCCTCTACACTCTTACCCTGCCACCCTTCTTTATAGAGACGAGTCCTTTCCATGGCGTCCGCGCTGTTCAGCCTGTATTTGAAACTGCTGGTGCTCTATAGCCCGTTCTTCGTGCTGTCGTGTTTTATCGGCCTGAGCCGTGGCTACACGGTCAAGGAGCGCAAGCGCCTGGCCTGGAAAGTCGCCCTCGGAGTACTGATCGCCAGCGTGCTGCTGTACCTGTTCGGTAAACACATCTTCACCCTGTTCGGCATCACCATCGACGCCTTCCGCATCGGCGCTGGCAGCGTGCTGTTTATCTCGGCCCTCGGCATGGCCCAGGGCAAGTCGGCAGTGCAGAGCGATAACGTGCAGCAGGATGTAACCATCGTGCCGCTGACCATCCCGCTCACCGTCGGCCCAGGCACCATCGGTGCGCTGCTGCTGATGGGCGCTAGCCAACCGGATTGGGGCGATAAAGCCGTGGCCGTGCTGGGCATCGCCCTGGCCAGTCTCACGGTGGGCGTGGTGCTGTATATGTCCAACCAGTTCGAGCGCCTGCTCGGCGATCAGGGACTGCAGATCGTCAGCCGCCTAATGGGTCTGTTTGTCTGCGCCCTGGCCGCGCAAATCATCTTTACCGGGGTAAAGAACTACCTCGGCCTCTGACCCCGCCCGGATGCACTTCAGGCTGCACCACAAGCTGGCAATCGGCCCCGCTGCGGTGCACCAACCGTTCTACGCCGCCCTCTGAAAGGCCGCAGCACGCGGCTAACTCATTGAAATAGATCAACTTGGCAAACCTGGCACTGGGCTTGCTCTGACCACTCCATCACTTGGATACAAGATGGAATATCAGCGCATGTCCAACGCCCCGATCGCCCTCACCCTCACCGACTGGCAACAGACCTACCGCGACGGCCAATCGCCCACCGAGCTGCTGCATAGCCTGCGCCTCGAACTGAGCACAGAGGACAATGCCTGGATCACCCTGGCCAGCGAAGCGCAGCTCAATGCCCAGCTCGATGGATTGTCAGCGCTACTCGACGCCGCCAACGGCGAGCTGAGCAAGCTACCGCTGTACGGCGTGCCCTTCGCCATCAAGGACAATATCGACGCTGCCGGCTGGCCCACCACCGCTGCCTGTCCGGCGTTCGCCTACACCGCTGCAGCCGACGCCACGGTGGTGGCCAAGCTGCGCGCCGCCGGCGCCATCCTGATCGGCAAAACCAACCTCGACCAGTTCGCCACCGGCCTGGTAGGCACCCGTTCGCCGCATGGCGCGGTGTGCAACAGCTTTAATCCGGACTACGTCAGCGGCGGTTCCAGTTCCGGCTCAGCCAGCGTGGTGGCGCGCGGCCTGGTGCCCTTCTCGCTGGGCACCGACACCGCCGGCTCCGGCCGTGTTCCAGCGGGCTTCAACAACATCGTCGGGCTCAAGCCGAGCAAGGGCTGGCTGTCCAATAGCGGCCTGGTGCCGGCCTGCAAAACGCTTGATTGCATTTCCGTATTTGCCCTGACCGTCAGCGATGCCCTGAGCGTGGCGCAGATCGCCGGCGGCTATGACCCAGCTGACCCTTACAGCCGCAAGAACCCCAATAGCGCCAAGGTCGGCATGCCGGCCAAGCCGCGCCTGGCAGTGCCGAGCAACCCCGAGTTCTTTGGCGATACGCAGAACCAGGCGGTGTTTGAGCAAGCCCTGGGCACACTGCGCGAACTCGGCGCGGATCTGGTGGAAATCGATTTCACGCCCTTCCAGCAACTGGCCGAGCAGCTGTATTACGGCAGCTGGGTCGCCGAACGTACCGTGGCGCTCGAAGACGTCGACCCGGCACATATCAACCCGGTGGTGCGCGGTATCGTTGAAAACGGCCATAAATACAGCGCCTGCGATGCCTACAAGGCCGAATACACTCGCGCCGCACTGAGCCGGACGATCAATGACGTGCTGGCCGGTTTCGATGCCCTGGTGGTACCGACCTCGCCGACCCTTCGCAGCCTGGCCGAGATGGACGCAGAGCCGGTGCTGTTCAACAGCCAGTTCGGCACCTACACCAACTTCACCAACCTCGCCGACCTGTCGGCCCTGGCCGTACCCGCCGGATTTCGTGCCGACGGCCTGCCGGCCGGCATCACCCTAATCGCTCCAGCCTGGCACGACCACGCCCTGGCTGCCTTCGGTCAACGCTGGCAGCAAGCGCTCAAGCTGCCGCTGGGGGCCACGGGTAAAGCATTGCCCGAGCAGGCGCCAAGTAGCACGCCAGCCCCCGGCAGCGTGCGCGTCGCCGTAGTCGGCGCACACCTGACCGGTATGCCGCTGAACTTCCAGCTGACCAGCCGCGACGCCGTGCTGGTCGAGCAAACCAGCAGCGCCGCGACGTATCGCCTGTATGCCCTGCCCGGCACCGTGCCGCCGAAACCCGGCCTGGCGCGGGTGGCCGAAGACGGCGCGGCGATCATCGTCGAGCTGTGGGATATCCCACAGGCGCGCTTTGGCGAATTCGTCGCAGAGATTCCCGCGCCACTGGGCATCGGCAACCTGCAGCTGGCCGATGGTCGCTGGGTCAAAGGCTTTATCTGCGAACCCTATGCGCTAGATGGCGCGCGCGATATCACCAGCTTCGGTGGCTGGCGCGCGTTTATCGCCAGCCAGCAGCAGGGCTGACGCCATGCAACTGAGCGGCGCCGCCAGCAGTAATAAGGAACGCCCGGACAACCTCGCCGAGCGCATCTACCTGCAGCTCAAGGACGACATCTTCGAGTTCCGCCTGCTGCCCGGTGATCGCTTCTCCGAAGGCGAGATCGCCGAGCGCGTGGCCGCCAGCCGCACCCCTGTGCGCCAGGCGCTGTACCGCCTGCAGCGCGAAGGCTACCTGCAGGTGTACTTCCGCAGCGGCTGGCAGGTGATGCCGTTCGACTTCGCGCATTTCGAGGAGCTGTACGAGGTGCGCATCGTCCTCGAACTGGAAGCCGTGCGGCGGTTGTGCGAACGCCCCCAAGACGAGCACAGCGACGCACTGGTGCAACTTCAACGCACCTGGCTGGTGCAACCCGAACAGCGTTTACAGGACGGCCGCGAAGTCTCGCGCCTGGATGAGCGATTTCACTGCCAGTTGCTGGAAGCTGCCGGCAACCGCGAGATGGCCCGCCTGCACGCCGAGGTGAGCGAGAAGATCCGCATTATCAGGCGCTTGGACTTCACCCAGAGCCCGCGCGTGGCGGCCACTTATGACGAACATGGCGAAATTCTCGCGGCAATTTTGTCGCGACGATGCGAAGAGGCACAGCTATTGCTCAAGACCCATATAGAGGTCAGCAAGGCCGAAGTGCGCAAGATCACCCTGCACATGCTGCACAGCGCGCGTCAGCGCACCATGCCGGCACCAGAGGTGAAGACCTGAAGTGAAGACCCAGGGCCCTGCCCTGTTTCAACTGCCAGACAAACAACTAAAAACCAGCAGCTCAAACACTTAAGTTCGTGAATGGAGATCGCACCATGCAACGTCGCAACCTGATCAAGGCCTTTACCCTCACCGCGTCCATCGCCGCCATGGGCATGACCTGGACCGTGCAAGCCGCCGAGACCATCAAGGTCGGCATCCTGCACTCGTTGTCAGGCACCATGGCCATTTCGGAAACGTCGCTGAAAGACATGGCGTTGATGACCATCGACGAGATCAACGCCAAGGGCGGCGTCAACGGTAAGCAACTGGAAGCCGTGGTTGTTGATCCGGCGTCGAACTGGCCGCTGTTCGCCGAGAAAGGCCGCCAGCTGCTGACCCAGGACAAAGTCGACGTGGTGTTCGGCTGCTGGACTTCGGTGTCGCGCAAATCCGTGCTGCCAGTATTTGAAGAGCTCAACGGCCTGCTGTTCTACCCTGTGCAATACGAAGGCGAGGAAATGTCGCCGAACGTCTTCTACACCGGTGCCGCGCCAAACCAGCAGGCTATTCCAGCGGTCGAGTACCTGATGAGCGAAGACGGCGGCGCGGCCAAGCGCTACTTCCTGCTCGGCACCGACTACGTCTACCCGCGCACCACCAACAAGATCCTGCGCGCCTTCCTGATCAGCAAGGGCGTGGCTGAAAAAGATATCGAAGAGGTCTACACCCCGTTCGGCCACAGCGACTATCAAACCATCGTCGCCAACATCAAGAAGTTCTCCGCTGGTGGTAAAACTGCAGTGATCTCCACCGTCAACGGCGACTCCAACGTGCCGTTCTACAAGGAACTGGCCAACCAGGGCCTGGAAGCCACCGACGTCCCAGTCGTGGCCTTCTCCGTAGGTGAAGAAGAACTGCGCGGCATCGACACCAAGCCACTGGTCGGCCACCTGGCCGCGTGGAACTACTTCCAGTCGGTAGAGAACCCGGTCAACACCGAGTTTGTCGCCAAGTGGAAGGCCTACGCCAAAGCCAAGAACCTGCCAGGCGCAGACAAGGCCGTGACCAACGACCCGATGGAAGCCACCTACGTCGGCATCAATATGTGGGCGCAAGCGGTCGAGAAAGCGGGCACCACCGAGGTCGACAAGGTCCGTGAGGCGCTCTACGGCCAGACCTTCGCTGCACCAAGCGGCTACACCCTGACCATGGACAAAACCAACCACCACCTGCACAAGCCAGTGATGATTGGTGAAATCCAGGAAGACGGGCAGTTCTCCGTGGTCTGGGAAACCAGCAGCCCGGTCCGCGCCCAGCCGTGGAGCCCGTTCATCGAAGGCAACGACAAGAAGCCGGATTACGCGGTCAAGTCGAACTAAGCACCTGCCAGTAAGCCCGGATGCCATCCGGGAACGCCCTGCCCGGATCGCCTCCGGGCCAAGGCTTACCAGCCGCCGCGCCTACGCGGCGGCTGGTACTCCCAAAGGACTGCCCTATGCCCACTGCCGTTACCCGAATTCTGCTGAGCCTGCTATTGCTGCTGCCCCTGGCCGCGCACGCCGGTGACGCCCAGGACTTCGTCGCCGCCAACCCGGCCAAGCAGGCCAGCCTGCTCGAACGCTGGTCCGCCGCGCCCGAAGCTGCACGCCTGCCGCTGCTCGAAGCCCTGCAACAAGGCCGCGTCGCTGCTGACAGCGCCAAAACCGCCTTTATCGAAACCGCCGGCAACTACCAGGCCGCCGAAGGTGAAGCACAGCCCCTCGACACGCCAAAGAAGCTGCGCCTGAACAACCGCCTGCGCGGCCTCATCGCCACTGCGGTGGCCAGCCACCAGCTGCTGGTTGATGACCCGGTGCTGCGCCTGGCCGCTGCCCAACAACTGCAGAAGAGCGCCAAGCCGGCGCAGCTGCAACTGCTTAACGCCCAGGTCGCCAGCGAAACCGATGATGCGGTACGCGATGCCCTAACCCTGGCACTGGCCAACCTGCAGCTGGTCGACAGCGACCTGGCCGTGCGCCTGGCTGCCGTGCGCCTGCTCGGTGAAACCGGCGACCCGCTGGCTCGCACCCGCCTGGAAACCCTACTCGACCCGGCCGTGGAAAGTGACCCGACGGTACGCACCGCCGCCGAAACCAGCCTGGCCCAGGTCAAACGCAAGCTGCTGATCGGAGAGCTGCTCGGCCAGGCGTTTAGCGGCCTGTCGCTCGGCTCGATTCTACTGCTGGCCGCACTCGGTCTGGCCATCACCTTCGGCCTGCTCGGCGTCATCAACATGGCCCACGGCGAGATGCTGATGCTCGGCGCCTACTCCACCTATATGGTGCAGGTGCTGTTCCAACGTTTCGCCCCGGAAGCCCTGGCGCTCTACCCGCTGGTGGCGCTGCCGGTGGCGTTCTTCGTCACAGCCGCTATCGGCATGGCGCTGGAACGCACGGTGATTCGCCACCTCTACGGTCGCCCGCTGGAAACCCTGCTGGCCACCTGGGGCATCAGCCTGATTCTGATCCAGCTGGTGCGGGTGATCTTCGGTGCGCAGAACGTTGAAGTGGCCAACCCCTACTGGCTGTCCGGCGGCATTCAGGTGTTGCCGAATCTGGTGCTGCCGTACAACCGCATCGTAATCATCGGCTTCGCCCTGTTCGTGGTGGTGCTGACCTGGCTGCTGCTGAACAAGACCCGCCTGGGCCTTAACGTCCGCGCCGTCACCCAGAACCGCAATATGGCAGCCTGCTGCGGCGTGCCAACCGGCCGGGTGGACATGCTGGCGTTTGGTTTGGGCTCCGGTATCGCCGGCCTCGGCGGCGTGGCCCTGAGCCAGATCGGCAACGTCGGCCCGGACCTGGGCCAGAGCTACATCATCGACTCGTTCCTGGTGGTGGTGCTCGGCGGCGTCGGCCAGCTCGCCGGCAGCGTGATGGCGGCCTTCGGGCTGGGCATCGCCAACAAGATTCTCGAACCGCAGATCGGTGCCGTACTCGGCAAGATCCTAATCCTCGCGCTGATCATTCTGTTTATTCAGAAACGCCCGCAAGGTCTGTTTGCTTTGAAAGGACGGGTGATCGACTGATGACTATGCCCATGAATCAAACGTTGCTGGCGCGCGCCAGTGCCAAACTCGGCCCGCAAGCCTCCATCGCTGTCGGCCTGCTGGTACTGGCCATCCTCGTGGCCATGCCGTTGCTGCACCTGCTGCCAGCGGACAACGCCCTGCATGTTTCGGCCTACAGCCTGACCCTGGTCGGCAAAATCCTCTGCTACTGCATCGTCGCCCTGGCGCTCGATCTGGTCTGGGGTTACGCCGGCCTGCTGTCGCTCGGCCACGGCCTGTTCTTCGCCCTCGGCGGTTACGCCATGGGCATGTACTTAATGCGCGAAGCCGCCGGCGATGGCCTGCCGGCCTTTATGAGCTTCCTCGCCTGGACCGAGTTGCCCTGGTACTGGTACGGCACCAGCAACTTCCTCTGGGCCCTGTGCCTGGTGGTGTTGGCGCCGGGTTTGCTCGCGCTGGTGTTCGGTTTCTTCGCCTTCCGCTCGAGGATCAAGGGCGTGTACTTCTCGATCATGACCCAGGCGCTGACCTTCGCCGGCATGCTGCTGTTCTTCCGCAATGAAACCGGCTTTGGCGGCAACAACGGCTTTACCAACTTCCGCACCATTCTCGGCTTCGACATCACCTCGGCTCACACCCGCGCAGTGCTGTTCCTCGCCACCGTTGTTCTACTCGTGGCCAGCTTGTACCTGGGCTGGCGGCTTGCGCGCAGCAAGTTCGGCCGCGTGCTCACCGCGCTGCGTGATGCGGAAAACCGCCTGATGTTCTGCGGCTACAACCCGCGCGGCTACAAACTGTTTATCTGGGTGCTCAGCGCCGTGCTCTGCGGCCTGGCCGGCGCGTTGTATGTACCGCAGGTGGGCATCATCAACCCCAGCGAAATGTCGCCGACCAACTCCATCGAAGCGGCCGTGTGGGTCGCCCTCGGCGGGCGCGGAACGCTGATCGGCCCGTTGCTCGGTGCTGGCTTGGTCAACGGCATGAAGAGCTGGTTCACCGTGGCCTTCCCCGAGTACTGGCTGTTCGCCCTGGGCTTCTTATTCATTGTCGTAACCCTGTTCTTACCCAAAGGTGTAATCGGCCTGCTGCGTAAAAAGGGAGAGCAATAATGCGCGCCACTCCGGTCCCCGAATTTATGCTCGAACCCGCCTATGACCCGTCCGGCAGCGGCCGTGACCCAATCGGTGCAGGCGCCCTGGCCACCAAGGGCCTGAATGTGCGCCACGGCACCATCCTGACCCTAGAAGACATCAACGTCAGCTTCGATGGTTTCAAGGCACTGACCAACCTGACGCTGTACATCGGCGTCGGTGAACTGCGCTGCATCATCGGCCCCAACGGCGCCGGCAAGACCACCATGATGGACGTGATCACCGGCAAAACCCGCCCGGACAACGGCGTCGCTTACTTCGGCGAAACCCTCGACCTGACCCAGATGAGTGAAGTGGAAATCGCCCAGTCCGGCATCGGCCGCAAGTTCCAGAAGCCGACGGTGTTCGAGGCGCTGAGCGTGTTCGAGAACCTGGAGCTGGCGCAGAAAACTAACAAGTCGGTGTGGGCCAGCCTGCGCGCCAAATTGACTGGCGAGCAGAAAGACCGCATCGACGAGGTGCTGCAGACCATCAAGCTCGACACCTCGCGCAATCGCCCGGCCGGCCTGCTGTCGCACGGACAGAAGCAGTTTCTGGAGATCGGCATGCTGCTGGTACAGGACCCGCAATTGCTACTGCTGGATGAACCGGTGGCGGGCATGACCGACGCCGAAACCGAGTTCACCGCCGAGCTGTTCAAGTCGCTCGCGCGCAAACATTCGCTGATGGTGGTGGAGCACGATATGGGTTTTGTCGGCAGCATTGCCGACCATGTCACCGTGCTGCACCAGGGCAGCGTACTGGCCGAAGGTTCGCTGGAGCAGGTGCAGGCCGATGAACGAGTGATTGAGGTTTATCTGGGCCGCTAATGCCGCGATGACGACCGTCCAAACTCCACAGAATTGAGAGCCTGAACATGCTGCAAGTTGAGCAACTGCATCAGTACTACGGCGGCAGCCATATCCTCCGTGGCCTGTCGTTCGACGTGAAGGTCGGCGAAGTCACCTGCCTGCTCGGCCGTAACGGCGTGGGCAAGACCACCCTGCTGAAATGCCTGATGGGCCTGATCCCGGCCAAAGAAGGCGCGGTGAAGTGGGAAGGCCAGCCCATCACCGCCTTCAAGCCGCACCAGCGCGTGCACGCCGGCATTGCCTACGTGCCCCAGGGCCGGGAAATCTTCGGCCGCTTGACCGTCGAAGAAAACCTGCTGATGGGCCTGTCACGCTTTCCCGGCAGTGACGCCAAAGTGGTGCCGGAATTTATCTACGAGCTGTTCCCCGTGCTGCGTGAGATGAAGCAACGCCGCGGCGGCGACCTTTCCGGCGGCCAGCAGCAACAGCTGGCCATCGGCCGCGCGCTGGCGAGCAAGCCACGCCTGCTGATCCTCGATGAACCCACCGAAGGCATCCAGCCCTCAGTGATCAAGGAGATCGGCGTGGTGATCAAAAAGCTCGCTGAACGCGGCGACATGGCCATCCTGCTGGTCGAGCAGTTCTATGACTTTGCCGCTGAGCTGGCCGATCAATACCTGGTGATGAGCCGTGGCGAAATCGTCCAGCAGGGCCGTGGCGAAACCATGGAAGCCGACGGCGTGCGCGGACTGGTCGCAATCTGAATGGCGACGCTGGCCCTTTACTTTGCGCATAATCAGGCTTTCGCCCACGGATTCGAGGCCCCGATGTTTGCCCTGCGTCACGCTCAGATTGCGATCACCGCACTGACGGGTATCGCCCTGCTGATCTGGGCCGGCAGCCAGCCGGACTACTGGATGCTGCGCGCCCTGCCCGTCGGCAGCGAACTGCCCTACCCGCTGAAACCGGTGCTGATTTTCTGCGCCATCGTTCTAGCTGAATGCGGCCTGCTGCTGGCGCTACTGCGTCCGCGCTCTTACTGCCGCTCCTGGGGCCGTGCGCTGTGCGCCTGCCTGCTGGCCATCGGTCTGGCGCTGTTCTGGCTGCAAGGCACGCTGCATGCCCCGCCCTACTACGGCATACACCTGCAATGGTGGCTGGTGGTCAGCTTGGGCCTGGTTCTGCTGTGTGTTTACTCCGCCGTGCAAGCCTGGCGTCAACGGCGCAACCGGGTGAGCGCATGAACGCCCCCGCCGCCGTCTTCACCCCCAGCTGGC
>Ga0209542_10013949_pt1 | contig 13740 bp, 14 predicted proteins | sample RifCSPhighO2_01_FD_184028 | JGI IMG/M metagenome (GOLD analysis project Ga0209542, IMG submission 184028) | Soil microbial communities from Rifle, Colorado - Rifle CSP2_plank highO2_0.1 (SPAdes) (version 2) | ecosystem: Environmental > Terrestrial > Deep subsurface > Rock core/Sediment ...
GAAGTTTTTACCGACGCCAACCATCTTCTGGCTGCCTTCTTTCAGGTAGAAAAAAAGTTTTACAAGATAGTTATTTATTACTTCAATTAATTGAGACATCTTATATTAAATGCCTGTATCTTTCATACGCTTCTACACCTTTGTTTATTGCTTTGATTTGATCTTCACTTAGATGTATCGCAGATACCGTATCATAATTATTATCTAGAGATGACTGATTGCCTAATAATCTAAATAATCTATCATCAAGCAGAGACCCATACTCTGTTTCAAGATAAGATTGTAGATATGATGTTAGAGTCATGGCTTAATCCTACATAAAAGAACTTATAAATTCATCGCTTAAGATTGAAGAAAAATTTATTAACTACTCTAAATTTCTATTTCTTATGGAGATTGATAGATTGATAACAAAGTTTCAGAGAGATTCTTCTGAGTTGTCTTTAGTAGACGCTTTCTTGTTATTGAAACACTTTGCAGAGGAAAAAAAAGGATTGATAGAAGGATTTTCAGTGCAAGCAACACACCTGGAACATTATAATCCAACTCATTATAAATCCACTAAAGATGCGATTCTTGAGAGAATTGACTATCAGATTAAACTATCAAGATTAATCCCACAAAAAGATATGTCTAAAGAACTATCCGGATTCGATGTTGAAGAGATCGTGGTTTTCTTAAGCAGAATAAGTAATATGTTGGGTAATACAAAAATTAGAGAAGTGTGCCAGATAATGGCCAAGAAGGCTTTCATAAGTATGATGGATACCCTAAAGGAGCTTAAATATAATCGCACTTATACAGAAAAGGGGGTTGTTTCTCCGATGTATATCCATCAGTTCAAAAAGAAATTCCCTGTCTTTTTAGATAATGAATATAGAGCCCATATTGTAAAACTAATTGAATTTACCAAGGAGCTGTTGTCCATAAATAGACTTCAGAAAAGAGAAATCCTTGACATGGACGATCCTTCTAAAGTATTGACTCTCGCTAGAGAGGCTAGCATCGAGGATATTAACAAGATAAAAAGCATCTATAAAAATGAGATTAGAAAAATTTCTGATAATTGCAACAGACTAATGATTGAATCCTTGAGAGAAACTAAATTATTTGAAAAAATTGAAAGCCGGGAAGTTATGAAAATAGGTTTTATGAATTCATTAATCAGAGAAGCAGAAGAGATTAGTAAAAAGGAACTAAGAAGTTTAGTCTAGGAATTCCTTGTTCTTTATTTTTTCTACAAGGTATTTTTCAGAGATGAAGCTAATTCCTTTTGTAGCAAGAGCCTGGATTTCTACTTTTCCATTAAGTTCTTTCATCAATTTAAATTGTCGCTGCCAATCTTTATTGTTTTTAAACCAGTCATATTGTGAAACCTGCTTTATCCTCGCTAAATCTTTATCGTCCAACTTGATAATTTGTTTTTTTAAATCGTATTTTACGACGTCATCCATCGTTATACCGACATATTTGACACTTGGTATTGTTAATCTTTCAGCTGCATGGGCCAATGCAATTGATCCGTATTTTACTACAGAATAAATATATGCACCGTAGACATCAGCATCGCATAACACATATATTGGCAACTTTTCTTCGTCTGCCAGCCTCTGCAACAGCCTTCTTATTCCCCTTGTTGTTTGCCCTTGTGATGTTACCAAGATACAATTATTTTTCAGCCAGAATTTATCCTCATTTAACCTCTCGAAGATTGCTGCCTTCTCCATATATAAAACATATTTCGCATTTACTTTCTTAAAGGATAATTCATCTGTTATCGAGGGTATTGAATATCCTCCTTTGCCCAGCTTCGAGCAGTTTATTGTGTCCCCGCTATCTTTTAACGTTACTTTCCCGACCATGCTACCCATTTTATTTGCAGAAACATGCAACTCTTCTCGAGATAATCCTGTAATAACCTCCAGGTCTTCGATGATCTTGTCTGATTCAACTTGGTCATCGACTAGATTAACATCTGTTCCAGGGATTGTTCTTTTAGCAATGTAAAAAACTCCTCTAAGATGCTCGTGCTTATCTGTGTCAAGCAATTCCTTCTTTAGAATAGACGCTATTTCCACTGTTTGCAGAAATTTTTTGGCATGTGCCACGTTGAAGAAATACCTTTCAGCTTTTTTTTTACCAAGCTCTAAAGTTTTTGTTTTTTCATTGTAAACTACATTACTTAAAGCTCTTATAGGCACTACTATATTAGGGTTCTTTCCCTTATTTATCTGCTGGAGGATATTATCCCCTAAGTCTTTTAACTTCGAGGGTTGTTTGCTTTTCTTTCTTTTCATTTTTTATTTTTTTGTTTTCCTTTTTTTCATTTATATCCTGAACGGATTCATTTCCTTCTCTTGCGCCGTTTTCAGCCGCTAAACTTGGAAGCTCTTTTTTTAATATTTTCTGGAGCCTATCCTGAATTAATTCTTTTTTATTGTTTGTCAGATTGCTCAATGCGTTGGCCAGTTCTGGAACGTATTTTTCAAATAAACTGATTTTCTCACGCTGCTCGGCTGCCCTTATGTGTTTATGAATATAAATGCTGAGTTTTCTTCCACATTCCTGCAATGCTAATTTTATCTCCTTGATAATCTCATCATAATGTGCAATGGCTTCTTTTGCTTCGTTTGTGAATGGCACCCAAACACTTGCAATATGTATAAGAATTATAGCTGGTCCTGTTGGGAGATTATTTCCTGACTGTTGCAACCCATATGGCTTCCAATTTGTTTCTGTAACAGCCTCTGTAATTGCACAGGCACCTTGTTGATAAAGAAGCGGGACGCGGTTAGCAAATCTCATCAACCTAATTTGTGATTCCCTCTCTGTATCCCCTCCAAAAGAAATTCCAATTTCGATTTGAAATGGCATTCCCCTATAAACAGCAGGTGGTCTTGTTGAGGTAACATAAAAATCGGCATTAATCTCCTTTCTTAATCCTTTTTCCAGCAATTCTGCCTTAATCGGGCTCAAACAATCTCCTGGGGGGGCCATTATTTTTGTTTCTTGTAATGACTTGAACAATGCTTCAATTTCCTTTTCTTCTAATTTTTTCGGCTTGTCCTCTATTCTTAATCCTGCTTTGCTGCATATTTCCTTTGCTGTCTGCGGCCCTATTCTTGAAAAATCTGACTGTAAAAATCCAGCTAAAATATTTGCTCTTGTATCCTGCAACATTTTTATCAGATGCCCGAGCTCGATACCATATGGATGCGGCTTTATTTCCCTTGTTTCTATCGGTAATTCTTCAGTTACTCTTTCATAGACTAATTTTTCTTTTTCTGGATTGATATAAACAAAAGTAGCATGAGGATTTACAATTGCAGTTTCTTTAACATACTCGTCGACACTTTGTTTTCCTCTCAAATATTTTCCTTCGATTTCTATCTCAATTTTAGTTCCGTGATCTTTATCCCAATCAAATTCTTGGTCCTTTAAAATATTGGGATCGTTTTTTTTAGTGTCTATCTGCAATTCAAAATAGTGTGCGGGCTTTTTTGGACTTACTTTAGAATAAATCTTTGTAGATTTTCCGGTTGTCAATTGCGAGTATAAGACAGCTGCGCTTATCCCTATCCCCTGCTGCCCTCGTGACTGACGCATGCTATGAAACTTGCTTCCATACAATAGCTTTCCAAATATATTTGGAATTTGCTGCTTTACAATCCCTGGACCGTTGTCTTCCACCATGACGATAAACCTGTTTTCGTTAATTTGCTGGAGTTCAACTTTTATTTCTGGCAGGACTTTCATTTCTGTGCATGCATCTAAGGAATTGTCCACTGCTTCTTTAACAACCATCATTAAAGCACGAGTCGGATTATCAAAACCTAATAGATGACGGTTTTTCAGGAAAAATTCAGAAATCGAAATCTCTCTCTGCTTCTTTGCTAGTTCGTCTGCTATTGTTGCCATTTAAAACCTTTGAAAAATAATGAGTTAATAAATATTTGGTTACTCTAGTTTTGAAACTCGTTCTTCCAATTTTTTATAAACTGGGCCATGAGGCGCTCCTTTTAAAATATCTAGAATTGCAATCCTCGCTAAATGCACGTTTTCTATGTTCCCTATTATCCCTACTGTTTTTCCATAGATAGAGATCTTAACGTCTGCAATTTCTTCTATTGTCTTCCTACATCTTCCTTTCTCTCCAATTAGTCTTGATTTCATTCTCAAGATTTTATTTTTTGAACTTCCTGCATGACTCTTTAGATCAATTAGCTCAAAACAGTTATCCTCATTTATCAATGTCAATGCTATTTCTGGATTGAAACCTCTAGCAACTGCTTTTAGTATTGGCTCTGCCTGATAAACCTCTAAAGATTCTCCTAAGATTTCAACTTCCCCCTCTTTTGAATTTATTTTTAATTTTGTATTTGTTGCTCTCTCTATTTTTCTTTTTGTTTTCCCCTTAACTCCTAGAAGGACAGCGACCCTTGCTTTCGGTATTTTTATTTCTGTCATTTAGAATTCTTCAACATTTTCAATCTTTTTTAAATATCCTTTTTTCTTAAGCCATTCAATCTGGCTTGGGCGGTACTTGAATATTATGTCTCCTTTTTCATCTCCGCCCATTTCCCATGGCTCGACTAAAACCAAATCCCCTTCCCTCACCCACAGCTTTCTCTTTAACCTTCCAGGAATTCTGCAAATCCTTGTTTTTTCGTCGAGGCAACGAACCCGCATCCTAGAAGCTCCAAGCCTTTGATCTACAACTCCAAATGATTGCTTATCTCTTGGAAGCTTTACTCTGCTTACTTCTGTTTCCAGCTGCTGCTGAATTTTCTGCAGTTCTTTTTTCTTTGACATAACTTCTTATTTAAAAAACTTATTTTATAAACCTATTCTTTCAATCTTACCAATGCTGTTGTCCTATAAACCTCTTTTCCGTCTTTTCTTCCATAAAGGGTATTTGATATCTTGACTTCGACTTTGAATTTTTTCTTGACTTCTGTTAATATTCCTGACAGCTGTTTCTTGTTTGTAAGATATAAATCAATGCCAAATTTTCTTACATCCTCCTTTGTCACAATTATGTTGTAAGCCCTTATGTAATCCATAACTAATTTTAGAATGAGATTATCTTTCGGCCGTATCTGGATTTTAGCTTCGTAGTAAGAGGAATTTTTTTTTTTGCATGCGTTGCAAACAGATTTAGTGATTGTTATTCCCAGTGTGTAGTCTTCCTTTGATTTTATCCCTTGTATTGAACCATTGAGTGTCAACTGAACATTAATTTTTTTTGGATTTGTTTCATTTATGCCTAGAATTGTTATTCCTTTATTTGTTATTTTTACCCCTTCACGCAGCTTGATTTTCTCATCCAACATATCTTTTATTATCATTTTTATATTTACCTCATCGATAACTGAAATTTTTGGACACCATTTATTTCTGTAGAGGTAAGATTGACAGCTTGGACAGATTATAATTTCCAGCCCCTTATACATCTCCAGCATTCCATTTCTTTTTAAGAAGCATGCCCTGCATAATCCTCTGACTAATAGCTGACTTTTTGTTTCAATCTTCCCGCATTCCGGACAGAATTTATTCATTTTAATATTGAAATTGTATGTGGTATTTTTTTGATTTTAATTATATTTGATTCTTCAATTAGATTGTTTTTAAGCGAAAATTTAACAGACTCTTCTCCAACAATGTTCAATGAGTCTGCGCCTCTTACATTTTTTAAGATTTCTTTTTCGGAAAGATGCTGCCCACTGTAAAAAGATTCTAGGACATCCAGCTGGAAATTTTTTTCATCGAATTTTTTGCCAATAAGGTTTTTATCACATATAGAAATTATTTTCCTTTTTTCTGCAGTGTGTATCTTGACAATTATCATCCTGAATACTCTGTCTTCTCTGTTGGCTTTTCCTCTTTTTTCTGCCATGCCAAAGTTATTTTATCCAGAAGAATCCCCTCTCTCCTTTTAATATCTGGCCAAACTTTCCATATCTTCTTTATCTGCTGGGCTATTTCCTTTTTAGATTTGAGCTCAACTGAAATATTTTCGTGCAGCAATACTGAAATCTCCTTATAGAATCCGAACATTTCATTTCTGTCACTGTCAGAAATATTTCTCATCTCAATTAAAGCATGTATATTTTGCGGCGGAGCTGAAATTACTGGCTCGAGATAATTCATGAAAAACCCTAGCTTGTTTGTGATCCAGCGCAATATAGCTTTTATTAAAATACCTGACTTGTTTATTTCAATGGCTCTTATCTCAAACTCCTCATCTAACTGCTCGAAGCTCGGCAATGCATATTTCTTGCAAAGCTTCCCGTACTCATCTTTTAGCTCTTTTTGCTCCATCTTGCCTACCTTGCCGGATGCCTTGCGCCGCATACTGTGCATTTTATCATCTGTGCTGGGCCTTCTTTCATCAGCTGTGTATCTGGCTTTCCACATTCTTTGCAAATTACAAAAAGTTTTGCATATCTCTCTATTTTCTCATTTATTTGTGAAGACCCCATTTTTCTTCCAAGAATTAATCTCCCGTCTTTAATAATCCCTGGAGTTGCCAGTTCTCTCTGCAGAAATTTTAATAAGTGCTCTGGATCTCTCCTTAGCTGATCCGCAACCTGCAAAAAATTATTGATTATTGTCTTGTTTCCTTCTATATGCCCCTGCACTTTTGGGATTTCAAACCTTTCCTTATTAATAGATTTAGCAGGCAGGTTTTTTATTCCACGCTCAAGCATTTCTTCGTAATCTTCCATACTATCTAAAGCAAGAAATGGGTTTTTAAAATTATCCTAGTATTCTTATTTTGTTCGGCTTGGGCTCGTAAACTTCTCCCAGTTTTATCAACTCAACGATCACTTCCTGGGCTTCGCTTTCTTTCAATCCAGAAGATGTGATTATATAATCTATGTCTGCGCCAGTTCCATCATCTTTCTCTCTTATTAACTCCAAGAATTTCTCTGTATGTATGTTCATCTGCTGCTTTGATTCCTTCTGCTGCTGTCCATTATTCGCAATTTCTATATTGAATTCTTTTTTGAGTTCTATTCTCCTTATTTTCATCCATAGAGAATTTATTTTTTTTGAGATTTCGGCAGTTATGAATATTTGATCGTTGAATTTTCTTGGTCTTCCGATTATCAAGATTGCGTCTCCTGTGTTTATGTCTGCTATTTTTTTTACGTCGTCATTGAAATATCTTGCTTGTATTATTCCTGTAGAATCGTCCAATGTAAGCGTTGCCAAAGTGCTTGAAACCTGCTTATCGACGACAGTTGCCATAAGATTTATTCTTGATACATGCTTGTCTTTTATTTGGATGTAATTTGGGTCCCATCCCTGCTGCTCAATATACAGATTATTCAAAAGTTCGTTTATAGGAATTTTGTAAGCTGTCTGCCTTTGCCTCTGTTGAGTTTCCATTTTATATCCTCTCTATTATATTTGGCTGCGGTTGATAGATTGTGCCATCTCTTTTTAAGACATCTAATGCTTCATTAACCTCGACTTCATTTATTCCCTGCTCAGACGCCTCCAAAATAAGATCATCTACAGGAATTTTCTTGCCTATTTTCTTTGTCAGCTCATTTATTAATGCCTGGATTTTTATAATTTTGGTTCGCTTCGATGTTGTAAGCCCTGTTGAAATTCTATCTATATCCAGCTGCCCTGATTCTGGATCAAAACCGACCTGCATCAAGCACCTCTTCAAGGTTTCAATTGCCATCTGTGCATCTTTTTTTGTTACTTTTTTTGAAAGCCTGACGCGAGCTGAGCCTTCTGATAATCTTACCAGAGCTTCTAGTTGCCTTGCCGAAATTGGAATTGGCTTTAATTCCTGCTCGCTTAGTGATGGAAGGTTTCTTAAATTCACATAAAATTCTTTGATTTCATCAACAGCTTCTTTTGTTAATGCTGGCTTGATTTTCTGTCTTGCATAGGAGATATATTTTTTCAGAAACTCTGGAGAAAATTCTGTCTTGATATCCTCTGGTTTTTGCTGCAACATTAATACATGTGTAGCAACCCTTGTATCGAATTCTCTTGATGGGATATCACGAATAGGAAAGATTAGATCGAATCTATTAATTAATGTTGACGGCATATTTATCTGTGATGCAATAGGGAGGTAGGGGTCAAATCTTCCGAGTTTTGGATTTGCTGCTGCAAGCAGTGTTGTTTGTGCTTTCAATGTTGCCTGGATATTTGCTTTTGCGATGGTAATAATTTGTTGCTCAAGTGCCTGATGCAAAGCAGAAGTGTCTTCATGGTTTATCTTGTCCATTTCATCAATGATGGCGAATCCTCCATTTGCCAATACAAATGCCCCTGCTTCTAATGCCCATCCTCGCATAAACTCATCCTTAACTACTGTCGCAGTTAATCCTGCTGAAGACGCTCCCTTTCCAGAAACCAATCTTGCTTTTGGTGCTATTTTTGATATAAATTGGAGTAATTGACTTTTGGCTACGCCCGGATCACCAATTAACAAAACATGCATATCCCCTCTTCTTTTAGTTCCATCTTTATGCACCTTCTGAACTCCCCCCATTAACTGCAATATCAAGGCTGCTTTGATGTCTTCATGTCCATATATGGAAGGTGCTACTGAAGAAACCAGTCTTTGGTATATCCTCGGATCTTTTGATACTTCTAATATTTCTTTTTCTTCTTCTTTTGTTATATTTATTTCTTCGAATATCTCTTCTATCGGCTCGACATAATTTGACTCCATAATTAGATCATACCTTGTTGATTGCCCTCCTGTTCTTAATGGAATGACTATCTCTTTTATTGTTCCTGTGATGCGGACTTTTGTTCCCGGTGTTGTTCTTTTTTCCATCTTAGGGTCCACTAAATCTCCTTTCAGGAAAACAGCAAGCCTCTTCGGCTGTTCTCCCCCCTCTAGGTTTTCAGGAGATTCTTCTAAAACAATTCTTTGAGCGTCAATCAAATCTTTATGGATAAAACGGAATTTGCCTCTTCTACCACATGAGCATCTTGATGGTTCTCTGAGTTGTGTATCTATTTGAAGCAACAGCATTGTATTTCCACAAGATGGACATTCAAATTTTGCTGATATCACTTGTGGCCTTACATCAGAAGTCTGCCTAACTAACCCTTCAATGGCAATAAATTTATCGAGATGGATAGACCTAATATCCCTTATCCTTAACATGCTTGTTGTAGGGATATTATTAAAACGAACTACTAGTAAATTAGAAGGTAAATCTAAATTATCCAATGAAACTTCTGCTGCCTTTAATAGATTTTCCGGGTCATCCAATAACAAATCTGCAAGCTCTGGATCTTGTGACAGAAGCTCTTTAAAGTCAAATAATACGGATTTTTCCCCTTTTGCTATTGTTTCATGTATCCTATCTTTATGTGACTCAAAAAAATCCCTAAACTTTTCTAGCTGCTCAGAAGTTTCCAATTTACACCCCCTGTAAAAGTGGAAAATGAAATCTGTATATAAACCTTTAGAAATTATTTCTTCATCTTCTTAAGTACCTTTATTAATTTATCCACTGCCTCATTCAACTTTGCTTCTGAGCGAGTGCCTGTGCATACAATCTTTCCATTGCTGAATAATAAAAAAGTAGCTCTTGTTCCAGGCAACTTGTAGACTAATCCTGGAAACTGCTCTGGCTCATATTCTGTATTTTCCAATTCCATTGCCAGCGAGTTTAAGTTTAAATCAATTCCGATAGAGCCTGATGCAACCATATTCTGTACCATGACTTTAGGCACTGTTTTAATCCTGATTTTTATCCTTGCCAGGTTTTTTATTATTGCCTTGACTGACTCTCTCACTTTCTTCATTGATCTCGCGCCTGTGGAAACAATTTTTCCAGAGCTGAAAATTAACGCTGAAGTTCTTGGCTCTCTAATGCGCATTACTAATCCTGGAAACTGCTCCGGATTGTATTCTGTATTCGGCAAAGTCTCTGCAAGCTTGATTAGTGGGATATCTTGACCGAGAGAAGCAGAACAAACAATGTTGACAATTTTAATTTCCTTTTTAGCCTTAGCCATTATTTCACTTCCAAATTTTGTTTATAAAGGAAGAAAAGGTTTATAAATGCTATGCTGAAATTTGCAAGTGGTTAATTAGAAGCCTATTTCAAATTCCTTATCTTTTATCTTCTCAATTGAATGATATTTTGGCTTTTTTTCTAATTTCTTTTCTACTTTAATATCTGCTGCATTAACCTTTTCTTTTAATTCCTCCTTGAAATTTTCCAGGAAGTTTTCTTTTGTTGCTATATGTAATTTTATCTTGTCTTCTTTTTTCAGTTTTGCCTTTTTTCTTAATTCTTGAATCCTTCTTGTTAATTCGCGAATGTAACCTTCCCTTTCAAGCTCTTCTGTAATTTTTATGTCTAGGTCAATAGAATTCTGTCCAGTTTTGAATATGACTTGCTTTACATTGGTCTGCTTTTTAATTATGTCTTTGAATTTTTCTAAAGGATTTGGATTCTCATTGGTGACTAATACATTCGGCAACGGCCATCTTACTCCAATTTGAGCTTTGTCTCTTTGCGCCAGGATTTCCTGAATGATATATTTTACTTCCATCATATATTTTTCTAAATCATTATCAATATATTTTCTTTCCGATATAGACCAATCTTCTAGAAAAATTGATTCTTTATCATTGCTGATTTCTTGATAGAGTTTTTCTGTTACGAATGGAATGAAAGGTGCAAGGAGTTTCAAACCGTCTATAAATGACTTGTAGAGAGTTGCCTGAATTCTTGGATTATCGAGATCATCTCTTATTAGTTGTCCATATGTTCTTGATAAATCTTCAATTAAAAATTGTTTTATTTCTGCTATTGCCTGGTTGGGCTGAATCTTCTCTAAATATTTTGTCACTTTTTCTTTAGCAGACTCTCTTCTGGAGATTATCCATTTAGATGCTACGTCCCCTGCTTCTTCTTTTTTATGCTTGCAATAAAGCTTTACGTAGTTTCCTAAATTCCAGATAATATCCAAATCCTTCTTTGCTTCTTTTGCAGATTGATATCCAAAATTTAAATTCGCTGAAGGGTTCTGGAAGGAATACATCCAGCGCATAACATCTGCACCTATTTTTTCAACTGCATCGTCAAACCAGATTGCATTTCCCAAACTTTTATGCATTGGCCTTCCTTTTTCATCGTTCACTTTCTCATTTAACAATACTGATTTGTAAGGAGAGACATTCTTTAGAGTTGTTGACATGAACAGCATTGAGTAGAACCAGAGCCTAATCTGCTCCCGCATCTCTGTTATAAACTCTGCCGGGAACCACTTCTTCCAATAAATTTTATCTTGAAGATAATTCAATGTCGAGAATGGGACAATTCCTGCATCTAACCAACAATCACCAACATCGGCGATCCTTGAAACTTCTTTTTTGCATTTTGGACATTTTATTTTAATTTCATCTATCCACGGCTTGTGTAATTCTGGAAGTGAATCAATTTTTTTCGGATCTACTGAAATTTTTTTAAGATCAGCTTTGGATCCAATGATTTCTGTGTGACCACAACTGCATTCATAAAATGGGAGAGGCAATCCCCAGTATCTTCTTCTTGAGATGTTCCAGTCCTGCATATTATCTAACCAATCTTGCATCAATTTCCCACCATGCTCTGGATGCCAGACAACGCTTTTTGCATTTTTTTTCATCAGCGGCCTTATCTCGTCTGAAGAAATGAACCATTCTGAAACCAACCTGAAAACAAGCTCTTCTTTGCAGCGCCAGCAATGAGGATAGCGATGCCTGTAGTTTTCTGTTCTATACAAGAAATTATTTTTTTTCAAATCCTCGACGACAAGTTTGTGAATGTTTCTGACATTTTTTCCTGTGAACCAATCAAAGCCTTCTACATAATCTCCAGTTTCATCTATCGGCGCTATCTCTGGAAGATTTTCTCTTTTTGCAAGCTCATGGTCCTCTGCTCCGCACCCTGGTGCGATATGAACAATTCCTGTTCCCTCTTCTTCGCCAACGTCTTTCCATGCAATTATTTTGTGCTTAATATTTTTAATAGTAGGAAGATAATCAAAAGGTCCTGTGTATTCCAATCCAATTAATTTATTTCCCTTTAACCTTTCCAGAATTTTGTAATTTTCTCTAAGAACTTTATCTGCTATTTTTTCTGCAAGGTAATAAATATTGCCGTCCTGTTCTGCTTTTACATACATCAAGCTTGGATTGACTGCTGCTGCAACATTTGAAGAGAATGTCCAGCTCGTTGTAGACCAAATTAATAAATAATGATTTTTTGTGTTCTTAATTGGAACTTTAAAATAAACTGCTTCATGGGTTTTCTCTTCATATGTATCAACAAGCTCATGCTGAGCTAGAGAAGTTCCACACCTCAAGCACCATGGCATAACCTTTGTTCCTTTGTAAAGCCATCCTTTTTTATGACACTCTTTTAAGAAATACCAGATATGCTCTATGTTGTAGTCATCCATGGTGTAATAAGAATTATCCCAGTCCATCCATTGCCCGAGCTTTATTGACTGCTCTGTCTGTATCTTAGAATATTTTTCAACCCTTTTCCTGCATGCTTTTGAGAATTTTTCTAACCCATATTCTTCAATCTCTTTTTTTGAATTTAGACCAAGGTCTTTTTCTACTTCAACTTCTACCCAGAGGCCTTGACAGTCGAAACCATTCTGATATCTTTGATCAAAGCCCTGCATTGCCTTGAATCTCTGGAAAATATCCTTGTAAGTCCTGCCCCATGCATGATGGACCCCCATTGGATTATTTGCCGTTATCGGGCCGTCTATGAAAGAAAAAGGTTTATTGCCTTTATTTTTTTTCCTTACTTTATCAAAGACCTTATCCTTTTCCCAGAATTTTATTATTTCTTTTTCTACTTCTTGCGGGTTGTACATATATTAAATTAGAATTGGTGGATTTTTAAAAGTATTGCTAATGTTTTTATAGTATTTTAAATTCTAAATTGTATGCAAGATGTTGATGATTTAATTTTGATATTGTTTCATGTTGTTGGTTATTTGAAGAAACACCATGGCAAAGTTCCTAGAAGCGTTTTGAAATTTTATGCATATTTGAATAATTATGTTGGTAAAAATGAGTTTAAAAAGGAAAAAATTGAGAAATTGTATAAATCTTGTGAAGCTAGTTTATTGGAATTAGTTAAAGAGAGAAAATTGGTTTTTGATTCTGTACAGAGAGAAGAAGAATGGTTTGCTAAGATGGATGATTTAGTAGAGAGGATTTTAGGTAGTTCTTACTTAAATAACAATTATATTTTCAATTCTAAACAAAGGGAATTACTTGAGGGTAAGTGGGCTTGGCTTGAAAAAGAAGTCCTTAAGGCTTTTGAGAACAAAAAGGAATTCAAAATCCAGCCAGAGGTCTGGGGGGTGTTTCAAGGAGACTTCGGAATCATAGCTCAACAGGAGTTTTACGAGAAGGTTTTAAAAGAAATCACTGAAAACGTTTGTGAAAGATTGAAAAGATTGTTTATATCTCACGGCGAGCCTTTCTTTGCAGAACTTATTGAAAAATTAAAGAAAAGAGGGGTTTTATTTTTTGATAAAACATTTTATTTTATTGGGGGGATGGCATATTACTACCCTAAGGAGAATGTGGTTCGGTTTAGGATGGACAAAATTAATACAGGTTATAACTATATTACCATCAAACATGAGCTAATTCATACAGCATTTTATAATTTACCTAGGAATCTGCAAGATAACCTTCGAAAATTATTAGAGATAGAGCTTGCAAAG
>Ga0209542_10013950_pt1 | contig 13739 bp, 19 predicted proteins | sample RifCSPhighO2_01_FD_184028 | JGI IMG/M metagenome (GOLD analysis project Ga0209542, IMG submission 184028) | Soil microbial communities from Rifle, Colorado - Rifle CSP2_plank highO2_0.1 (SPAdes) (version 2) | ecosystem: Environmental > Terrestrial > Deep subsurface > Rock core/Sediment ...
CAAATCGTGATCATGAACCTGGTTTTGGCGATTTTCAACCTTATCCCGATTCCGCCCCTAGATGGCTCAAAAATTTTGGCGAGTTTTCTTTCGGACGAGGCCATGTTTAAAATATTGTCCCTCGAGCGGTGGGGTTTTCTGTTGATTATCCTGTTTCTTTACCTCGGCCTCATCGATCGTGTTCTCGTGCCAGTTTTGAGCATCCTCGGGAAGCTGTTTTTGGGCTTTCCTGTTCTGTAGTTTGGGGGATTTGACGCTGGTTTTCGAAACTGGTATAGTATTTTTAGACGAGGCAAACTCTCGCGGTAACACACAGATACCAAAGGAGTCTAGTTCCGCGTATTTTTATTTGACTTTTCAATATAAATTTCCGATGCCAACAATCAATCAACTCATCAGAAAAGGCCGCAGGCCTCTCAAGGCGAAGTCCAAATCGCCGACTTTGCTGTCGGCTTTTAATCTTATCAAAAACCGTCCGGTGCATTTGCCGAAGGGCAGTCCTTTCAAACGGGGCGTCTGCGTGAAAGTCACTACGACCACTCCGAAAAAACCGAACTCGGCCCTGCGGAAGATCGCGCGCGTCCGGCTCACCAATGGCCAGGAAGTTACGGCGTATATCCCGGGCGTGGGGCACAATTTACAGGAACACTCCGTGGTGATGATTCGCGGCGGGCGCGTCAAAGACCTTCCAGGCGTCCGGTACCACATCGTTCGCGGCAAACTCGACGCGGCGGGCGTGGACGGCCGGAAGCGCGGCCGCAGCAAATACGGCACGAAGAGGAGCAAATAAACCATGCCCAGAAAAGCCAGAAGCTATCGTCGTCACAAAGTCGAACCAGACCCACGCTACAACAACGTGAAGGTCGCGAAATTCATAAATCACATCATGGAGCGCGGCAAAAAGTCCGTGGCCCAGAAAGTGGTGTACGGCGCTTTTGATTACATCAAAGAGCAGATGAAAACCGAGCCGCGCCAGATTTTCGACGCGGCCATCAAAAACGTGAGTCCGCTTTTGGAAGTGAAAAGTCGCCGCATCGGCGGCGCGAACTACCAGGTGCCGCTCGAGGTCATGGAACCGCGCAAAACCACGCTCGGGATGCGTTGGCTCATCGGCGCCGCGCGCGGCCGCAAGGGTAAGCCCATGGCCATCCGTCTGGCCGAGGAAATCATGGCCGCCAACAACAACGAAGGACCAGCGATCAAGAAGAAAGAAGATACTCACCGCATGGCCGAGGCGAACCGCGCGTTCGCGCACTTCGCCAGATTCCAACGCCGCTAAATCTATGGCCCGAGAATTACCAATCGAACAAACTAGAAACATCGGCATTATCGCCCATATCGACGCCGGCAAAACCACGGTCACGGAAGGGATTTTGTACAACACCGGTCTCAAACACAAGATCGGCCTCGTTCACGAGGGTGACACCACCACGGACTGGATGGAGCAGGAGCGCGAGCGCGGTATCACCATCACGGCCGCGGCCGTGACCTGCTACTGGAGCCCGCACTACAACCGGATCGAGGGCGACAAGAAGTACAAGATCAACATCATCGACACGCCTGGTCACGTCGACTTCACAGTCGAGGTGGAGCGCTCCCTGCGCGTCCTCGACGGCGCTGTCGTGGTTTTTGACGGCAAGATGGGCGTGGAGCCGCAGAGCGAGACGGTCTGGCGCCAGGCCGACAAGTACCATGTGCCGCGCATGTGCTTCATCAACAAAATCAACCAGACCGGCGGCGATTTTTACAAATCTCTTGACTCCATCCACAAACGCCTGTCCGAGGACGCTTTCCCCATCCAAATACCGATCGGTTTCGAAAAAGATATTGTCGGCTTCGTGGACCTCGTGCAGATGAAATCCTACACTTACAAAGAGTACACGGACAAAGAGTACGCAGTAGGCGAAGTTCCGGCGGACCTCAAAACTAAGGCCGAGGAATTTCGACATAAATTACTAGAAAAAGTTTTGGAGAGCGACGACACTTTGCTCGAAAAATATCTGGCTGGCCAGGAAATTTCCGAGCCCGAATTTCTCCTCGCGATCCGCAAAGCCACGCGCAGCGGTAAGTTTTTTCCGGTCCTGGGTGGCGACGGCCGCGGCATCATCGTGCAGTCCATCCTCGACGCCGTGACCAATTTTTTGCCGAGTCCGACCGACCGCGGCGCGGTCAAAGGCACTGACCTCAAAACCGGCGAGGAGCTCATGAGAAATCCGTTGGACACCGAACCGTTTTCGGCGCTGGCTTTCAAAATCGCGACTGATCCTTTCGTCGGCAAGCTTGCTTTCTTCCGGGTTTATTCGGGTGTTCTCGCAGCGGGAAGTTACATCCTGAACGCGCGAAGCGGCGACAAAGAGCGCGTCGGTCGCATTGTGCGGCTTCACGCTGACCAGCGCGAGGACGTAAAGGAGGTCTACGCCGGCGACATTGCCGCGCTTGTGGGTCCCAAAGACACCTTTACCGGCGACACGCTGACGAGCCAGGAACAACCCGTGGTTTTGGAGAGAATTGTTTTCCCTGAGCCGGTTATTTCCCAGGCCATTGAGCCGCGAACGAAAGCCGACCAGGAAAAAATGGGCATCGCGCTCAAAAAGCTTTCCGAAGAGGATCCAACTTTCAAACTCAAAACCGACGAGGAGACGTCCCAGACCATCATCTCCGGCATGGGCGAACTCCACCTCGAAATTATCGTGGATCGCATGAAACGCGAATTCAAAGTCGAGGCCAATGTCGGCGCCCCGCAGGTCGCCTACAAAGAGACCATCAAAAAGACCGTTGAACAAGAGGGCAAATACATCCGTCAGACCGGCGGTCGCGGCCAGTACGGCCATGTCCGCATCCGGCTCGAACCGCAGGAACGCGGCAAGGGACGTGAATACGTCGACGAGATCGTGGGCGGCATCATCCCGCGCGAATATATTCCGGCCGTGGGTAAAGGCATCATGGAAGCCGCGGACAACGGCGTCATCGGGGGCTTCCCTGTGATCGATTTCAAAGCCGCGCTATACGACGGCAGTTACCATGAAGTCGACTCCTCGGAAATCGCTTTCAAGATCGCCGGCTCAAAGGCCTTTCAGGACGCGGTGCGCCGGGCCGATCCGGTCATCCTCGAGCCGGTCATGAAAGTCGAGATCATCACGCCCGAGGAGTTTATGGGCGACGTCATCGGCGACCTCAACAGCAAACGCGGCCAGATCAAGGAGATGACCGAGCGTCCGCGCGGCCGGGTCATCGACGCCGAAGTGCCTTTGGGCGAAATGTTCGGCTATGCCACGACTCTGCGGAGCATGTCCCAGGGCCAGGCGTCTTATGTCATGGAATTTTCGCATTACGCCGAGACCCCCAAATCAGTCGCGGAAAAGATCATCGGCGAAGGCGCGAAGATCCGCGTGGGGCAGAACAGATAAGTTAAAAGTAGAAAGTGTAAAGTTGAAAGTTATATGGAGACAGGACAATTTGAAAATCTGATGCGGCTCATAAAACTCGTCGGCGGGAAATTTATCATTGTCGAGGACGGCGAGCCTCGCGCGGTACTCATGAGCTATGACGAATTTGTTGAGCTCGCCTCGCCCATGGCCGCGAGCCGGCTCATGGAAAAAATCGCGGGCATGAAGCCCGTCGAGCAAGTAAACCGCGAGATCATTCACGCCCAGGTGCAGGATATGCGCGAGGAGGTCATCGTCGACCCAGCCCCGGTGACCCTGGGCGAGGCGGGCGAGCCGGAGATAAAGATCGAGCCGCTTGACCCGTTTTAAATCACGTGTTATATTATTGTCACCTTTAATTATTTAGGAAAAAGGAGTTTGTAAAGTATGGCAACTGGAAAATTTGAGAGAAAGAAGCCGCACATCAACGTCGGAACCATTGGTCACGTCGACCACGGTAAAACGACCCTGACCGCGGCCATCACGCATTATTTGGCGACCAAGGGACTCGCGAAAGAGCGTTCCTACGACTCGATCGACAACGCGCCCGAGGAAAAAGAGCGGGGGATTACCATCAACACCTCGCACGTCGAGTACGAGACCGAGAAGCGCCACTACGCCCACGTCGACGCCCCGGGTCACGCTGACTATATCAAAAACATGATCACCGGCGCCGCCCAGATGGACGGAGCGATTTTAGTGGTTTCGGCGGCTGACGGCCCGATGCCGCAAACCCGCGAACATATCCTTTTGGCCCGTCAGGTTGGTGTGCCGCACGTCATTGTGTTCCTCAACAAAGTCGACATGGTGGATGACAAAGAGCTCATCGACCTCGTCGAAGAGGAATGCCGTGAACTTTTGACCAAATACGAATACCCAGGCGCGACGACCCCGATCGTTCGCGGATCCGCCCTGAAGGCCATGGAAAACGACGCCGAAGGCCTCAAATCCATCGAGGAGCTCGTAAAAGTCATGGACGAATATTTCCCGGAGCCAGTGCGCGCCACCGACAAGCCGTTCCTGATGCCGATCGAGGACATCTTCTCCATCGAAGGCCGTGGCACCGTGGTCACTGGTCGTATCGAGCGCGGTATGATCAAACTGAATGACGAAGTCGAGATTGTCGGTATCAAGCCCACGCAGAAAACCGTGGTTACCGGTATCGAGATGTTCAACAAATCCTTGGACGAGGGACAGGCCGGAGACAACGCCGGCATCCTGCTCCGGGGCACCAAAAAGGAAGAGGTCGAGCGCGGCCAGGTTTTGGCCAAGCCCGGCTCCATCACTCCGCACACCGAATTTGAAGCCCAGGTCTATATCTTGACCAAAGAGGAAGGAGGCCGGCACTCGGCTTTCTTCTCCGGCTACAAACCCCAGTTCTACATCCGCACGACTGACGTTACCGGCGATGTCACTTTGCCGGCCGGCAAAGAAATGGTCATGCCGGGTGACACCGTTAACCTCATCATCAAGCTCATCAACCCCGTAGCGCTTGAAGAGCAGGGCCGTTTCGCTATCCGCGAAGGCGGGCACACTGTCGGCGCCGGTTCGGTCACCAAAATCATCAAATAAGATGAAGGCCACCGCTCCCGCGACGCCAGAACATCAGCAGAGGATCCGGATCAAAATTCGCGCCTACGACCACAAGCTTATTGACCAGAGCGCGAAGCAGATCGTGGATACTGCGAAACGAAGTGGCGCACAGATCGCGGGGCCAGTGCCCTTGCCGACCGAGAAGACGAAATACACGGTCCTCAAATCAACTTTTGTGCACAAGGATTCCCGCGACCAGTTCGAGATGCGGATCCACAAACGTCTCATCGATATCCTCTCGCCGACGCAGAAAACCATTGATTCGCTCACGAACCTCAATCTCCCAGCTGGCGTCGACGTCGAGATCAAAATGTAAATTTTGCAAAAACCACCAGCCCTGGGCTGGTGGTTTTTTGTTATACTTGAAATATATGATTAGGACCAAGTACAAACTGCGCGGCCGGGTCTGGCTCTGGCCGGGCATCGGCACGTGGCATCTCGTGACTCTCCCGAAAAAAGAGTCGGATGAAATAGAAGATCAGTTCAGTAGCGTGCACCGTGGCTGGCGATCCCTCCCCGTGACCGCCACTGTCGGCCGGAGCACCTGGCAGACCTCGATTTTTCTGGACGGCAAGCTCCACGCGTATATCCTACCGCTCAAAGCCGCCGTCCGCAAAAAGGAAAGTATCACTGCCGGTAAAACCGTCGCTTTCATCCTCGACATCCATCCGTAGGTGATTTAACCATCTTTTTCTCGACCTGCACTGTACAATTCTATAGAATTGTCCTATGACATTTATGAACAAGCCAAAAGCGATATTTTGCTGGAGCGGAGGGAAGGACTCTTCGTATTGCCTGCACAAAGTCCTGACAGAAAAACTATTTGACGTAAAATACCTGCTTACCACCGTCAACGACCGGTTCAAAAGGATTTCGATGCACGGAGTGAGAGAGGAACTGCTTGATGTCCAGGCCGAGTCGATCGGCATCCCGCTTTTGAAAGTCAGGTTAACCGAAGGCACAAACGATGAGTACGAAAAACAAACGGAGGCGGTACTACTGCGAGCCAAATCGGAAGGAATAAGTGATGTAATTTTTGGCGACATTTTTTTGGAAGATCTGCGGGCTTACCGCGAAGCGAACCTGGCCAGGATGGGGATGAAAGGAGTTTTTCCGTTGTGGAAGATGGACACGACTGCATTAATTAATGATTTCGTGAGTCGGCAGTTCAAGGCCGTGATCTGTTGCGCCAATGACGGATACCTTGGAGAAGAGTGGGCGGGGAGGGAGATAGATCGCTCTTTTGTCGGGCAATTGCCAGCCAATGTTGATCCTTGCGGTGAAAACGGGGAGTATCACACTTTTTGTTATGCCGGGCCTTTATTCAAAAGCGAGATTAGTTTCACGGTGGGCGAAAAAGTTTATAAAGCGCAGTCATCCGGCGAAACGACAAAGGGGTTTTGGTTTTGCGACTTTATCCGCCGCACGTATGGATCACAAACAAGCAATTGAGATCTTGACACGCATGCTGGACAAGCACCGCCTCGGCGAGGAAGAAAAAAAGGCGGTTTTGACCGCCATTGGTGTTCTTTCCTGGACGACCTTGGCCCAGAGCAGATTGAAATCAAAAAAAGCCAAACGGGAAAATTTAGCCCATCCCTTTTTTGAATAGCCCTTTTTATTTGACTTTAAATCTCCATAGGATCTACTATGAGGATAGGGTCGATTTACCAAGCTAATAATTAAATCAAAAGAATATGTACAAAATTTTTGTGTCTTTGGTAGCTGCCGCGGCGCTGTTCGCAGGTTTGGGTGCCGGTACGGCTTTTGCGGCTAGTGGTTTTGATCAGTATGGTTACAATGACACCGCCAGAATTTTTAATGGCACGGGAGCGAGCTGGTCATTGGCCAAAGGATTGCCCGCGAATTATCTGGGCGTCTACGCGGCGGACAAGCTGGTGATGAAGTGGAACGCGGAATGGGACCGCGGCAATGCCGAGGGTTGGAGCGACCCCAACGGATACGCCGCCTGGGAGGACAATGAGTGGAACGGTATGAAAAAAGGCGGCTCCGGGGCTGTCTGGCATTACAAGATTAAGTGGGTCGGCGACTACACCGCCAATCCTTCGCTGATTCCAGACGGTGGATATGGCATCTGGGGTCAGTTCGCGGTAATTATGGACCAGGGCAAGGACCCGTCCTACGGGCCAGGTCATCTGTGGTTCGCCCACGCCAGTCCGAACGGCTACGGTAACTAAGGATTGTAAGATGTTTTAAAAAGAAAATCCTGCACCCGCAGGATTTTCTTTTTCACTAAGGAAATATTTATTATGTATTATCTGTATATCCTGAAATGCGCGGACAAGACGCTCTATACCGGCATTTGCACTGATCTGGCGAGGCGGGTGCGGGAGCACAATTCCTCTGTATTGGGGGCGAAGTACACGCGAGGCCGCCGGCCGGCGAAGCTGGTTTTTTCCAAAAAGTTCCGCGGCAGGTCCGCGGCCGCGGCCGCGGAATATCGCGTGAAGCGCCTGTCCCGGAGCGAAAAAATGGCAATAATCAGGGGCGGGAAAGTTTTGTGATACAATATAGTAAGGTTGCGAACTTTTTAGAAATTAAAAAACTAAAGTAAAAAATATGGACCTCTCCACAGTCGTCGCCAAAGTATTCGGGATCTACTTGATCGTGAGCGGCCTGTTTCTGCTCATGCGCGGGAAGACACTGCCGCTTCTCGTAAAGGATTTTTTTGAGCACCGGGCCGTGGTTTTCCTGGCTGGCGCGATTTTGGTATTTTTCGGCGGGGTTTTGGTCATGCGCCACAATCTCTGGGACGGGTCGTGGCGGACATGGGTCACGGTGCTTGGCTGGCTGGCTTTGATCAAGGGCGTCATGTACATTTTGTTTATGGAAGTGCTGGCGAAAATTAATGTCCAGCGCCTGCGCCCTTGGCTGGGACTACTTGGCGTCGCGGCGATCGCGCTGGGAGTCATCCTGTTCCGGATCGCCTGAGTCGAACTCAGTGAAAGAATTTTTCAAAAATCCGAAAGTAAAAAAGGGGATCGGTATCGCACTCATCCTAGCCGGCCTTTTGGCGCTCGTCACCCCGTTTACCCCCGGCTCCTGGTTCGTTTTCATCGGGCTTGAGTTCATGGGCGTTCGCCTCGCCTTTTGGCAAAGAATCGTGGCCTGGTGGAAAAGTCGCAATCCATAGTTATAGAACTGCGCTGATTAAGTTACCCATTGTACAATTCGCGCGAATTGTACAATGGGTAGATGAGTGAAAAAAATGATTATTGAATTGTAGTATGGACACACTTTCGCACGGGCTTTTTTTTATCGGTGTATTTCTGGGATTTCAATCTTGGCCGGACCGTCAGGTCGAACCGCCGGGCATTTTGATAATGCCGAGCTACGTTTACGTACTTTATAATCTTACCCACAGCTTTATAGTTTATGGATTATTTTTTGCGCTCCTTTGGTGGCTCGGCAAAAAGGACTTTGCCAAACTGACTTTGGGCTGGCCTCTCCACATCCTAGTCGATATTCCAACTCATGCCATCGACTTTTTTCCAACGCATTTTCTGTGGCCACTTGCAAACTTTTCCATAAACGGGGCCCCCTGGACGCGCCCAGTAGTGTTAATATCAAACTTCGTTCTCCTTGCCTCCCTTTACGGTTATTGGTACTGGAAGAGGCGGAAAGAACGCTAAGTACGAAATTTGTGTTTCGAACCATCTTTAGTTTTTAGTCATTTTTCCGCATTTGCGGAAAAATGACTAAAGCGAAGTTGATACGCTTAAATTTGAATAACAACATTCGGCTTTTTGTGGGGAAGGTGGTAGAATAAATACATGAACGGAAATAACTTTGCTTTCGTAGATAGTCAAAATCTAAACTTAAGTATTCGTGAGCTTGGGTGGAGATTAGATTTTCGTAGATTTAGGAAATACCTTGCCGATAAGTACGGCGTCGAGAAAGCATTTCTTTTTATTGGATTTGTTGAAGGCAACAATGACTTATACGTCAACCTGCAGGAAGCGGGCTTTATTTGTATCTTCAAGCCAACTCTCAAATATAGAGATGGTTCGACAAAAGGCAACTGCGACGCCGAGTTGGTCCTGCAGGCCATGATTGAATATGGAAATTATGAAAAGGCCGTTATAGTGACAGGGGACGGCGACTTTTATTGCTTGGTAAAATATTTTATTGAGAAGAAAAAGCTCGAGGCGATAATAATTCCGAACAAGTTAAAGTTTTCGGCGCTACTCAAATTTAAGATATGCCGTCCATTCCTTAGATTCATGAACAATCTTCAAGATAAACTTGCCTATAAAAAAGAAAAGGCCCCATAAGGACGAAACCTTATAGGGTGATCTTTTCCGTTGGTGATGCTACTATCTTAGCAAAAATACCTACAAATTGTCAAGTTTAGTGCCTTTCGGTTTTTTGGGGGAAAGGTGGTAGAATTGAATTAAGATCCTGGATAGCATGGAAGGCAAAGGGATTTCAACCCCATCTTTTGATATACCGCCTCTAAGCGCAGCTAAGTATTAAGAGACAAAAATATGAAAGGCTTACTAAAACCAGAAACTATAAGGGTCTCAGACCTATTAAAATCTGTAGCTGATGCAGAGTTTGTACTGCCAAGATTCCAAAGAGACTTTGTTTGGAACAAAAATCAAGTCGTCGAATTGCTAAATAGTATTTATGAGCAGATTCCCATTGGAATATTTTTACTGTGGGACTCTGATCAATTAGGAGAAGCTTATCGATTTATTGGAGATGTTACTCCACAGGGAGTTACACCAAAGCGTCATTCGAAATATGTATTAGATGGGCAACAAAGATTGACCTCGTTATTGTTTGCTTTGAGACCAGAGGGCATTAAGCTACCAGAAAAAATAACTGCACAGTACGATATATATTTTTGCATTGATGACCAACGGTTTTATTCAAAAAATCAGAAAAAACAAAGCTGTTTTTCCGCCTCAGTTTTAGGAAGCAATGATAGATTTATGAAATTTTATGCAGAGAGCGCCAGTTCAAAAAAATCTCAAATAGATAAGGATGTTCTTGAAAAACTAACACTTTTTAGAGATTATGAGATTCCCTTATTAACCTTTGATGAGAAAGTTGATCTCGATATTGTTAGCAAAACTTTTCAGTACCTAAATGCAAAGGGCACACCCTTGACCCTAATCAACTTAATAGCGGCAAAAACGTACTCTCCCAGCATTTTTGACCTTTATGATAGAGTTGAAGCGACCCAGAAACTTTTAGAGGATGCGCATTTTGCATCCGAGGATTTTAGTGGCGAGGATCTCATTCGTTCTATTGCAATTTACAACAATATCAATAACAACCCAAAAACCATTCTTGAATCCCTTAAAACAGACCACCTTGTTAGAGATTACGCAAAAGCTGAAAGAGCTTACTTAGATGCACTTGTTTTTATTAGTGATGATATTGAAGTGCCCATAAAGCTGTTACCTTACCCTCCTCTACTGGTACCATTGACGACCTTTTTTATGAAAACCCCTCGGGAGAACCTGCTGCCCTTGCAGGTAACTTATATTAAACAATGGTATTGGAGATCAAATTTCAATAATAGATATGGAAGTGAAGCTTCATATATGGGCGTGGTTGATCATAAGAATTTATCGACAGAGAAGAGTATGAAGGGCATTACCGGGTTAGACAGGCCAGTATTCGATCCAGAAACTTTAATTGAGTCTCCTTCTGGATCAGCTATTGGCAAGGCAGTTTTAGGTTTACTACAATCTTTTAAGCCCCTTGATCTATATTCGGGCATTGATTTAAAAATAAAAGGTGTTCAAAAAAGAAAAAGATCTATTAAAAATGTTGACAAGCATCATATATTCCCCAAGGATTATCTAAAAACAAAACTAAAAGGCAGCAGCCGCTCACTTATTGACTCTGTTTGTAATTTAGCGTGGGTATCCCAGAAAACAAATTTACGTATCGCCAACACGCCGCCTTCAAGGTATTTTAAAAAGTTGCAAGAGATTAACAAGGATTTTAATTCTTCCGCTGATCAGCAATTTATCACCACAGTGCCTTCCTCTCCTATTTGGAGCAATAATTATAGAAAGTTTCTGAAAATTAGAGCTGAGCGTATTTATAAAGAAGCAATAAAGAAGTGCGGGTTTTAATATGTTTAATTTTGTTCTCGGATTAATAGTCGGTGGGGTGGGGGTTTGGTTCGTTATGCGGAAGCAACCTCTCTCCAACTCTCCCCTCGCCAGGGGAGAGAGTGGTTCAGGGAACCCGAATGCGGAGGAGGTTGTGAGGAAGCGGGAGAATTTGGAAAAGGTGATGGAGATGGCGGCCGAGAAGGGTGAGATCAAGAATGACGACGTCCAGTACGCGCTTGGCGTCAGCGACGCGACCGCGACGCGGTATCTCGACGAGCTCGAGAGGCAGGAAAAACTCACGCAGACCGGTTCAAAAAAAGGCGCGGTTTATCGAATAAAATAAGGCTCATACACGTGTGAGCCATATTGTCGGGCATTGTTTTTTCCCTTGACTTGTCGAGGGATTTTTTGTAGGATGTTTAGTCCGGCTTCTTTAGCCACGCCGGTGATACCAACGCCGAATACAAGGAGGAATGTTGTGAAGAGATTCATGGATTGGTTGACGGGCGAGGCCAAGGGGGCAGGTCCTGTTCTGGGGTACGTGGTTTTTGCCGCGCTGGTAGTTGTCTCGCTCGATTACGCCGTGAAAGCCGCGCTCGAGAATTGGGGACTGGTGCAACCGGCGCCGCTACCGAAGGTCGGGGAGACGCCGTTCAGGTATTTCAACACCTTCATGTTTATTTCATTGTTTGTCTGGGGGCCGGTAAAAGAGGAAGTGATTTTTCGAGTTCTTCCCCTCTCGATCGTGATCGCTTTTGTGTCGCGGTCGCCTTGGGTCATTTTTGGAGCCATGACAGTTTTCGCCGGCCTTTTTGGAGCGATACACCCGTACGGCCTGATCGGTAAGGTTGACGTCGCGATCGGCGGATTTTTTTTCGGACTCGTTTTTCTGAAGTGTGGGGGTCTGAACAAGTCCTTCGTCAAAGCGTCAGCTTGCGCCATGGCAGCGCACGCCCTCACGAACGTGTTTGTCGTTCTGGACGCATGGTGGGAATACTTCGAGTCAGTCCTCTAGGCAACATTCGTGTATCTCTCACCAAGGTCTAGCCCACCTGTAAACCAAACGGGCTGTAGTTTAAGAATGTGGATTCTTACTGATGAGTCCGAAAGGACGAAACTATTGGCATTTGACAGGTTGGCTGGGGTGTATTAGAATTAGCCAGTGTTAATGTAAATTAAGTCCTTCGGGAACTGATCCGCCTCGGGCGGATATCGCCGAAGATCAACGGTTAAAACCAGTAACCGGCGATCTTCGCCGGTGTTTTATTGGACAAAATGGCCTTTATTTTAGCCAAAAAAGTGAATATGACCCAGGTCTGGGGCGAGGACGGAAAAGTCATTCCGGTCACGGTTTTGGACGCGTCCGGATGCAAGGTGACCCAGCTGCGTTCCATGGAAAAAGACGGCTATGTGGCGGTCCAGGTCGGCAATGGCAAAAACAAGCGTGAATTTCGTGTTCAGGGCGTGGAGCTTGCGGCAGGTAGTGAGGTAGCGGCCTCAAGCTTTACTCCCGGAGAAAAAATCCATGTCGGTGGCGTGTCCAAAGGCCACGGTTTCGCGGGGCCGATGAAGCGCCACGGTTTTCATGGCGCGCCGGCGAGCCATGGCCATGATCATCCGCGCGCGGTCGGCTCCATCGGCCAGCGCTTTCCGCAGCACGTAAGGCCCGGACTCCGCATGGCCGGCCAGATGGGATTCGCGCACGCCACGGTAAAAAATTCCGTCGTTGTGGCGGTGGACGCGGAGAAAAATTTACTTTTCGTCAAAGGCGGCGTGCCGGGACATCCGGGCACGCTTCTCACGGTCTGGACTACCGGTAAAAAGAGCGTGAAGGAGAAACTCGCATGACCAATTTACCGCTCTATAACCAGGCGGGCGAAAGCGTAGGTACGCAAGAAGCCAACGAGAAGGTTTTTGGACTTTCGAAACTCAACGCGCCTTTGGTGCATCAGATCGTTACGGCCATGCTGGCCAACAAACGAAATACGGTTGCCTCCACCAAGACCCGCGGCGAAGTTCGCGGCGGCGGCAAAAAGCCATGGCAGCAAAAAGGCACGGGCCGCGCCCGTGTTGGTTCTATCCGTTCCCCATTGTGGCGCGGCGGCGGCATCATGTTCGGCCCCCGGCCAAATCGCTCGTTTGGAAGGAAGATGAACAAAAAGGCGAAGCGCGGAGTAATGCTGCAGATTTTGAGCGAACGAGTGCGTGAAGGAAAGGTCATGCTTTTGGAAAATTTCGCGTTACCGGCCGGCAAGACCAAAGAGCTAGTCGCGGCGATAAAGACGCTTTCCGCGAAAGTTGAAAATTTTGGCAGAAACATACTTTTTGTGGTCGCGGGCAAGGACGAAAATTTGCAGCGGGCAGCCCGGAACCTGCCGAATTTTCTTCTCACGCGGGCCGACAATCTAAATCTTTTGGACCTTTTGACGGCTGACCGGATCATTGTTTTGAAGGAAGCGTTGCCGATTTTGGAAAAAGCGGTTTTAAAGGAGAAGAAATAAGATATGCCCAGTAATACAACTTTCAGTTTTTCTAAATTCAATTCCGTGTCCTGCAATAATTCAGATAATTCGATTTGTTTTAATATTTACGGTTTTATTTATTTGTTGTCCGACCTTCGGTC
>Ga0209542_10013951_pt1 | contig 13738 bp, 9 predicted proteins | sample RifCSPhighO2_01_FD_184028 | JGI IMG/M metagenome (GOLD analysis project Ga0209542, IMG submission 184028) | Soil microbial communities from Rifle, Colorado - Rifle CSP2_plank highO2_0.1 (SPAdes) (version 2) | ecosystem: Environmental > Terrestrial > Deep subsurface > Rock core/Sediment ...
TTTCAACTCTCTTGTTCGACCCTCCTCACAGGCTCGGAGACTCACTGCGGATAATGAATATATTTTCAACTCTCTTGTTCGACCCTCCTCACAGGCTCGGAGACTCACTGCGGAGTTGAAAATGGCCTCGAAGGGATTTGAACCCTCGACACCCGCGTTAAGAGCGCGGTGCTCTGACCAGGCTGAGCTACGAGGCCGTTAATACATATGTTTAAAAAAGCGTATTTAACTGTTGTGTTTCTTTGGTTTTAATTTGAAAAATTTATTAAACTGTGGTTAGAAAATTGCAAAAGCAAAAACACAAAGTTTAAAAACCACTTTTTGCAATTGTTCCTATCTTCAAAGTCATAAACAACCTATGACTTTTGCGACAAAAAATGCACTCCCTTCAACCAAAACATTCCAAGCTAAAACCCGACGAGGTTAAACAATTTTTAGATAAATATAATATTTCAGTTTCGCAACTTCCAAGAATTAAATCTGATGATTCTGCTTTACCTGAAGGCTGTCAGCCCGGAGATGTTGTTCAGATTGAGCGCCAATTCAGAGACAAGATAAGATTATATTATAGGGTGGTGGCATGAGCGTTACTGACAAACACATTCTCGTTAAGAAATATTTGCAGCAGCATTCTTTGGTTGAGTCTAGTATAAGAAGTTATAATGATTTTGTTTCTAGAAGAATGCAACAAATTGTTTATGAGTTGAATGATACAATTCCCCAAGAGGAAGTTAAGATAAAATTTGGCAAGATTAGAATTGGAAGTCCCAATATAACTGAATCAGATGGAAGCATTTCCTTGATAACTCCTACAGAGGCTAGATTAAGAAGGATAACTTATTCCGCCCCTATATATGTTGAGATTACAGTTAACTTTGGAGACAATTCTGATAGCGCAGAAGTTGAAGTTGGAAGAATTCCTGTAATTGTAAGAAGTGATACTTGCAATACTCATGAAATGTCTAAAGATGAGTTAAGAAATGCATTGATGGATCCTCTTGATCCTGGGGGATACTTTATCGTTAATGGAAATGAAAGAGTAATAGTTATGGCTGAAGATTTGGCTCCTAATCAGCCATTTATTGAAGAGGGAAGGCGTGGATTAACATTGAGGATGTTCTCTCAAAGAGGCCCTTATAGAATTCCTACGACAATATCTGAAACAGCTGATGGAGTTCTTGAAGTTACTTTTTCAAGATTAAAAAATATTCCAGCCATTGTTATGATTAAAGCTTTAGGCATCACTACCGAAGCTGAAATTGCTAAATGTATTGGAAGACAAGATGATGCAGTTATTGTTAATTTGTATGAATATGCAAAGATTCAGCAACCAAAAGACGCTTTTATGATGATTGCTGAAATTTCTGGAGTACAGGGAACTGAAAAAGAGATTTTTGACAGAGTAAAACAAAGAGTGGATTCTTATTTTATGCCTCATATTGGCTTAACTAAGGAAAATAGAATTGACAAAGCAATTAATTTATGCAAGATGCTTAAGCAATTTCTACAGGCAAAACATGATAAGAAGCTTAGAACAGACAAGGACCATTATGCTAACAAGAGGGTAAAATTATCTGGAGATTTACTTGCTGACTTGTTCAGAGTAAATATGGGAATACTTGTGAAAGATATCCAATATACTTTACAAAAAGTTGCAAAGAGGAAGAAGTTCTATTCTGTGAAGACTGTTGCTAAATCTACATTATTTACTCATAGAGTTGAAAGTGCTATTGCAACCGGGTCTTGGATTGGAGAACGCAGTGGTGTGACTCAAAACATGTCTAAGAATAATTATCTAGATATGCTTTCTTCTCTGCAAAGAGTTTCTAGTATGCTACCTGATGAGCAGGAGAACTTTTTGGCTAGGACTCTTCACCCTACACACTATGGAAGATTCTGCCCTACTGAAACTCCAGAAGGAACTGAAATTGGTTTGAGAAAGAACTTGGCTATTTTGAGCAGGATATCTAATGCAATAGATTTTGATGAAAAAGCTTTCATCAAACAAATACAATCTTTGGGACTTAACGATGATAATGGGAGAGATGTTTTCTTCAATGGAAAATATATAGGCGTGGCTAGTGACCCTGAGGCATTTGCTAATGCCGTAAGAAGGGAAAGGAGAAAGGGCCAGTTTCCTCAAGAGCTTAGTGTTACAAGTGATAGCCCTGCGAGAACAGTAGTAATTTCCACTGAAGTTGGAAGAGTTTTAAGGCCTTTGATTGTTATTGAAAATGGTGCTAGCAAGCTTAAGGACGAACACTTAGTTTTACTTGAGCAGGGATCTCTTAATTGGCGTGAGTTGCTTAAGGAAGGAGTTGTTGAGTATATTGATGCTGCTGAAGAAGAAGATGCTTTCGTTGCCCAGAGTCCTGATACCATTAATGATAAGCACACCCATTTAGAAATTGATCCTGTTGCTATATTTGGACTGGTTACTTCTCTTGTTCCATTTGCAAATCACGACCAGGCGTCTCGTTTGTTGAGAGGAAGCAAAACATTGCGTCAGTCATTGGGGTTATATGCCGCTAATTACTTAGTTAGATTGGATACTAACTCTTCAATTTTACATTATCCTCAAAATCCTCTTGTAAAGAGCTTTGTATTTGACACTTTGAAATTATATCCTGCTGGTCAAAATATTGTTGTTGCAATCATGCCGTACGAAGGATATAACTTAGAAGATGCTACTATATTGAATAGGGCAAGTGTTGAAAGAGGAATGGGAAGAAGCACTTACTTCAAACCATATGAAACTGTTGAATTTAATTATGCGGGAGGCTTGAAAGATGAGATTACTATTCCAGATAAAGATGTTTCTGGATACAGAACTGAAACATCTTATAGATTGCTAGAGGATGATGGAATAGTATATCCTGAAGCCCAATTATCTGCATCAGAAGTTATTATTGGAAGGACGACGCCTCCAAAGTTTCTTTCTGAAGCCAGGAACTTGAGCATACAATCAAAAAAGGAGGGAAGTGTAGCAATAAAACAAGGGGAATCTGGAATTGTTGATGGAGTTTTCATAACAACTGATAGTGAAGGAAACAAGATTGTTCGTGTTAGAATAAGAGACCATAGAATTCCCGAACCAGGAGATAAATTCTCTACACCTCATGGACAGAAAGGAGTTGTTGGTTTACTTGTAGATCCTAAAGACATTCCATTTACTTCGAGAGGGATTAAGCCTGATTTAATTTTTAATCCTCATGGAATTCCTTCAAGAATGACTGTAGGTTACATGATTGAAGTTCTTGCTGGAAAAGTTGGCGCGATAACTGGAAGATTTATCGATGGCACTCCTTTCACGGGTGCTAAAGTTGAAGATTTGGAAAAACAGCTTACACATATGGGTTTTAGTTATGATGGAAAAGAAGAAATGTATGATGGGGTGACTGGAAGAAAAATGGATGCTAAAATTTATGTTGGTAATATGTATTATTTGAAACTGGTTCACATGGTTAAAAATAAATTGCAAGCAAGAGCTTCTGGAAAAGTTACTTTGCTTACGAGACAGCCTGTAGAAGGAAGAGCAAGGGGCGGAGCGTTGCGTTTAGGAGAAATGGAGCAACAAGCTTTAGTAGCACATGGGGCTTCTTTGTTGTTGAAAGAAAGATATGATTCAGATAAAACAGTGATACATATTTGTTCTTCATGTGGAAATATTGGAGTTAAAGATTCTATAAGAAATAAGACTTATTGTCCTATTTGTGGAGGAGCTGAAATAGAGCCAATAGAAGTTGCATATGCATTTAAATTGCTTGTTGAAGAATTGCTTGGGTTGCATATATTGACAAGCTTTGAATTAAAAAACAAATACGAATAAAATGGTAAATACAGAAGTAGTAAAGAAGCAAGTAAAATCACTTAGATTTAGCCTTGTAAATCCTGAACAGATTAAGAAACTTAGCACTGCTAAAGTCGTGACTCCTGAACTTTATGATATTGATGGTTTCCCTGTGGATGGCGGTTTGATGGATTTAAGATTGGGAGCTGTTGATCCAGGAGTCAGATGTAGGACTTGTGGTGGTCGCCTTAAGGAGTGTCTAGGACATCCTGGAAGTATTGAGCTTGCAAGACCTATTGTACATATTAAGTATATACCATTGATTGAATTGTTCTTGAGAAGTTTTTGCCATAATTGCGGGAAGCTTACTTTGGAAGATGAAAAACAGAAAAAATATTCTCCTGTTGAAAGAGCAAAAAAGGCTCGCGATAAGAAAAAATGTCCTTTCTGCAATTCTGATTGTGATCGTGTGAAATTGGAAAAACCCACATCGTTCTATACTGGAAAGAAGAGATTATTTCCTAATGAGATAAGAGAATTATTAGTAAAAATTCCAGATGATGAAATAAAAAAAATAGGTGTTAATTCAAGAACTTTTAGGCCAGAGTGGGCAATACTTTCACAATTACTTGTTCCAAGTGTTACAATGAGGCCTTCTATTACTTTAGATACTGGTGAAAGAAGTGAAGATGACTTAACACACAAGATATCAGATATTATAAGAGCAAATCAAAGACTTTGGGAAAATCTTAATGCTGGGGCACCTGAAGTAATCATAGAAGACTTATGGGATTTGTTACAATATCACGTGACCACGTTTTTCGATAATAATATCTCTAAAATTCCTCCTGCTAGACACCGTTCTGGACAACCACTTAAGACAATAACTGAAAGAATAAAAGGAAAAGAAGGGCGTATAAGAAAAAATCTCGCCGGAAAGAGAGTCAATTTTTCTGCGAGAACAGTTATTTCTCCCGATCCTTATCTAGCTCTCGATGAAGTTGGAGTTCCATTTGAAGTTGCTAAAATAATTACTGTGTCTGAAGGTGTCACTTCTACAAATATAGAATATATGAAAAACCTTGTAAGAAAGGGAGATCAACATCCTGGAGCAAACTATGTTGTAAGGCCCGATGGTAAAAAGAAGAGAATAACTGATGAATTGAAAGAAGAAATTTGCGCCGAATTAGTTCCTGGATATAAAGTTGAAAGACATTTAGTTGATGGGGATATTGTTTTGTTCAACAGACACCCTTCCCTTCACAAACAGAGCCTGATGGCTCATTACGTAAGAGTTCTTCCTTATAAAACATTTAGATTACACCCTGCAGTTGTATTTCCTTATAATGCAGACTTTGATGGAGATGAAGTAAACATACATTCTCCTCAGACAGAAGAAGCGCGTTCCGAAGCTGAAATCTTATTAAATATTAAAAACAATATAATTTCTTCTAAAAATAACTCTAACTTGATTGGATTGATAACAGACGCTCTTACTGGGAATTATATTATTGGAAAGGATACTTTCACCAAAGAGGATGCTGATCAAACTCTTTTTGCTGCTGGAGTTATAAATACCAGCTCAAAGAAATTGGAAGGTACTGAATTGTTTTCATATATTCTTCCTAAAGATGATTCTATTAAAGTTCCTAAGGAAATAACTGATGAAAATACTCTTGGGCTTGAAAAAGGAATTATGGTTAAACAGATAGACAAGAACCATGGGAGAAATGCTGCAATTGCCTCTATTCAGAAAGCAGCTGCTTTGGGAACACAATATATTACAAGAAGAGGATTTTCTCTTGGATTAAGAGATTTAGATGTTTCCCCAAAGGTCAGGGAAATAACAAATAAAATAATAGAGAATGCTTATGAGAAAACTGTTAAGATAGATGATTCCGCTCGTGCTGGAGAATTGGAACTTCTTCCTGGAAAGGATGTCAATGAAACAAAAGAAATTAAAATATCTCAAGTGCTTAATGAAGTAAGAACTGAAATTGGAAAGATTGTAAAAGACAATATCTCTAAGGACAGTAGTATTGGAAGTATGATTTCTTCTGGTGCTGCTGGGAGCGCCACTAATATAACCCAAATAGGATGTTGTGTTGGACAGCAAATTTTATGGAATAAGCGTATTGGATTTGGATATAATGGGAGAACGACTTCTCACTTTAAGAGAGGAGATGTTGGGTCTGATGCTAAGGGGTTCATTAAATCTTCTTTCTTTGATGGTTTGAAACCGACTGAATTCTTTTTTGGAGCAATTACGGGAAGAGATGGATTAATGGATACTGCTTTGAGAACGCCTAAATCTGGTTATTTGTATAGAAGATTAGTAAGCGCGCTTCAAGATTTGAAAGTTGAATATGATGGAACTGTAAGAGATGCTTCTCAAAATATTGTGCAATTTTTATATGGAGGGGATGGAAAAGATGTTTCAGAATTACATACTGGAAAGAAAATACAACCAGGAGAATCTGTTGGAGTAACTACATCTCAATCATTTGGTGAGGCTTCAACACAGATGGTTTTGAACGTATTCCACTCTGCCGGAGTTGCTGAAGTTCAGGTTACTTTGGGGCTTCCAAGACTTATTGAAATATTTGATGCTAGAAAGGAGCCTTCAACTCCTGCTATGGAAATTTATCTTGATAAAGATTCCAATAATGAAAAGGACGCTAGAAGCATTGCTGAAAAGATTAAAGAAGTTAAGCTCGAGGAAATTGCATCTGAAGTTAGGATGGATTTCTCCGGCAAAAAAATTGAGATAGAACTAGATAATGATGCTTTAAAGAGAGTTCATGTTGGGGCACAAAAAATAGCTGAAAGACTTCATGAAAAAGGAATTGAAGTAAAACAGAAAGATAATTCTCTTATATTAAAGACTCCTGATTTAGGATTTAGAGAGATGTATAAAATTAAAGAGAAATTGAAAAATACAATTATTTCGGGGATTAAAAATATATCTCAAGTTGTTGTTGCACATAGAGGGAAAGACTTTGTTATCTTAACTTCTGGGAGCAATTTGAAGGAAGTTATAGAATTTAAAGGTGTTGATAAAAGAAAAATATTCACCAATAACATTCATGAAGTTGCTTCTGTGCTTGGAATAGAATCTGCGCGTGAGGCAATACTTCTTGAAATAAAAAAGGTTCTTGACTCACAAGGTCTTGATATTGATGAAAGACACTTAGACTTAATATCTGATGCCATGACAAATACAGGCTTGGTAAAGGGAGTTACAAGGATGGGAATAATTTCCAGCAAGTCAAGCATATTTGCAAGAGCTGCTTTCGAAACACCTGACAAACAGTTTGTTAATGCAACAATACAAGGAAAGAAAGATGAATTAGCTTCAGTAATTGAAAACATAATTTTGAATCAGCCAATTCCTGTGGGTACTGGATTGCCTGGACTGCTTGTGAAAGTTACTGGAGCATTAGTTGATAAAAAAATTAAAAAGAAAAAGTAATTCATTAACAAGTTTTATAAACTAAACAGCTAAATAACATTGTTTTAATATGGCTATAATTAATATGCAGACGATGAGATTCATAAATCTCTTCGAGAGAATTGCGCATGTCCGCGCTACAAAATGTTTTGTTTACAACAATATGATTTACTTTGCTGTTCCTCCGAGATATTTTTCAAAGGCTAATGGTGGAAGCAATCAGGCTGCGAGAATTATTTCAGAACAACTTGGAAAAAGAGTTAGGATTATAAGAGATGCCAGTGATGATTTGGAATCTGTTGGAAAATTTGTTGGAGCTGTTGTTTCTCCTGCTAGTTTTGATGATTTTGAACTTCAAGAAAATACTTATGTTATAACTGCTGGCTCTCGAGAAAGAGCTGCTACATTGATTGGAAGAAATAAAGTGAGATTGAATGAATTGAATGCTATTATGCAGGCTTATTTCGGTAAGACAATTAGGATTGTTTGATTTTAGAATTTTGTTATTGAAACATTTGCCCCGTTTGAAGACATGCTATTCACTTTAAAGATTATCCTGTTAACATAATCAGTATAGTTTTCTCCCATAACTAAATAACTATCTGCAAGCGTTGGGGTCTGATGGTGAGTGTCTATAAGCCCCTGATTTGTTTGGATTCGCATATTGGGTTGAGCCTGATAAGAATGGTGATAACGAATATAAACTCCTTGTTTGACTGGTGGCCAGCTTGAATCATTAATTGCGTCAAGCCCTACTGGCAACCTATAATCAAGGCTATAAAAATAGTCGATACATCCAGGGCATGGAAAAGTCTCATTCTCATAGGAATGAATATATACAGAACCTTGTCTTGAAAATTCTAGAGGCTTGATTAAAATAGAAACATTTGATTGAGAACTATTTATTCTTAGAGAATTCATCCATCCAATTTCATTCTTATGTCTTGCACTGTAATGAGGGGAAGAATTTAATGAATAATAAGTCTCTCCCATTGTGTCAAAAGGGTCTCCATAGTCTAAGGCCTGGCAGTATCTTCTCCCTCCTATGTGGAATGGAGGATTGCAGTTTACAAATGCAGATGCATGATCTAGTCCAAATCCATGACCCATTTCGTGAGCAACGATTGCTCTTGGCTGAAGATTGGAAAAATAAAGAGGAAGAAAGATTATTCTTGTATATATCAAACCATCAGATGTTTTTATGAGTGTTGGGCCTAAGAATGCCGAAGCGCTACCTGGAGGAGTGCATGAAGAAACCACTATAATCGTATCATATTGTCCATAATCTACAAATGGATCTGCAAATTTCACCGCATTATCTATAAAACATCCGTCACTTAGATTTCTTACATGCCAGCCACTTACATTAACTTTAAGCCATGTCTGGTTAAATGAGTTTTCTTTCACAAAATTATTAACTTCATTAGAAAGAATAGAATTATATCCTGCAGGAGATATCAAATTTTGCGTTTGATTATTATCCGCACCAAGAATAACTATGACTTTTTGTTCCCCTAAATTTGAAGGGGGTGAGGGAAGAGCTATTCCTGGAAGGCGTACAAATGATGGTTGAGCTGGTTGAACTGGCTGGATTGGTTGAAGGAATACATCATCAAAATATTGAGATTCAGAATTACTATCTGTTCTCAAAGAAGAAGCATCTACATAAACAAAATCGTTTTTATCTGCTTGGGACATTAAATTAAAATAATTTTCTTCGGAAAGACTATATCTTTCTCCATTTATAGAAATAAAATAATATTCCGAACGGTGTACTGGGCCATCGAAAATAAGCTCACTTAACTTTCCATAGACTATTTCTTGTTCCTCACTAACATCAGGACTTCTTAGAAAAATATCTGAAAAATTAAATACTAAGATCAATAATCCTAAAAGAACTAATAAAATAATAATGATCTTATTTACCATTAATAACTTTTATTACCTTAAGTTTAAATAACTTGCTCATTGCACGTAAAGAATAAAATCTAAACAAAGTTGATTGATGTTAACATGCTTAAAATCTTACAATAGAGGGTAAGATTTAAAAACCACTTTTACACAGGAGATATACATGGGTTTATTCAATGCAAAAAAACTGATAAAGAATAGAAGGAAATTCAAATGGAATGATAGGACTTACAAAGTTAGAACTCTAAAACTTAATGTTAAAGCTGACCCTCTTGGAGGAGCCTCTCAGGCAAAAGGCATTGTTGTAAGCAAGTTCCAAAAAGAAGCTGCACAGCCAAGTTCTGGAATGAGAAAGTGCTGCAAAGTTCAACTTGTTAAAAGTGGTGTTTCTGTTGGTGCATTTATTCCTGGAAATTTAGCACAGAAGTTTGTTGATGAACATGATGAGGTTATGATTGAAAGAATTGGAGGAAAACAAGGGCGTTCAAAAGGAAATATAAGAGGAATTAGATTTAAAGTAATACAAGTAAATGATCAGCCATTACATTTGTTATGGAAGGGCAAGATAGAGAAGGGTAGAAGATGACTGTTGAAGTAGCTTATGTAGATGAGAGAAATAATGAAAGGAAGTTAAATGGTAGAAAGAGAAAAACCATATCTTTGCATCAGCTTATTGGGAAAGCAGTTGTGTTAGATGTTGATGAAGAAGAATCTTATATTGGAATCTTAAGGTTTAGTTATGATATTAGGGGAAGTCAAGGATTTTATTTAAACGACTTTCATATTAAGATAAACGATGTATCTAGAGTTTTTGTTAATCACCCTTATGCTATTAAATTAAAAAATTCTGTGACACAATGACCTTTAAAATATTTGACTTATATGATATGGAAGAAGTTAAAGTTACTGATGGTGCTCTCGTGCCTTATATAAATATACAGCCAAAGTTGCTTGTTAAATCTCATGGAAGAAATGTAGGTAAGTTTACACAGACGAAGGTACACATAGTTGAAAGATTTGCGAATAGACTTGCTGTTCCCGGACATGTTGGAAAGAAGCACAAAATAATCACTTCACACTCTTCTGGAAAATATAGCTCTAATATGCAGACAATTATTGATACTTTGAAGATAATTGCAGATAAGAAAAAAGCAAATCCTGTTCAAGTTCTTGTCAAGGCGATAGAAAATGCTTCTCCAAGAGATGAGATAACAACTATTGAATATGGTGGTGCTAGATATCCACAGGCAGTTGATGTTTCTCCTTTGAGACGCGTGAATTTGGCTATAAGATGGATGATTCAAGGAGCTTATCAAAAGTCATTTGGAAAAAAGAAGAAAATGTCTGAATCGCTTGCAACAGAAATAATGAATGCTTCTGATTTGAATATGGAAAGCTATGCTCTAGGGAAGAAAAACGAAGCTGAAAAACAGGCGGACAGCGCTCGTTGATTAATTATAAATAGTTATCAATACTTGATTCTAGATTATTTAAAGGGAGATGGTTAATAAAACGATTTTTGTAAAAGGAAATGAAATAGTACTACTTTCCAAAAATGAAGAAGATTATATTTCTTTGACAGACCTTGCGAGGTATAAGAATCCAGACCATCCCGCAGATGTAATAAAAAATTGGACTAGATCTAAAGATACTATTGATTTTTTAGGATTGTGGGAAAAAATAAACAATTCTAAATTCAAACTGGTCGAATTCGACCAGTTTAGAAATCAAGCAGGAAATAACTCTTTTGTTCTATCTCCTCAAAAATGGATTGAAAAAACAGATGCTGTGGGAATTATATCTAAGTCTGGCCAGAATGGTGGCACCTTTGCTCATAAAGATATTGCTTTTGAGTTTGCATCGTGGATTTCTGCAGAGTTTAAGTTATATTTAATAAAAGAATTTCAAAGATTGAAGGAGGATGAAAGCGAGAGAAAGGCTTTGGGTTGGGATATTAAACGAAATCTTGCCAGCATCAATTATCGTATCCATACAGATGCAATAAAAAGACACCTTGTTCCAGAAAAAATTTCAATTGATGAAAAAAATCTTATTTATGCTTCAGAGGCAGATATTTTGAATATGGCTCTTTTTGGAATTACCGCGAGAGAATGGAAAGATAAAAACCCACAATTAAAGGGAAATATAAGAGATTATGCAGATGTTTTTCAACTTGTTTGCTTGTCCAATCTAGAAAACATTAATGCATTGTTTATTAAAGAGGATATTGATAAATATTCAAGACTAGAAAAACTAAACAGCATTGCAATTGAACAAATGACTATTCTTACAAAAACTAAAGAATTAACTAAATTAGAAGATAGAAATGAGTGAAAAATGATATTAAAAACCGAGAGATTGATTTTACTGCAGTATCCTAATATTCTTGCATGGAGGTAATTACCCTATAATTTCGAGATACTACAGCCATTGTATGCCATATATATATAGACCATATCATAATTTGTTATGTTGCCTGAAATGACAAATAAAAAATATTCAGTTAATGGTATTTTTAATTTATATATATTCTCTTTGGTTTTTCTTTTTTTCTCTAATTTCTTAACTGTCTTAACTGTAAAAAAAGAGGGTAGAAGTTATATGATTAGTGAAGGGGTTATTATTTATGATAGTTTTCCAATAGGGGTTATAGCAATGATTATCATTTATGGCATTTTATTAATTGGGATGTTTGTATTTTCCGCTTATCTTGCAAAGCTATCACATAATGAAAATAAATCAAACATTAAAAGAAGCCTCTTTATTGGGTTTAGTGGGGTTGTTTCAATATCATCTTCATCGTTATACATACTGAGATTTTTGGATAGTTATTTGGGGATAGGAAGCCTCATGTATATTTTGGCCATATTTCTTTCAGTATTATTTTTACTATTTTCTATAATCTTAGGATTTTATTCAGAAAGTAATAAATATTATTTATATATTAACTTTTTAACTGTTATTTTGTCTATTTTTATCCTCATTTTTGGCTTTGTTACTATATGATATTATGAAAATAATAATCAGCAAGATGTTACTGCTAAGCTTTTAGGGTCAAGAAAATTTATTTTGTCAAGGAAACAACAACCTTTAAAAACCATCTTTAATAAAACGATTTATCAAACATAAAAATGGCTGATAACAAAAATTGATATTTTTGAATCTCCAATTTTCAACTGATATAACAACAGAAAATGGCTGAAAAAGAAACGAGCTTAAACAAAATTGAACGCCTGACAAGCAACCAAGCAAATATTCGTAATGTTGCAACATCTGCGCATATACATCATGGAAAAACGGCTTTTACAGATGTGCTTTTAGCTGCTGCGGGAATGATGGCTACTAAAAATGCTGGAGATTTAGAAGAAGGAATGACTACATGGCAACATAAGGATGAACAAGAGAGATTAATGACCGTTGATGCTGCTAATGTTTCCATGGGACATGAATATGAGGGTGTAGAGTATTTGATTAATTTGATTGATACTCCTGGACACATTGACTTTGGAGGGAATGTTACTAGGGCAATGAGAGCTATTGATGGGACTTTTGTTTTAGTTTGTGCAGTGGAAGGAATAATGCCTCAGACAGAAACTGTTTTGAAGCAGGCTCTTCGTGAAAGGGTTAAACCTGTTTTGTTCATAAATAAGGTTGACAGGTTGATTAAGGAATTAAAAGTCACACCACAACAAATGCAGGAAAGATTTGCTAAAATAATTTCTGAATTTAACACTTTGATTTTACAGATTGCCGAACCTGAATTGGCTGAAAAATGGAGAGTAAATGTTGCTGAAGGAAGTGTTGCTTTTGGCTCTGCTAGAGAGAACTGGGCTTTATCAGTTCCTTTCATGAAGAAAAAAAATATAAGTTTTAATGACATAATCAAAATATATGACATGGAAGAAAAAGATAGAAAAGATTGGGTATGGAAGAATGCTCCGTTGAATGAAGTTGTTCTTGATATGGCTGTTAAACATTTGCCTAATCCTCTTGAGGCACAAAAGTATAGAATTCCTAAAATTTGGAGAGGAGATATAGATAGCAAGCTTGGACAAGATCTTTTGAGTTGTAATAAAGATGGGGAGCTTGCTTTTGTTGTAACTAGAATTGTTATTGATCCTAGAAGTGGAAAAGAAATTTGTGCTGGGCGTTTGTATTCTGGAACTATGAAGAATGGAATGGAAGTTTACTGTAATAATAATAAGAAGAAAACGAGAATTCAACAAGTCTTAGTTTATAATGGAATAAAACCTGAACAGCTTGAAGAAGTTCCTGCCGGAAATGTTCTTGCTATTTCTGGAATAAATGTTGATGTTGGAGAAACAATTACTGTTGGGGAGCAGACTCCTTTTGAGGAATTGAAACATATATTCCAGCCAGTTATTACAAAGTCTATAGAAGTTACTAAACCTCAAGATTTACCTAAATTGATTGAAGTCTTGCGTAAAGTGGGAAAAGAGGACCCTTCAGTTAAAATTGAGATTAACGAGGAAACTGGAGAGAATTTACTTTCTGGAATGGGGGAGTTGCATCTTGAAATAATTGAAGGGCGTATAAAAACTGAAAAGGGACTTGATGTTAAAATG
>Ga0209542_10013952_pt1 | contig 13737 bp, 9 predicted proteins | sample RifCSPhighO2_01_FD_184028 | JGI IMG/M metagenome (GOLD analysis project Ga0209542, IMG submission 184028) | Soil microbial communities from Rifle, Colorado - Rifle CSP2_plank highO2_0.1 (SPAdes) (version 2) | ecosystem: Environmental > Terrestrial > Deep subsurface > Rock core/Sediment ...
GCGTTTGGAGGGAGGCTCGACGTCATGCGGGTTTGGAATATCGCGCGTTCTGCCGAGCAAATTGCATCGAGACTGGGAAATGATCTTGGCGTGGACGATCGCATTGGCCTCATCAAATATTGGAGCTTCGATGAAGGATTTGGACAAGATGTTCTCGATCGTTCCAATAGCGGCCATCACGGCCGGCTGGGATCTACCGCGGGAGGAGATATGAATGACCCCGCGTGGGCAAACGGCGGGCTCGCTGTTCTTACTGGAACCTTTTCTCCCTCTCATCAAGGGACAAGCGTTGAGAATCTTGGTGGTGGTGCATACAAGATAACATCAACCGTAGAGAACACTGGGACAGATCCTGGCCACTTCATCTTTGATATGGAAGTGTATGATGCCGCGGGAACACAAATGAACCAGCAGTATCGAGATGGTGTAACTCTTATCCCAGGAGAAACGCGCGACTTCGATTTCACTTGGACAATTCCCGGCGAGGGGACATACCGCGTCGCGGTAGGTCTTGTGATACTTCGATGGTCTGGCGTGTATGAATGGATCAATGAGGCAGCGCTTATTGAAGAAACGCCACCACCACCATCTCCAGAGGTTGTGGTGTATTCAGGTGCCCTAGGCGAAGGATGGGCAAGCTGGTCATGGGAAGCCAGTACCACCTTTGGTACTGGCATTGAAGTTGCATACACGCATGAATGGGGTGGTCTGTATCTGCATCATGACGCGTTCGATACCACTGGAATGAGCATGCTTCGTTTCTCCATTTCAGGCGGCGCTTCGGGAGGACAACAGCTACAAGTGCTCGCGTTCGATGGCGACAGCATGGCGTTGCCTCCCAGAATGTTTTCTCTTTATCTGCCAGAAGTCGAAGCTGGAGTATGGCACGACGTTGCAATTCCGCTCATAGACCTTGGTATTCAACCGGGAGACTTCATGACTGGGTTTGTCGTGCAAGGAACATCGGGCGCGATTGAACCTTCGTATTCTATCGATGACATCCGTATCTCCTCGTAACCATGTGAAAAACATCTTTCTCATTGTTCTTATTTTTCTTGCTTTTTTTGCCGCGTGGATGAATCAAGAAGGTAGAGAGGTGAATCCTCAATGGCAAGAAGACAAGCCGTCTTCGTCAGAGACTACGGCGGGCCAAAGGCCGCCAGCAGATGTGGTCCAAGAACCGCCGCGCGAGTTGACTTGTCAAGAAATTCTTGCGGCTTCTCCATTTTACCGGGCAGATTCTTCGCAGGTTGTCGTGAAAGAAAACGAATTGCGCCAAGAAGGGAAGACAGAACTTGCCGATACACTGCAGACTATTTCATGCGTGCCGCAGGGAATATGGGTTTCGGGGAGGGATCCTGCGTGGGAGGCCTCGCGCGCAAGGCAGATTGTGGAAAAAGCGAAACGGCAAGGGAAAATTCCTTTATTCGTTATCTACGATGGGCCAGAACATACCAAAGCGATTTGGCGCCACGTGGAAACAGGGAAAGCGTATGAGGAATGGATTCGAACATTCGCCTTAGCGCTTGGCAATAGCGAAGCCTGGATTGTCTTTGAACCTGATGCCTTGCCTCTCACCTTTAACTATTCAGAAGAAGACCGAGAGATACGGTTGCAAGAGCTAAAAAATGGTGTGCGAATTCTCAAGGAAGAAAGTCCAAATTCGAGAGTCTATATAGACGCCGGGCACAATGAGTGGAAAGGAGAAGAGATTGTGGTGAGATATCTTGAGGAAGCGGGCATTGCGCAGGCCAACGGGTTCGCGCTCAATGTTTCTAATCATCAAGAAGTGTCAGAAGAAATCGCGTATGGAGTCAAAATCGCAGAGTTGATAGGGGATACGCGTTTTATTGTTGATACCGGGCAGGCTGGGAGAAAAGTGGAAGGATCAGAATGGTGTAACGCCGCAGGCCGAGCATTGGGGAGGACTCCAACGCAGAATACGGGAAATGTTTTGATAGATGCTTTTGTATGGGTAAAACCTCCGGGAGAATCCGATGGGACATGCAATGGCGGGCCTCCGCCAGGGAAATTCTGGCTTGAGTACGCGCTTCAACTTATTGCAAATAGTTAACAAGTCCTACCTTATGGGTAGGACTTGTATATTATACTTCATTCTGTATAATAGGAGAGGTTAGGAAGGGCCCTTCTATAGGCGCTGCGTCACGTCGGGTGCTATACAGCACTTGACCGTTTTCCCTGATCGCAGCGCCTGTAGAGGGGCTTTTGCTTTCCCAGTGTTTCCTTGTACATATTGTATCGCATTTTTGAATTTATACCCTGTGGATAACTCGATTTGTTGACACTGTCTGCCAAGATGAGTAAAGTGTAGTAATGCGTGCGTAGGACATAGAGTTCGGACGTCCTTATCTATTGGGGAAAACTAGATAGGGCGATAGCGTAATGACTATACTTTTTCGTTTTCCCCACATCGTAAAAATCCAAGCTTCAGCCTTCTGTTTTAGTATAGAAGTTTGAAGCTTGGATTTTTGTTTGTCCGCCAGCTGGCGGACAAACAAACGCCAAGGCTTACAAAAAGCTTTCAAAGGTCGAACTTCAGAAGAAATCAACATAACATAAGGTAACGAATTCAACAAAAAATCATATGACATTCAAACGAATCTTTAGTTTAGGCTTTCTTCCAGTGTTCGCGCTGGGACTTTACTCGTTTCCACAAGGAGCCCTCGCAAAGTCAGGGGGTGATGTGGAAATAACCAACACTAATTCCGCGGAGGTGTTTAACTTCGTAATAGTAGGAGCAGATACAGGAAATAACCAAGCAAATGGCGGTGATGGAGGTGATGCCGGAGATGGCGGAGACGGCGCATCAGGCGGCGATGGAGGAAACGGTGGCGATGGAGATAAGGGCGGCGATGCTGGCGATGCTGGCGATGGAGGCGATGGAGGCGATGGCGGCGAAGGAGGATATGGAAGCTACTCTGGCGATGGCGGCGATGGTGAAGATGGCGGCGATGCAGGAGACGGCGGAGCCGGAGGCGATGGCGGAAGCGGAGCTGATGGCGGAGAAGGTGGATCAGGCGGCGATGGAGACAATGGAGGTGATGGCGGCGCAGGCGGCATCGGCGGCGTGATCAATACTGGTGACGCTACCGCGGTAGCCGAAGTTGGAAACGATGTTAATTCCAATGACACTACCGTAGAAGGTTGCGGTTGCGATGAAGAGGATGAAGGTCATCATCGTGGAGATCGAAGAGATCGAGGTGATGATGTTACCGTGGAAAATACGAATTGGGGACAAGTAGCAAATTTTGTTGTAGTAGAAGCCGAGACCGGTTACAACACCGCGGACGGCGGCGACGCTGGCTACGGCGGCGATGGCGGCGACGGCGATTACGCCGGTGACGGAGGAAACGGCGGCGATGGTGATGAAGGCGGTGACGGCGGCGATGCTGGCGATGGCGGCGATGGCGGCGATGGCGGCGATAATGGCAACTATGAGGAAGGATATGATGGTTACGATGGAAATGGCGATGGAGGTGATGGCGGCGAGGGATGGAATGGTGGTGACGGAGGGAACGGCGGCGATGGCGGCGATGGCGATAATGGAGGTGATGCTGGAGATGGCGGCGACGGCGCGGAAGGCGGCGATGGTGGCGAGGGCGGAGGCGATGGACGCATAACTACAGGAGACGCTGACTCAAGAGCTCTTGTGGTGAATGTGGTAAATCGCAACGTCACGCGCGTACAGCGCTAATCTCTTGAAGCGAGGGATGGTCCGCCACCTGGCGGATCTTCCCTCCTTCAAATAGGTCTTTGACGCGGTCAAAGGTCTATATGAAGGAATTGATGAATATGAAAAGTTTTCTTCTCACCTGTTCTATCGTTGCACTGTGTTTGAGCATCTTTGGTCTCGCAGATGCGACGACAGTTGAAAATGAAATTCACGTACAGGCTTCTACTGGAGGAAATACTGCAGACAACATTCAAGAAGGGACAAGTAGGGCTGAAGTGTTTGTAGAGACGGTTGTGGATGGGCAGGTTGTAGAACATGTAGAAGAAAGGAAGGTGGAAGAGTCGGGAAACCCAATTGAGATTGAGGTACGCACAAAATCATTTATTGCTGTGATTGTCGAATTTTTTCGCAGCATATTAGATACATTATTTTTTGCGTAAAGAACTATGAATACTTTACATTCAAGAATTCGTCTCGTCGCGGCAGTCATGTGTTTGGCTTTGGTTGTTTTCCAAACAAATTTTAATCTTATCGTGCTCGCGCAAGAGGGAGATTCGGGAGAGAGTGCATCAGAAGTAAAGCCAGAAGAAAAACCCCAGGATGGAATAGATGGAAAAGACGGCGCAGACGGCGCGGATGGCGCAGATGGAGAAGGGGCGTCCGTGACGCCAGCCGAATCTGGTGAGGATGGAACAACCGGGGATCCTGGTGAAAGCGGGGAGAGCGGCGGCCCGGAAGAAGATGGCGGCCCTGGCGAAGACGGCGGCGATGGCGGTAGCGCGGGAGATGGAGGAGATGGCGCGGATGGTGAACCAGGAGAAGATGGCAGCGGCGCGGGAGAGAGCGAGTCCGCCCCGTCTGGCGGAGAAGGAAGCGCGGTGATCGAAACCGGCGACGCAACGTCTTCAGGTCAAATTGAAAACACGGTAAATACCAATACGAGCAGTCTTCCCTTGTGTTCTGACGCAACGAGGAAAGAAGAGGGAAAGGGCGAAAGAGATGAGAGTACGGGAGAATACTGCATAGAAGAAATAGAAAATCAGAATACCGCTAATCTTCAGAATACAGCGGAGCTTGAGGCTGGAACCGGAGACAACGAGGCAAATGGAAACAATGGAGATGCTTCTATCGACACGGGAGACGCCCAAGCGATGCTCGATCTATTCAACCTGGTAAATACGAATATCATAGATTCACAGGGATTGCTTGTCCTACTTTCCAATCTTCGAGAACAGCTTCTCGATATTGATCTTCGTGATTGGGCGCCCTATCTGGAGGGCCAGCTTGCGGGATGCGCGACGGGAACATGCGTAAATCTTGGAGATTTGGACGTGGAGAATCAAAACCAAGCAACGGTGATAAACGATGTGATCGTACGGGCTGTCACCGGCGCGAATAGCGCGAATGGCAACGCCGGAGACGCCGATATTGATACGGGCGATGCCTACGCGGGAGTGAATATCGTGAATATCGTGAATACCAATATTATCAATTCCAACTATCTGCTGTTTATCGCGAATAATTTTGGCTCTTTCTTCGGCGATATCGTATTTCCAACCGCTTCGTCATTCTTTAGCTCGTTGTTTTCCACTCCGAGCCAGGTGTACGACGCGACAAGCATTGAAAATGGAAACACGGCGAATATTTCCAATACGGTGGATGTTGGATCAGAAACCGGCGCAAACGAGTCGTCCTCGAATGGCATGTCGCTTATCCAAACAGGTGATTCTTTTGCCGCGGCAAACGTATTCAATCAGGCAAACATGAATTTGTTCGGTGGGGATTCGTTCGTGGCTTTGGTGAGAGTGAGCGGCAACTGGTCGGGAAATGTGTACGGGCTTCCTCCAGGAATTTCTTGGAAAGAGACGGGCAGTGGAATTCTCTTGTACAGCGATGACCTCGGGTTCGGAGCCGCGAGCCAAGGGCCGCCTTCGTCAGACCCGCCTGCCGGCGAGGCAGGGACTACGGCGAGCCAGGGCGGGGATGAAAAGGATGGGAAAGGCAAGAAGGGAGAAAATTCCGAACTCAATGTTGAAAATCAAAACTCGGCCACCGTTACCAACAATGTGCAGGTATTCGCGCTCACAGGAGAAAACAAAGCAAACGAAAACGGGAAAGGAGGCACTATCTCGACTGGAGACGCGTACGCCGCGGCAAACATTGTGAACGTGGTGAACACAAATGTCATTGGGAAAAACTGGATGCTCGCCCTGTTCAACATCTTAGGCGACTTTGAAGGAAATATTAGTTTCGGAAGGCCTGATTTATGGATTGGCACACGCGCGGAAATTCCGCACGATCCCTTGCTCCCGGGCGATCAAATTACCTATGTTCTTACGGTGGCAAACAACGGCGACTCTCCCGCGAATCAAGTAAGGATTTCCAATATCTTTGACAATCTATTCCTTTCTTATGGTGAGTCGGAAACTGCTGGTGTTGTAGGCGAGAATACAATTTCTTGGAATTTGGGCACGCTGAATCCAGGTCAGAGCCGCGAGGTGTCGTTTACCGCAGACATTCGGCTCGACATTCCATTTGGAACGCATGAGATTGTGAGTACTGGCACGATTTTCGGCAGAGAGAGCGACGAGAATACACAAGACAATACCGATTCGGTCCAACTCGAGGTGTTTCACGAGGAGCCGCCTGCTCCGCCAATCTCGGGCGGTGGTACCAGTGGTGGTGGCAGTAATGGCACTAGCAATGGTGGCGGCAGTGGTGATAGTAGCAGCGGTGGCAGTACGAGCACCAGTGGGGGATCTTCAGGCGGCTCGTCTTCTGCCAGTTCAGGATCAGTGAGTACGACGAGCTCTTCTCCGCCAGCTGGCGGATCGTCAAGCACGGATAAGGCTCCTAATCTCAAAGTGTTCAAAACTTTTGCCGGGGAAGGGATTGTCGAGGCTGGCGGATCAGTGGACTACACGGTTTTTGTGACAAACAAGAATGGCGGATCCGCGTACGACTCTATCTTGGTTGACGTTCTCCAAGATGAAGAGGGGAACGCCGTGAATAAAGAAGTATGGGAACTGGGAGAGATTCTTCCAGACGAGGAAATTACTCTTACCTACACCGCGGTGTTCCAGAAGAACGCAAAGCCTGGAATCTATCGTAACAATGCCCAAGTGAAAGCCGCCAATGCCATTTCAAACGCGGCAAAAATTGAAGTACTTCTCAAGGCTTCCGAGACATCTTTGATTCCTGCCATAGCGCTTGAGGGGTCAGCGCCGCTGCTTTCCGGGGAAGGCGCTCAAGAGGTGTCGGCAGGAGATTCCGAAGTGCTCGGAGCGAGCGTTTCGTCAGCCGAACCCGAAGATCAGCCATTCTTGGCTTCAGTCGCGGATTTGATGGCAGGATATGGCGGCTGGCTCGCGATTCTCGCCGCCGCGGCAGCCTTGTCACTCTTCTTTCTCTTGAAGAAACGCCTCGCGTAAGAACTATTGACAAAAGAAGGCAAAGGGTGTACGATGGCGGCATACTCTAGTCGAAGTATCGTACAAACAAATCGAAGTTGATTGTAACTTCCAAATTTAGTGGAAAACGAGAATCAGTACGGAGGACGATTCGAACGTCAAATGTATCCTGCCACGTGCGCGGACTGCGGAGCTGCGACGGAAGTGCCGTTTCAACCAAGCGGCGACCGCCCAGTGTATTGCAGAGACTGCTACAACAAGCGCAGGGACAGCAGACCTCGAAGAGATTTCCGAAGATAAACCCACCCGCCCCCTCTAAAAGGGGGCGAGGTTTTTAGACTAAAGTGGATAAATGGGTTGACTTCCCTCTTAGCTTTATTTAAGCTAGAGTAATGGGTTCATCGAGCTAAGCTCGATTCAAGGTCACGCTATACTATCAAAGTTAATTTTTTATCTATATTATGCCAACCGAAGGTTATTGCGTAAAGTGTAAGGCCAAAAGAACGATGACGAACGAAGCGAAGACCGAGATCAAGAAGAAGGGAGGAGGCACCCGCCCCGCGATGAAGGGCACCTGCCCTGTCTGCGGAACCGGGATGTTCCGAATACTCTCCATGTCGGCTGCTTAGTCTTTCAAAAGAACCCTCCGCTACTTTTCATAAGTGGTGGAGGGTTTCTGTTTGCTTGACTTTTGGCGGCGTTTTGAAAGTATGGAGATAGATCCTTGTATGCCAAAATTTGCGAAGCGGAGGTTACCGCTATGACGCTACAACGAATCACGGTGCGCCCTCTGTTTAGTGATGCTGAACTCAAGGTTTTGTGCGCGGTGCTGTTTGGGCTTAAAGGCAAGGACAGAGAATGTCGAAGCTTCCCCTTTACCTCGCTTGCAAGAGTCCTGTTCCCAAACGAGAAGGAATCGGTTAGCGTCCCCCAAGTAAAAAACGCTCTTAGCGATTCTGTGGTGGATAGATTGATTAAAGCGCTTGGCAAAGACGTCATCCTTTTGCCAACAGACAAAGACAGAGAGTTTGTCCGGTTGGTAAGGGAATGGTACCCGGCTGAGGCGGAACAATTTTGCGATGCGATATATGATTTCAGGGTTGGCAAAGGTTTGCCTCCGTATAAGCCAGTACAGTTCCCGCGGCACGAGCCAAAACCGAAGCCGGAAGTAAGAAGAGGAAGGCCTCCGATAGAAAGAAAGCCGGCTGTAGCTGCACCCGGTCGTAGGTCGTGGAATAGGTCGAGGCCCGCGTCTCAGAAGGCGGTGGAGTCGAACGCGCCAAAGAGCAGTGGTTCTTTTGGGAATATAGGAGTTGGAAAGGAGAAACTCGCCAAACAAGCTTCTTTGATTGTAAGTCCGCGGGTTATGGCACCCAGTTCGATCTTTCACTATGTCAATATAGTTCGGGGAGATGACGAGGGGTGTGGCCCCGATTTTCATGGCTGGGTCGTCGATTTGGCCATAGAAAGTATCGTAACCGTTCATTGCGATAAGTGCCCACTTACGGGAGATATGCTTGCAGACGATGTTGAGAACGCTCTTCAGAAGTGGGCGCAATTGCAGGCTGCAATGGCCATAAGAGACAAGGCGGCGTAGGCAATGCGCCGCTTTTCTTTATGCTACAATATGGAAATGAGGAGATATATCTTGTTGGCATTGCTGGGGTTGGCGTTTGCCAATTGGGTGGCGTGGGGCTATGTGCTGGAAGGAAGCCATTTGAAAGTAACATTCTTTGATGTGGGGCAGGGCGACGCGATTTTCATTGAAACCCCGCAAGGCCATCAAATATTGATTGATGGGGGACCTGTTCGTCAGCTGGCGGCGGAAAAGGTGGGCAAGGCGCTTCCTTTTTGGGACAAAAGCCTTGATCTTGTAGTCCTTACGCATCCAGATGCCGATCACATAACAGGTTTGGTAGGCGCGCTTGAAAGGTATGCTATTGGGAATGTGCTTTGGACAGGAGTTGAAGCAGACACCAACATTTTTGCCTTATGGAAAGCCGCGCTTGAAGCGGAGGGTGCGCGAATAGCTTTAGCAAGAGTCGGACAAAAGGTTGTGTGGTCAGAAGATTCCACAAGCGCTTTTATGGAAATTTTGTATCCCGATGCTTTCTCGATCGCCGGTGAAAAGGCAACAAACGACACTGGCATTGTTTCGAAGCTTGTCTTTGGCAGCCATTCTTTTCTTTTTACGGGCGACATCACAAAAGCAGTTGAACAAAAGTTGGTGAGTCAAGGGATCAATTTGCGCGCGGATATTCTGAAAGTTCCGCATCATGGAAGCAAATATTCGAGTTCTGAAGCCTTTCTTGCCGCGGTTTCTCCCGTCGTAGCGGTTATCCAGGTGGGAGCCAAGAATAGCTATGGTCACCCTACGCAAGAAGTATTGTCGCGTCTGGGGAATATCCCCGTCTTGCGAACCGACGAGAAATCAGATATAGTTATAGAATTATGACACATCCAAAAGAAGAGAGGACGCTCGCGATTATCAAGCCAGACGGGATTCAGCGATCTCTTGTGGGAGAGATTATACAGCGCTATGAACGCGTGGGTTTGAAGCTGGTTGGTCTGAAAATGTTTGTTCCCTCAAAAGAAATGGTGGAACAGCATTATTTGCTCGATCCTGATTGGAAAAGGGCGGTGGGCGAAAAAGCCATTGAAAGTTATAAAAAGCGAGGCATGGAGCCAACCTCGAATAACCCGGAAGAAGTGGGGGATCGGGTTCTCGACGGCCTCAAAAAGTATATTACCGCGGGGCCGGTAGTCGCCATGGTGTGGCAAGGCGCGCACGCGGTTGAGGTGGTACGCAAGCTCACCGGAGGCACCGAGCCGCGATCATCTGACGTGGGCACCATCCGCGGAGATTATGTGTTGGATTCTTACCAGATGGCAGACCAAGATAAGCGGGCGGTGCGAAACCTTATTCATGCTTCGGGGAAGGTGGAAGAAGCAGAGAAAGAAATTCCGCACTGGTTCGCGAAAGACGAACTTATTAACTACAAAATCGCGCAGGAAAAAATTCTCTACGACGTCAACCTCGATGGAATCTTGGAATAAAAAATGAGCTCTCCGTACGGAGAGCTCTTCTGTTTTTCGGTTGTTTAGCTCCATTCAATCAGGGGAGCTAAACTTCCGAAGTCAGTTTCTTCGATTCTGATATTGGGAGAAGGCATAAGGGCCCCGCAAAGGGAATCGCGATGCCAGCGTTCCAGTGGGTGGTTTTCGCCCTTGAGAATGCCGCGTCCTCCGGCAAGTTTGATGCAGCGCCATGTGATCTCGGGAGCCGCTTCCGTTGCATGGTATTTGGCGATCGCTGTGAGAGTAGTCGCTTCCTTGGATTTTTGCTGTTTGGCGATAGCAGCTGCCGTCAGGTGGACCTTACATTGATCGATGAGCGCCTCGAGTTCTTGAACGATCTGTGCATCGCGTCGGCCCATGACGCGATGTGTTTGGAACGTAACTTCTTTTGTGTACTTCAGAGCTGCGATTGAAAGCCCGATACCAACCGCCGCATACCCGAACATGAAGTTGGTGAACTCGTCAGTTTCGAGGAGTTGGCCGGGCCTTCCAATGATAAGAGAGTTGGGAACAAAGGCATCGAATTCTATGGCATGGCTTGCGGTTGCCCTCATCCCGATTGCGTTCCATTCTTGTGTGATGCGGACGTCGCGCGCCGGAATCGCGGCAAGCATGAAACCCTCTTTGGTGGAATTTGAGCCTCGGAGTTTGCCGTTTACGAGATAGTATGCGGCAGCTCCAGCGAGTGTGGCGAAATTCTTATTGCCTACGACACGGACGCCATCCTTTTCGGGTATGAATTCCGTATCAAGTCGATACGGTCCTCGGAATGTTTTTTTTGGTTCGCTTGTGCAAGAGGCAAGCAACGCGCCGTTTTTGGTTACCGCGGGAAGAATGATGTTTTTGACTTCGTCGTTGCCAACAGCTGCCACAAATCCGGCGCACGTAAGATGCATGACGAATGTTAATGCGGTGGGTCCGGAAGCCTCTGCGAGTTGCGCGAGAACTGCGGCCCGAACAAGCGGAGAAACCAATGTTCCTCCGTGGCGTTTGGGTATTGTTAAACCAAGAAGGCGCGCGGCGCGAAGATCGGTATAATCGTTGAATGGGAACGAAGCATCCTTATCGTGTTGATACGCGCGTCCCGCGAGGCGAGGAGCAATCCGATTTGCGGCGCGGACTAAATGATGGTGCCTCTGATCATTGAACATCTTGAGAAGTTCTGCGTCTGATGCGCTAGCCATAAACCCTCCATATAGTAGGAGCTAATTCTACTAGAGTCTATATCACGGTTCCGTCAATAACACAATGGATTAAAGGCCTTTGATTTTGCCTTTGGGCATGAGCTTGGGATCCGTAGGGAAGCGCAGAAGGAATGTGGTGCCTTTGCCCTCCGCGCTTTCCACAAGAAGAATTTTCCCCTTGTGTTTCTTTATAATTTCGTTCGCGATCCACAGCCCAAGCCCCGAACCCTCTGTTTGGAGCAAAATGGCGTTGCGGGCGCGGAAAAACTTGGTAAAAAGAAATTTTTGCTGGTCGTCTGGGATTCCGATTCCCTCGTCGGACACTTTCACGTTGAGTGAAGACGGGCTCGGGTAGAGGGAGATGACAATCTTCCCTTTCATCGTGTATTTGATGGCGTTTTCGATTACGTTATACAGCGCCATTTTGAGCTTTTTTTCGTCCGCGTTCACGAAAGGAATGGCCGCGGGCTTCGATTCGAACGTGAGCGCAATTTCCGGCTTTTTGCGGAGCAAAGGCGCGAGTTGCTCAAGCGTTTCTTTGATCAGCGCGTCGAGTGAGACTTTTTTGAATTCATAGCCGAATCGGCCTTCTTCAATGCGGGAGGTGTCGAGAAGATCGTTGATGAGCATGATGAGGCGCTCATTCGTATGGTATGTGTCTGCAATGAGTTCTCGCTGTTTCGCGGGAAGGGTTTGCTGGGTTTCTTCCTGAAGGAGAGATAATGCCCACTTAATACCCGAAAGGGGTGTGCGGAGCTGGTGGGAGGCAATAGATATAAAGCTTGATTTCATCTGCTCGGTTTCCTTTTCTCTGGTAATGTCGTGGAGCACTCTCATGGTTCCGATCTTCCGGTCTTGCGCGTCGCGCACAGGGAGGTGAGTGACCAGCAAGCTGATTTCTTGAGGTTCTTTCAGAATAAGTTCGCGGCTTTCAAATTCCTGCATCTGGAGAAGAGAAAGCTCTCGCAGGTTTTTGAGTTGCTGTTTGCCTTTGGGTGGAAGGGCGTGGATATTTTTTCCAACGACAGCATTGCGGCTTACCCAAAGCAATTCTTCGGCTTTCGGATTGAACGCGGTAATCACTCCCTGAAGGTCGTATACCACGAGTCCGTCTGAAAGGCTATTCAACATGGCGACGGTTTTGTTTTTCTCCGCGATGAGTTCGTCGAAGATCTGGGCATTGGTTATCGCGGTTGCGGCTTGATTCGCGGCCACGGTCATTAAGCGCATTTCAAAGTCGGAAAATTCATGAGGATCCGGGTAGTACACGCACATGCCGCCTACAATGCCGCGCTTGCTTATGGTGGGAACGCACAAAAGCGCGCGGTAGTTTTGTTTCTTCACCGCGTCTTTCCAGCTCTGTCCTAAATCACGCATGAGGTGGATATCGGTGAGAATATCGCTGGTGCCCCATATCTTTCCCGTTTTTACCGCTCTTCCAATCCAAGCGGTTCCCACGCGAATGGGGTGTTTTCGCGATTGGTCAACGTATGATTGCTTCATGCCGGAAGTGGCGGAAATGTGCACCGATTTTTTGTCTTCGGTGAGTTCCCAAAAGTTCACCCACTTGGCGCCCAGCACTTTTGCCACAATGGCGGCCATATCCTCCAAAATGTTCTGCAGTTCTACCTGCACCGTCAGCACATGAGAGACTTTTTCGAGCGCCAAAAGGAGTTCTTGCTGTTTTTGGCTTTCTTTTTCAGAGATGCGGCGTTTTATCCCCCTGGGATTGTCGGCAAGAGTGCGGGTGCGCCCGCGCGCATGTGGATAAGTTGCTTTTCTCATAGAGATTACTCAAGTATACTAAAAAGAAGGGTATTCACTAAAGGTCGTTTTCCACTTTTCATAATAACATACTAATTAGCTAAAAAAACATGACATTCGGAAAATTTTTGCCGGTTGCCGCGTCGGTAGGTGCGCTTGCCGCTTTGTGGATTGCGGTTAGTTCCGCGAATTCTCTAGTGGCCTGGGTTCCTTTTTTGAGCTGGGCTTTGGTGTTCGGCGCAGGAGCGGGAAGACTAAACCGTATTCCCAAAGAAGTCATTGGCTTGGTTGGAGGAACAATCGCGGGCGCGCTCGTGGTATATCTGCTCCCCACATTTAGTTCGTTCCTGGGAGGTACGCTTGCCTTGCCGGCGCTTGTGTTCATCGCGGGTACCGCCATTGTACTGCTCGAGCTTACGAACTGGTTTGAGTTAGCCCCCGCATATTTCTTCAGCTTTGCCGGATTCTTCGCCTATTTATTCGGGGGTTTCGCTGGAGATGCCGGGATGACCTTTTCTTCCATTGGGATGTATATTGGATTGCTCTTGGTTGGCACTGGTCTTGGCGTCGCAACCATTTTCTTGCGGAAGTTTTTGCTCGATATGAT
>Ga0209542_10013955_pt1 | contig 13735 bp, 14 predicted proteins | sample RifCSPhighO2_01_FD_184028 | JGI IMG/M metagenome (GOLD analysis project Ga0209542, IMG submission 184028) | Soil microbial communities from Rifle, Colorado - Rifle CSP2_plank highO2_0.1 (SPAdes) (version 2) | ecosystem: Environmental > Terrestrial > Deep subsurface > Rock core/Sediment ...
ATAGTACTAGCGATGATGAATGGGAAAAAGTGTAAAATAAAAAATAAAAAAATATAAAATTATTCATTTTAAAATTTAAAAAACTATGGCAAAAAAAGAAAATAAAAAGTTAGATAAAAAATCTGAAGAATTAAAACATGATAAAAATTTAACTTCCGCAATGAATGAAATAAATGAAAGATTTGGCGAAGGAGCTATTATGAAATTAAGAGACGCTCATGCAGTTGATGTTGATGTAATTCCAACTGGATCAATTGCCATGGATCAAGCGCTGGGAGTAGGTGGTGTTCCTAGAGGCAGAATTGTTGAAATTTATGGAGCTGAGTCATCCGGTAAAACAACTTTATGTTTACATATTGTGGCTGAAGCTCAAAAAAAAGGTGGGATTTGCGCTTATATTGACGCCGAACACGCTATGGACCCAGATTATGCTAAACGTGTTGGTGTTAACATAGATGATCTTTTAATTTCTCAACCTAATTCAGGAGAACAAGCTTTGCAAATTGTGGAGACCCTGGTAAAAACTGATAATATAAGTGTTATTGTAGTTGATTCAGTGGCGGCTCTAACTCCTCAAAGAGAAATTGAGGGAGAAATCGGTGATCAGCATATGGGACTTCAGGCGCGACTTTTATCTCAGGCTTGCAGAAAGTTGGCTGGCATTGCTGCAAAATCTAACACCATAATTATTTTTATAAATCAAACCAGAATGAAAATTGGAATGGTTTTTGGTAATCCAGAAACTACTCCCGGTGGAATGGCATTAAAGTTTTATGCTTCGGTGAGAATTAATTTAACTAAAACAGCTCAAATAAAATCAGGTGATGAAATTATTGGAAATAGAGTTAAGGCCAAAGTAGTAAAAAATAAAGTGGCCGCTCCTTTTAGAATTGCTGAGTTTGATATTTATTACAATGAAGGTATTTCTAAATCAGGAGATGCCCTACGCGCCGGTTTAGCAAATGGCGCAATTAAACAAATGGGTAACACTTTCACGCTTGATGGGGAAAAAATGGGAGTGGGAACAGAGGTTGCTAAAAACTGGCTAAAAGAACACCCAGAAGCTATAAAAAAAATAAAACAATCAGTTAAAGAGGTAGTATAATATTAAAAAATCAAAAAACAGCCATTTGGCTGTTTTTTTTATTCCTTAATTTTGTCCCGATGAAATACGGTATCCCGTATAAAATTTATTATGATAAATTTTATCGGGACATTTTGACTTTTGATTTTTGAATTTATCTTGGCGTATATGGTATCATTCCCATTTGGCGGGCTCTCTTAACAGCAGTAGAAATCTTTCTTTGATGATGGCTACACAAACCTGTTTTTTTCTTAGGCTTAATTTTATAAAAACTAGAAACAAAACGCAACAACAATTCTGTGTTTTTATATTCAACTTCGTTTATATTTTTTTGACAAAAGTAACAAACCATATAATCTAATTTAAAATTCAAAATAATAAATTTAAAAACAATTACTTAATTTTAAATTTTAAATTGTTTTTAAATTTGAAATTTGTTTATTTATAATTTAGAAGGGTATATCTTTAATATTTATTTCGTCTGTACTATTTGATTGGTCTAGTTGGTTTTCTTCAATAATTGGTATATCTTTGTCGTTTAGTGATTTATTAAAAGAAGATTCATTTTTACTATAATTACCTCCACCTCCTCCAATATTTTTTGGACCTAATTGTAAGCTTTCAGCAATTACTTCTGTTTTATAATGTTTAACTCCGGCGGTGTCCTGCCAATTTCTTGTTTTTATTCTACCTTCAATTAAAACTAATGATCCTTTATTTAAATACTTTGAACTTATATCTGCTAACTTACCAAAACAAACTATATTATGAAATTCCACATCTTGTTTTTTTTGTCCTGAAGCATCGGTATAAAATCTATTAGTTGCAATTCCAAAAGAGGTAACTTGCTGACCAGATGGCATGGCTCTTACTTCTGGATCTCTAGTGACATTCCCTAAAACAAACGCCTTATTCAAATTCATATATTTTAATCTATTTATTTTTACTCACTTAAAATTTCGTCTAATTTTTTATCAATTTTATCTAAATCAACTTTTTCTGAAACTTTTGTTTCTTCAATCCTAAATACAGACGACTTGCCATCAGATTGAGGTTGAAAAGTGGCAGATATTTTTTTAGTTCTTCTTTTCTTTAATTCTTTAGTAGGTTTTTTAATTACAAGCAGATGCCGTAAAACATCTTGATCTTTTTCTAAATTTTCTTTAATTTCTTTTATTATATTCTCTAACACTTGAAATGTTAAAGTTGTAAAATATCCTGATCTTTGCTTTTTAATAGGATAAGATAGGGTTTGTGCCACAGCTTTATTTTCCCAAAAACCCAAAACACCTCCTTTGCTTTGGATAAAAGATTTTAATTCTTTTATCTTTAAGCCGGCCTTTTCCGAGCTTAGATTAGGTGAGATTATATAAGTTAATTCGTATGATTTCACCCCACACCAAACTCGCCCCCACACCAAAATTAATAAATAATTAATTTTGGTAAGTTCGGAAAGTTTGATTTTATTTTTATTAATCCCCCCACAATGCATAACCTAATTTCTGGTGTGGGGGCGAGTTTATTATTTCAAGATTTTTCAATCTTGATAATTATTTGGCTCGTTTGTATTATATTTTATATTTCTAATTGTAATAGGCACCCCTCACGCTTCAGAGAAAAATTAAAACTCGTTATGGTGTGGGGGTTCATGCTTCCTATACTAACAAATCATTCTTGAAAAATCAAGTATTTCAAGATATAATTTTTATATGATTAATAAATCTATATTTAAATCTTACGATATTAGGGGTATATATCCCAGTGAGTTAAATGAATCAGCCGCCTATAATATTGGCCGAACTTTTGTAAAATATTCTAAAGCTAAAAATATAGTAGTAGGTTATGATGCTAGACTTTCATCTTACGACCTATATAAAGCGTTAATCCAAGGCCTTATTGAAGAAGGGGCTGAAGTAACAAATATTGGTCAATTACCGACTGAATGTCTTTATTTTGCAGTGGGTAATTATGATTTTGACGGAGGAATTATGATTACTGCAAGTCACAACCCTAAAGAATATAATGGCTTTAAAATGATAAAAAAAGACAAAGGGGAGATTGTTATTATAAGAGGTAAAGATTTATTGCCTTTTGTAAATTACGAAAAATTTAACAGTAAGCCTGAGGTCAAAGTTAAAGATATTGATATTTTAGATGATTACCTAAACTACATATCCAAACTTATTAATGTTAAAGATATAACAAATTTTAAAGTTATAATTGATGCTTCTAATGGAGTTGCTGGAAATGTTATATTAAAAATTAAACTACCAATTGAAATTATTTCTCTAAATTTTAGGCCTGATGGTAATTTTCCAAATCACTCTCCTAATCCTTTGGATACTGGTGCATCAAACCAAATTAAAAATACTATTAAAAAAGAAAGTGCTGACTTCGGCTTTATGTTTGACGGAGATGCCGACAGAATTTTTTTAGTAGATGAAAATGGCAAGTTAGTGGAAGCTGATTTAGTGCTTCTACTTTTAGCAAAATATTTTTTACAAAAAAGTCCAAGTGCTAAAATTATCTATAACGCAGTTTGTTCAAAAGCAGTACCTGAATTTGTTAAAAAATGGGGAGGTAATCCAATTAGAACAAAAGTTGGCGCAGTAAATGTCAGAGATGGTCTTTTAAAAAATGAGGGTATTGTAGGTGGAGAAGTATCGGCCCATTATTCTTTTAAAGATTACTTTTATTTAGATTCTGGAATATTGGCTTTTTTTATAATACTCAAAATTATATCAGAAGATAAAAGAAAAGTTTCAGAAATAATAAAAGAACTATCTATTTACTTTAAAAAAGATATGAATTTTGAAGTTGAAAACCCGCCACTACCAGTCCCGCCAGGGCGGGATGGTATGGGGGCAAGCAAAGAAGAAGTAATAGAAAAATTAAAACAAAAATATTCTAATAGTAAGCAGGATTTTTTAGACGGTCTAACGATTGAATATGAAGATTGGTGGTTTAATATTAGGGCCTCAAACACAGAACCACTACTTAGATTAACCGTTGAAGCTGACACAGAAGATTTATTAAATAAAAAAAAGAAAGAGTTGACATTATTTTTAATGAGCGCAAAGTAAAGCTATGGAAAATAAAAGTTTAAAAAATCAGATAGTAAAAGAAGTAAAAAAACTTTTAAATCAGCAAATTGGTACTATTTTAGATGCAGTTGATGAAAGATTGGTAAATTTAGAAATAAAGATAGACAAAAAATTAGAAGCAATAGAAGAAAGATGGAGTAAAAAATTTGATAAACTTACCACAACTCTTGATAATTTTCTTAAGAGAATAACAATATGGAAGATGAATTTACTATAATGAGGCACGATTTAAATAGAATGAAAAAAGTAATAAAAGAAAAGTTGGGGGTAGAATTGTAATTTTAAAACTGATTAGTTTGCTTTTTCTTTTTAAATCTCAGAAATAAAAAGACTGAGAGGATAGTAAATATTAGAACTAACAAAAAAGTTTCTATTTGGCTGATAATTTGCGCATAAGTAGAGTAAGTATCTCTAATTTGCCATCCTACTAGAGCCATAATTGTCACACGAACCAAACTACCTAAAAAAGAGAAGATTATAAATTTTTTTATTGGATAGCGTACCAAACCACAAAACACAGAAATTGCTACGCTAGGTATAAAGGGTAAAGCTCTTAAGCTAAACAAGATTATTTCGTCGGCATAACCTTTAGTAAACTTTTTCTCTGTTTTTTCTATTAACAACCAGTTAAGACCAAAAAACTTACCATATTTTACTATAATTGGTTTGCCTCCAAAATAGGCAATTATATAAAAAACTAAAGAACCTATCGTAATACCAGCACTCATTGGAATAGCAATCTCTAAAAATGCTTTAATTATAGCTTGAATCCAAGAATAATTTATAGGTATTACAAAAAATCCGGCAAACATTGCAATTAAAGAAGAGGGGATGGGAGCAATAATTTCTTCCAAAAAAGCAACAATTAAAATACCTACTGCGCTATATCCTTTTATAAAAATTTCTATTTGAGTAATTAGGTAATTAATCATTAAACAACGGGCTTAATAATTATACATCTATTCTCTCTATCTCCTTCACTTTCTGTAATAATATCTTGCCTTTTAGCTAACTCTATATGTATTATGCGTCTTTGGTAAGCTGGCATAGGCAATAAAACCTTTTTTTCTTTAGTAATAGATACTTCGTTAGCTATATTTTGAGCTAGATTTTTAAGATACTCTATTTTTTTCTTTTTATAATCATTAATATCTAATTTTAAATAAAAAATCATACTTAATCTTTTATTTAAAATTATTCTTAAAACTTTTTGTAATTCAAATAAAGTTTGCCCATTAGAGCCAATTAAAATTTGTGGCTCTTTTAATTCTATATTCAGCTCAATAGCATTTTTTTCATCTAAAGCGGGGGGTGATACTATATCTCTTAAAGGCAGATCTTTTTTTGGTTCTTCTTCTTGATTATTATAAAAAACTGCTTTTAATTTTACATCAAAGTCTATTATAGTCATTTTCTGTAAAAATTCTTTGGTAACATCTTTTATTTTTTTTATATCCTCTGTATTCATTACTTTATTTTATTTTATTTTATTTTATTTTTTTATTTTTATCCTTAAAAATAAAATGCTGTTGCAATATAGAAAATAATCCACTTACCGTCCAATACAGCCCCAAAGCCGATGGAAGCTTTAAAAGAATAACTACTGTTATAAAAGGGAAAATATAAACCATCTGTTTTTGTATTACTGAATTTATATCGTAGTCTTTAGATTTGTTTTTAGAATTTTGAGGTAACAACATTTTAGTTTGGAAAAACTGGACAACTCCCGATAAAAGAGCAAAATATAAGTTAGGTTTAGATAAATCTATTAAACCAAAAAATATCGCATTAACTTGTTCAGGGCTAGAAATAAAAGAGTAGAGATGATTAAGTTCTTCCGATTTTAAACCGTTCCAAAAAACATAATAAAGGGCAATTAGTATAGGAATTTGTAATAAAGCTAAAAACAAACCTCCAAAGGGATTAATCTTTTCCCTCTTGTATAGATTTAATATCTCTTTAGTTTGATTCTCTTTGTCGTTTTTGTATTTTTCTTGTATTTCTTTTAATTGAGGTTGTATTTTTTGGATAGCTTTTTGAGAATTAAGAGCTTTTACTGAAATTGGATAAAGAACAATTCTTATAATTATTGTTAGTATTATAATTGCCAAACCAAAGTCATGACCCGGTAAATAATTATAAATTAAGATTAAAAAATTAAAGAGCGGATAATATAAAAAGTTATTAAATATAGTGGCCAAAAATTCAAACATATATTTTAGATCTTTTTAAGAATATTACTTACCATTTCTTTGATTTCTAAAAATTCTTTTTCTTTAATTTTAGGTAGCGCAATAATAATAATGTCGACAGATTTTTCAATATTTTTAATTTCCTTCAAGATTACATTCCTTAATCTTCTCTTAATTTTATTCCTTATCGTAGCCTTATTAGAAACCTTTTTACTAATAACAAAACCAAAACGACTATTTTTAAAATTATTTTTCAGCACTTTTAATACTAAAAAATCACCTCTAATAGTTTTACCATTTTTAAAAACCTCTTCAAAATCCCTCTCTTTAGTTAATCTATTTATTTTAGATAACAAATTAATAAACTAAAAATTTACAGTTTCAAACGAGAAATGTAAATTTAAAGCTAATTTAAACTGATATTTTTTTTCTTCCTTTTGCCCTTCTTCTTTGAATAACCTGTTTACCAGTTTTGGTTTTATTCCTTACTAAAAATCCGTGAGTCCTTTTCCTTTTTCTTTTTTTAGGTTTATATGTGAAACTCATTTTTTTAAAATTAACATTTAGAAAACAGAGCCTACAATACAGAGCCTACAATAAGGAATTAAGACCCTATTTTAGTTCCTTATTTTTTATTCTCTAAATTATAATTGTAATTAATATTAATCTAGTATAATATTATAATAAAAAACCGTTTTGGTCAAATAAACTTGTTATTTTATTTATAATTTTATTTTTTAAAGATTTTAAAACCTCAAAACCATTATGCGTCTACAGTAAACAAAATAACACAAGTTATCCACAGTTTAATAACAGTCTGCTTTATTTTACCTTGATTTGACAAGTAATTAATAAACAGAAAAAATAGGTTATTAATAATTACTATTAAAATAATTTTTATGAATAATAACGAACTTTGGCAATCAGTATTAGCTCAGATGCAACTTTATATTTCTAAGGCTAATTTTGCAACTTGGTTTCAGAATACCGAAGTTATTTCAAGAGAAAATGAAAAAATAGTAATTTCAGTACCCAATGCTTTTTCTAAAGAGTGGTTAAGTAATAAATATTATAAATTAATATTTAAGACTATATATGATATAGATAGCACTATTAAAGAACTGGCGTTTGTAATTAATCCAAAATCTTTAAAAAACCTTATCATAAACAATGCGACAGATAGTGAAAAAACAAATATAGACCAATTAAAATTTGATGAATTTAAAGTAAATAAAGATACTAATCTTAATCCGCGTTATATTTTTGAAAACTTTGTTGTTGGATCTTTTAATGAATTAGCCCACGCGGCAGGCTTGGCGGTTTCAGAAAATCCCGGCTCTGCTTATAATCCATTATTTATTTATGGTGGTGTCGGACTGGGAAAAACCCATTTAACGCAAGCTATTGGCAATAAAATAAATACTGACCATAAAAAGAAAAAAGTAAAATATATATCTTCTGAAAAATTCGTTTCTAGTATTGTTAATGCTATTAGGTCTAAAAGTATGGAATCTTTTAAAGAAAGTTTAGCCCCTATTGATGTTTTAATTGTTGATGATATTCAATTTTTTGCTGGTAAAAATAAGTCTCAAGAAGAATTTTTCCATATTTTCAATTCTTTATATGAAAAAAATAAACAAATTATTCTTTCATCAGATAGACCCCCTAATGCTATCCCAGAATTAGAAGAAAGATTAAAATCAAGATTTGAAGGAGGAATGATTGTTGATATTAGTTTACCAGACTATGAAACTAGATTAGTTATATTAAAAACAAAAATTCAAGAAAAAAATTTGAAATTATCAGATGATATTTTAGAATATATAGCGTCTAATATTAAAAAAAATATTAGAGAATTAGAGGGAGCCTTAAATAGTTTGTCAATTTATTATAAGGCTAATAATAATGTCCCTGATTTAGAAGTTGTTAAAAAATTGTTAAAAGGATTTGTTTTTTCTCCATTTAGTGTTACTAATTATAAAAAAATTATTGAAGTTGTTTCTAAATTTTATAATTTAGAAGAAAAAACTATTTTTAGCCAAACTAGAAGAAAAGAAATTGTAAAACCAAGACAAGTGGCTATGTTTTTATTGCGAAAAGAATTAAAATATTCATTTCCAGCCATAGCTAGAAAATTTGGTGGTAAAGATCATACAACGGTAATTTATGCTTATAAAAAAATATTAAAAGAAATTGAAGAAAATAATAAACTAACAGATGAATTAAATTTAATAAAACAAAGAGTTTATAGTGGTTAATATTTAGTGGATAAAACATATAATAAACTGACTATTTTAAATAATAAAAAAATAAACACTATAATTTAAACATTTTATTTATATACTTTTATAATAATTTATTAACAGTTTATTTTATAGAAAATAAGTATAAATTATTATTAATTTTATAAAAACCAAATTTACTAACAATAATAATAATTATATAAATATAATTATTAATTAATTATGAAAATAGAAATCTTAAAAGAAAATTTTAAAAATGGACTTAGTGTTGTAGAAAAAAATATTAGCAAAAATTTATCATTACCAATATTAGATAATGTTTTAATAAATACAGAGGATAGTTTTTTAAGTTTAACTTCTACTGATTTAGAAACAGTTATTAAATTATGGATATTAAGTAAAGTTATTCAAAAGGGAAAAGTTGTTGCGCCCGTAAAGTTTCTTTCAAGTTTTGTGTCTTATTTATCAGATGAAAAAGTGGTGCTTGAGACGAAGGGGGAAAACTTATATATTGAATCAAAAAATATTAAAACTCAAATTCATGGATTTAATCCAGAGGAGTTTCCAATTATTCCAGAGTTTAAAAATTTAGATTATTTAGAGGTTAATAATAAGATTTTTTGTCAAGGACTTTCACAAATAATTAATATTGTTTCTTTATCTCAAACTAGACCAGAAACTTCGGGTATTTATTTTAATTTTTCAAAGAATAATATTACAATTGTTGCTACAGATAGTTTTAGGTTGGCAGAAAAAAATATTAAACTAGAAAATTCTACTAAAAAAGAATATTCTTTTATTTTACCCCAAAAACCCGCCAGAGAAATTATAAATATTTTAGAAAATAAAGAAGGAAATCTTAAAATATATTTTTCTGAAAATCAAGTTTTATTTGAATTTCCTATGAAAGAAGTAAAACACCCTCAAATCCAAATTACCTCTAGATTAATTGAGGGTCAATATCCAAATTATCATGATATTATACCTAATAAATTTAAAACAAGTATTGTATTTAAAAAAGATGAATTTTTAAACATAATTAAAACCGCATCTTTGTTTTCCAATAAAAATAATGAAATAAAAATTTCAGTATTACCAACTAAAAAAGAGGTAGAAGTTTTTAGTCAAAATCCCAATATAGGGGAAAATAAATCAAATTTAGGTGCAAAAATAGAAGGAGATCCAATAGAAGTCTCTTTTAATTATAAATTTTTAATAGATGGACTTATAAATATTAAAAGCTCAGAGGTGATTTTTGATATTAGTAAAGAAGATGGACCAGCTGTTTTAAGACCTGTGGGGGATAGTAGTTATATATATGTGGTAATGCCTATTAAATCAATTTAATTACTTATTTTATATTAATTATTATATTTAAAAACCATAAATCTTTATTTGTGGTTTAAAATAAAAGTTATCCACAGTTTTTAAATATTTTTATTTAAAATAACGATTTGCATCGTAAAAATTAAAGTTGTAAAATAGACATTGTAATATATTTTTTTTAATATTTTATTTTTAGTAATAAAAAAGCTAAAAATTATAAAATTAGTTATGAATCTTACAATAACAAGGCGTGATGGCACAAAAGAATTATTTAATGCAGATAGAATTAATCGTTCTATTGAGAGAGCTTGTTTAGGTTTAATAGATCCAATAGCTAAAGTTACTCAAGTAGCAACCGATATGCAGGTTACTTTATATAACGGTATTACAGAAGAGGAGTTGGATTTAGCAACAATTAATGCAGCTGTACAAAATATAAAAGACGACCCAGATTATGATAAAATTGCTACGCGTTTGTTATTAAAAACTGTTTATAAACAGACTCTAGGAGATTATGGTAGAGATTATGATTTGGTAAAAAAATTACACAGAGAAAATTTTTCAAAATATATTAAAAAAGGAGTTGTTGATAAAATTTTAGATGAAAGAATGGACAAAATATTTGACTTAGATGAATTATCTCGTGCTCTAAAAGTAGAAAGGGATGAATTATTTATTTACGCTGGCCTTTCTACATTACTTAATAGGTATGTTGTTAAAGATAAAAATCAAAAACCATTTGAGACTCCACAATATTTTTTTATGAGGGTGGCGATGGGAATGTCTTACAATGAAAAAAACCCAACAGAGTGGGCAATAAAGTTCTATGAAAAAATGTCCCAACATGAATATATTGCCGGGGGGTCAACCAATATTTATTCAGGAACATCCACACCATCTTTATCAAATTGTTTTTTATTGGAAATCCATGATGATATGGGACATATTGCTAAATCAGTTGCTGATGTGATGTTACTCTCTAAGGCTTCTGGTGGTATTGGGGCTTCAATAACAAAGTTGAGAGCCACAGGATCGCCACTTTCTTCAAATAATACAACTTCTTCTGGACCAACGCCATTTGCCAAAATAATTGATACGGCAATTCGCGCTATACAAAGAGGTGGAAAGAAAAAGGGGGCACTTTGTTTTTATATGGAGAATTGGCACTTAGATTTTTCTGATTTTATTGATTGGAGACATAACGCTGGGGATGATTATTTAAGAATGAGAACAGCTGATACGGCGGTGTTTATTTCTGATGAGTTTATGAGAAGGGTAGAACAAAAACAAGATTGGTATATGTTTGACCCAAAAGAAACCTCTGATTTAAATGAACTTTATGGGTCACAATTTTCTATTAGATATAATGAATATATTAAGATGGCTGAAGAAGGTAAATTAAGGATGTGGAAAAAAGTTCCTGCCACTGAACAGTATAGGCAAATACTAGTGGCTCTTCAAACTACTTCCCATCCCTGGCTTACTTTTAAAGATTCAATAAATTTAAGAGCTTTAAATAATAATACAGGCACAATCCATATGTCTAATCTTTGTACCGAAATATGTTTACCTCAAGATAAGGATAATATTGCAGTATGTAATTTAGCTTCTATTAATATTCCCGCTCATTTAAAGAAAAAGCAAATAGATTGGCAAAAACTAGAAGAATCAGCCAGGTTGGCCGTAAGGCAATTAGATAATTTAATTGATATTAATAAGCTTCCAGTTCCTGAGGCGGAAAAATCCGATAAAGAAAATAGGGCGATAGGATTAGGGGTGATGGGTTTTTCCGATGCTATTGAACAATTAGGGATTCCCTATGATAGTCCACACGCTTACGATTTTGCCGATAAAATTTTTGAATTTATAAGTTATATGGCAATTGATGAATCAGCAAATTTAGCAGTAGAAAAAGGAGCTTATAAAAATTTTGGAGGCTCCGGCTGGTCAAAGGGTATGGTGCCAATTGATACAATAGAAAAATTAGAGCAAGAAAGAGGAGTTGATATAGATATTGATAAAAAATCAAAACAAAATTGGTTGGATTGGAACACGCTAAGAAGTAAGGTAAAAAAAGGTATTAGAAATGCAACTTTAATGGCAGTGGCTCCTAATGCAAATATTGGACTAATTGTTGGAACAACCCCGGGGATTGACCCAAGATTTGCTCAAGTTTTTTCTAGAAATAAAATATCTGGCAAGTATTTAGATATAAATCATAACTTGGTTGCTGAGTTAAAAAATATGAATTTGTGGGATATGGTGAAAACAAAGATTATTGAATTGCAAGGCGATATTTCGTCTATCAACGAAATCCCGGCCCATGTAAGAGAAATTTATAAAACATCTTTTTCTGTGTCTCCTTATGCTTTTATAGAGGTAGCGGCCCGTGCCCAAAAGTGGGTTGATCAGGCACTATCTAGAAATATGTACTTAGAAGATAGGGATATTGAAAAAACTATGGATGTTTATTTTACAGCTTGGAGAAGAGGATTAAAATCAACTTATTACCTACATATGAAACCAAGGCATTCTGCTGAACAGAGCACAACTAATGTTAATAAATCAGAAGAATTAGGTAAAACGGGATTTGCTTCAGTGTTTAAAAAACCCCACAAACAACTTCCAACTGTCCAACAGCAGGAGTTTCAGCCGGAGTTTACGGCTGTTGGACAGCTGGAGAATAGACAGCTGGAGAATATCAAAGTAGTAAAAGAGGAAGTTATTGAAAAAAATCTAGAGTTTGTTGATGTAAAGCCATTAGTGATTCCAGTTGATCAAATCTCAGGTAAAATTTTTAGCAATGTGCAAACACAAATACCATTAGAAAGTCAAGATTTAAAAGTTAAAAATCAAAATGATGATATGGAAAAATTAGCACAAACACAAAATGTAGGACATATTCATTACCAAGAAAAAATTATAGACGGAAAGGTTTATAGGATTCATATGCCATCTGACCCACAAGAAAATTTTCAATGTGATAGTTGCCAGTAAAAATAATTCAAAATGCAAAAATCAAAGTTCAAAATTACAATTTAAAATTAAAAAATAAAATTAATTTTTTAAAATATGTCTAAACCAGAAGAATTAAGAAATTCAGAAGATGAACCAGTAAAAAGGATAGAAGATGCTGAAAATTTTGATGAATTGTATGATATATTGGATAGGATGGGAGATATTATGGGAAATGGTGGTGTAGTATATAAATCTGAATATTTAAAACAAGAAATTACAAAAATTAGAGGTATAAATGTCCTATATCCAGCAATGGATGGTATTGTGGATCCGTTAGAACAATTACGTAAATTAGCAAAACAATTACAATTATTGACTAGAAGTGAGGGTTTAAGAGATAAAGTATCTGAGATATTATATAGAGAGATACAAATTGGAAATGAATTGTTGCAAGAATTTTTTAGAAATAATAAAAAAAAATAAATGATAGAGAATAATTTTATATTTCAAATTTAGTAATTTCAAATTAATGCAACCCTACGGAGAATCCCTGCGGGTCTAGCAAATTGTAAATTTTAAATTTCAAATTTAAAAACATGATTTTAGGAAAAGCATCACCCGAAGATATGAATCTTCACCCAATGCGTTATCAGTGGGCTTATGATTTATATAATCAGGCGGTTAGAAATACTTGGTTTCCCCACGAAATTGCCCTAAAAGAAGACTTAGAAGACTGGGTAAAAATGACTGAAGATGAAAGGCGCGCGGTAAAGTTTACTATGGCTTTTTTTAATCCAGCTGAATTAATAGTTAATAGAGTATTAGCCT
>Ga0209542_10013957_pt1 | contig 13734 bp, 10 predicted proteins | sample RifCSPhighO2_01_FD_184028 | JGI IMG/M metagenome (GOLD analysis project Ga0209542, IMG submission 184028) | Soil microbial communities from Rifle, Colorado - Rifle CSP2_plank highO2_0.1 (SPAdes) (version 2) | ecosystem: Environmental > Terrestrial > Deep subsurface > Rock core/Sediment ...
AGAACTCCGCGTCAACATCGGCAAAACCAAAACCATCGACGAATTAATCTCCCTCTTAAAAGAAACAGAAAAAAAGAACCTCAACCAACTTCCACAATGAAACCTAAACCCCCTTCGCCCCCTGAACCAACATTAGAACGACGTCTGCAAGAAATTAATCTAATCGCTCAAGAAAACTCCCACACTCATCTTCAAACAATGGCCGGCATAATGAGTGGCACAGTTGGTTTTCTCTACGCCAATAATACCCCTCTTGAAGATTTTACTCTCTACAGTCTTTTACTCACAATTGTTCCTCTTACCAACGCGATACATTTTGCAGATATAAACTCTCGTGCCAAAGAATTCTTCGACCAAAACGGGTTGAACTATCTAAATACAATTCAACCCTCTTCAAGCGCAGAACACAACTGGCTGCAAAAATGGAAACAACGCGCCCAATACTATCAATCTATAACACCACGCAAAGCTAAAATGTATGCCTTCACCGGAGGTCTCATTGAAAGCGCAAAAGAAACACTAATTATCAGTCTTGGCAGCAGCGCAATAGGATACACCATCGGTTATTTTACGTAACTATAAAGAACTTTGCAAGTTATCCTCTACAACCTAACAACTCACCGCAACTACTTCCATCTTCTGCGCACAATCAATCAATTCCCCAAACTCCTCCTCTAATTTTCGTCGTCTCACTTGTTCAGCAGCCTTTGCAAACCATTGTCGAAGTACCGACTTTGTATTCTTAATCGCCGTCATCAAATCATCCATCCTAATCTCTCGTTTTGTTCCCGTCTCTAAACTCTCTTTTAATGGAATATCTGTTGCCATCTCACACACCGCTTTCAAATCCGCACCAGAAAAACCTTCCGTCAACTCTGCCAACTTCTTATAATCAATATCCAACGTAGGACGTTTTGCTAAAATAATCTCTAAAATTTCTTGTCGTGACGCAACATCTGGCGGTGGGATAAATAACGTCGTACCAAACCTTCCTTCTCGTCGCAATGCCGCATCAACCGACCAAGGTTCATTTGTTGCCGCAAGTAACAAAATCTGCCCCTCTTTTGCATCCATCCCATCCATCTCCGTTAACAATTGCGCAACCGCACTTTTATCATGCGCCGGTGCGTCAGATCGATCAGAACCAATCGACTCAAACTCATCAAAAAAAATAATCGTCGGCGTCTGCTCTCGCGCTCGTTCAAATAATTCTTCAATATTCTTCTCCGTCTCTCCTACAAATTTACTTTTCAGATCCGAACTCTTCACATGGATAAACTGCGCCCCCGCTTCAGCCGCCGTCGCTTTTGCAATCAAACTCTTCCCGCACCCCGGCGGCCCATACATCAATATCCCTCCACCCGCTTTCTTCCCATAATAATGAAATAAATCCGGATGGGCAAACGGCTCAATAATCTTTAATCGAATTTCTGCCTTCAACTCCTCAAGCCCCCCAATATCATCAAATGTAATCGTATATGTCCCTTTCCCTTTTCTCTTTTTCTCAGAAAATGTATCCCTCTGCTGACCCTTCTCTTTCAACTCTTTTCCTCGCAGATAACTCTGTTGAGCCAACATCATATATTGCTTTTCATCTCCCGTATGATGCCCTGCCCCTTTCACCAGTAAATCCGCTGCAATAAAATACTGTCGTGCTGCTTCTTGAACATCCGTCTTCTCTAACTTCTTCGCCAGTTCAATAATCGTTTTAATTTCATCTTTATCGCACATTTTTTTCTCCCTTGTCTTTATCTTAAATAATAATCCTAAATCCCCTCAATTCTCAAATTTAATAAATGACCAATCTCCTCTAAATCATTATGGTGATGATGATTCTGCCGCGCTGGTGAAATCGAATTAGTCTCCTGCAACGTCCGTTTCGCCAACTCTTCTTTGCTATACCTCCTCTCTCCTTTTTCCCCACGCAATCGCTCAACAATATGATAACACCTATTTGCCTCATCAAGTAACGATTCTTGTTTGAGCAATTGAATATTCAACACATAAATCCCAGTCGCTTCCAAATAATGCTCCATCGCTTTTGCAACATTCCCCTCTGTCATGAACAGTTCTGCCAATGTTTCATGTCGTTTCGCTTCTTGTATATTACACATAATGCACCTGATGATTCGCTACCGGAAATTGTCTCAATTCTTGTTCAATCAATTCCGCTAATCTTTTAGTATCAATCTCTTTATCCTCTCTAACATTATCTCTCTCTTGCCCATCTATTTGTTTCGTAACTCTCTCTTGCTCTTTCTGTGGCTTATACCCCATCCCCACTTCATAACTACCTTGAATTGGGTTCTTCCTCTCCGTTTGTGGCAAAATAAAATCCTCATTCTCCACTCTCTCCCCTACTAAATCATTCAATCTTCGCGTCGTAAACGACTCCCCTCCAAACGCCCCCATCACCTCAGGCGTCTTTGCAAAAAGATACCCACTCTCCCCATAATTCCCAATTTTCCTCGTAGTATACCCCTGCAAAATATTCCCCAATCCAACCCCAACATATCCTTTCTGACTGTTATATCCTCTCAACCCAGCATACTCACCCACTCGTGGCGCCCTATACACCTCTCCTTTCTGCTGCTGTGCATTGTACGACGATTGCATATTATACCCTTGCGGCATATACGACGCCATTTTGACTAATATGTATTGATGCGGTTGACAGACCATAGTGCGACATTCTCGTGTTATCTACTCTCTAGAAGGGAATTACACTTAAATCTCTTATGGTTGCCACTGCGACAAAATAATCAGATAAAAAAAATCAAATAAACAATAACTAAATAAATATGAACCAAGAAAATTCTACCCGCCAATAATCTTCACAAGCACTTTCTTTTCTCGTCTGCCATCAAATTCGCCATAAAAAATTTGCTCCCATGGTCCAAAATCCAATTTACCTGCCGTAATCGCAACCACCACTTCTCTGCCCATAATCGTCCGCTTCAAATGTGCATCTCCATTCACTTCTCCCGTTTGATGATGCTTATATCTCCCAAACGGCGCCAATTTTTCTAACCACTCTAAAAAATCAGTCTTCAAGCCCTCCTCCTCATCATTGATAAACACCGAAGACGTAATATGCATTGAATTCACTAAACACAACCCTTCTTTCACTTTAGATTCTTGCACAATTTGTTGCACATCTTTTGTAATATTTACAATCTCCTTTTCCTTCTCAGTTAGTAATGTTATATATGATGTATACGATTTCATACTCAAAAGAAAATTTAATCATATATAATAGTTTTGGGAACTGTACAGACCTTTGACAAAATTCTCACGCTACATTTTTAAATCCCCCCTCAAATCATCTAAGTAATGCGGGGGTAGGAAAGTGGTCAATTACGTATTATATACTAATCATATATACTACGTCGACCGTATCTGCTACCTTGAGATGTAGTTTATCTAAAAATATTCTACACAAGATGGGGTAGTCCCTTAGTGGGTTCGAGGGTTCGAATCCCTTCCTCCGCACCATTTTATTACTACCAAAAATACCCTTTCAACATCTTCGCCAACGAACTGAACACAACAACCAAAATATAAACTAATAAAGTTTATATTTTCTCTTAATTTTATCAGGACAGAATTCTAAATTCGTTGGAAGTACAACTGCTCCAAAATCTGTTGGTATATCTTGAAAAGCTAGAGGCCGATACCTGCACTTTTGAAACGAATAAATCATCATCCAAACATTTCCTTTAGTATTATAACCTATTCTTGGAGGTTTACATTTTTTTGGTTTTAATCCATTCATATTCATGAACCCTTCCCTAAATTGAGCTGTTCCATACCCTCCACTTCTTTCTGCCGTTTGATATTTTTTATTATTGGCCAAATCAGCTACAGTTTGCACATCAAATCCCTCCCCTTGGTCTTCTATTGCAAAAATTAATCCTTCTCGTCCAAGATAAGAATGAATATATGCTTTTTTTCTTGGATCCATATTATTCCCATGCCATACTGAGTTCATAAGCGCTTCACCCATCAAATAACCAAACTCATAATGGAATGAATCTTGACCCCCTGCGTATGTCATATGTTTTCGCGGGATCGGTTTCAAAAAGAGATCGCAATCTTCTAGAGGGATTAACGAAGTATAAACACTTGCAATCTGACATTCAAGTTGTGAAGACCAATCATCCCCTTGAAATCGAACTACTTGTTTTAAATCGTAATCATTTTTTCGATCATAAAGTACTGTGCACACATAAGACATATTAATGTTAGTAAATTCATCGAAGATTCTCTTTTGAAACATATCAGAAGTATATTTTTCAGGAAAAGAAATTTCTAGAGTAAACTGATGATATTTTCCTAGTTTCTCTGCTTCTAGAATTAAATCCAGATTGGTTTCAAGCATTCTTAATTGAAAAAGAGGTATATTTATAAAACTTTCTTAAAATAACTACTATAAAATAGTTAAGAAAAATATAGTACGCAAAATAAATTATTTTTTAGAATCAACAATCAAAAAAAAACTTTTCTATCATAATCTCGTTAAACGCACTCACCTCTCTTATTGATAATGGTTATCAATAAGCACACCTCAAATACCCCCTCAAAAAATAATTTTCATAAACTTCATCCAAAATACCCTTTCAACATCTGTGCCAACGAACTAAAAAATCCTTTCTCAACCACTTTCCCTTTCTGTTCTTTAATCACATTGCAAATAGTCTCATCCGTAACCAACGGCGTAAACATAAACTTCTTCACCACAAACTCATGCCCATTTAAATCACTTGGTTTCATTCCTTTATACTGCCAAAAATTAATATGCACTCGTTCACCCCCAGGCACAAAATTATTTTCTCCTGTATACTCCCACGTCTGCACAACTTTCCCCTCCTGCACCATCTCAAACACCACTCGCGCAGGCTCCCAAATAATTCGTTGCACAACTCCACTTCCAGAATTCAACGTAAACCGTTTCATATTCCCCGTAACATCAAACGGCTGCACGACATCCTGCGCATTCTCAACCGTCTCCCCACTCCATCTAGAAAACTCCACATCAATCTCATGCGTATCATCTTCATACAAAAACACCGCCCCTACTAAATTTTTATCAACAAGCGTAACATCACTTCCTATCTCAAATGAATACGTTCCATACCCAAGTGACGTAGGCAACCACACTTCAGAAGAATACCACTTCCCCTCTTTCAACATAACCGTTAAATGCAATCCCTGCGAATCCACATACACCGCATCCGTATTCGCATCCCAATTATTTGGTCCTGGCCCTCCAACCCCTGTTTTCACATTCCAAGTATACCCTGAAAACTCAATTGTCTGCTCCGCAAATACACTTCCCACTAACAACAAGCCCAAAATCACAGAAATTACCCTCAATTTTCGTAACATCTCATCTTCAATTCCCCCAAAACTATATAAACCTTAACTTCCCCCCTACTCATTACATGAAAACCATCTGGGAAATCACTCAAGAAACCAAAACACTTCCGCAATTGCACAACCCTCTTTTCATCGAAGGTCTCCCTGGCATCGGCAACGTCGGAAAAATAGCAACCGATTACTTAGTAGAAGAATTTAAAGCTATAAAACTATATTCATTTTTCTCCTACAAATTTCCTCACTCCGTTTTTGTCAACGAACAAAACTTAGTTGAAATGCCCGTACTCGAAATCTATTACAAAAAATTCAATAACCCTAAAAAAAGAGACCTGTTATTATTAGTTGGCGACATTCAACCAATTGATGAAGAAAGCTGCTACACATTTTGCGAAGAAATAATAAAGATTGCCAAACACTTCAAATGTTCTGAAATCATCACAACTGGCGGCATCGGTTTGCAGCATATCCCTGAAAAACCAAAAATATTCTGCACCGCCAACAATGATAAAATCTTAAAAGAATACCTCAAAAAAGACATGCTTGTCGAAAAAGAAATCTTTGGTGTCGTTGGCCCAATCGTTGGCGTTTCCGGCATTCTTCTGGGACTCGGCAAAAAACGTGATATTTCCGGCGTTGCCTTACTCGCCGAAACCTTTGGTCATCCGATGTACCTTGGCATCAAAGGCGCCAAAGAAATTTTGCGCGTAATCGATACTAAATTCAAATACAACATCGACTTAAAAAAGATGAGCAAAGAAATCACTCAAGTCGAAAAAGAGATCATGAAAAAAACCACTGAATGGGCCTCTGAAATGTCTCATACTACTCCTGCTGGCGCTCAAGCTAAAAAACAAGAAGTAAATTATATTGGGTAATATAGTCCTCCAAGTGGATTTTCCGGTTGGACGCCTATATTTTTCAATTGAATCATTCAACTAAAAATAAGTAAACAGGTGGCCGCCATGATAAAAAAAAACATCTCTTCAAAACTAACGTTAAACGCACTCTTTCTTATACTAACACTTCTAAGCATCATCTCTTTAACTCTTGCCGAAGAAACACTTCCCTCTCAACCTCCACAAACCGCGTTCCAACAAGACGAAAAAGAATTCCAAGACGCAACCCTCTCAACCTCTGCGGGCATCACTCCTGACAGCCCATTATACTTCATAGACAACTTGCTTGACAACTTCGCAACCGACGCCTCTAATCGCGAAGAAAAAATCGCCGAAATCCGTGATATGATTCAAGCTGGCAAAGTTGACGATGCTAAAAAAGCGTTAAGCCACTACCAACAATTCGCGAAACGAACTGAACAAGATATTTCTCCTGACCAGCAAGAACAAACTCGTAAAAGCGCCGTCGCTATCTCTCGTGTCATGACAGAAATCAAAGATGACATCCCTGCAGAACACCAGCAAGAATTTGTAACCGACATCATCTCTCAAGAAGAAAAAATATCAACCGCCGCAAAAGTCGCCGATAAAATAAAAACGTTGTGTGAAACCCTCTCAAAGCTCGACCCCCAGCAATACGCTCAAACCTGTAAAGTAAAAGACAACGAACAAGCCCCAGAATGGCAGCGCAATTTAGACGACAAATTAACCGCAGAACAACAGCAAGAAGCCCGCGCTTTTTTTAAAACCATGTCCAATTGCATGCGTGACCCTGCAAATTGCAACTGTGACGAAATTTCAATTAAACCATTCGCGCAAAAATGTAAAGTGATTGCACCCTTAGCCGCAAAATGTGAGCAAGGTGATGAATCAGCGTGTGACGCCATGGACAAAGACACTCAAAATATTGAAGACCTCCTCCCTCCCCATCTGCAAGCCATCATGAAAGAGACAGACAAAGATTTTAGCGGTGCCCAGTTTGAAAACCACATGCCTCCAGAATGTCAAAAAGCAAATATCGACCCAAAATCTTCGAACGCTCGTGAACAATGTGAAACCATCATGTTCCAACAAAACGCACCCAAAGAATGTATCGATGCCGGTGTAAAAGACCACAAAGAATGTGGCAAAATCATGTTTAACCTCAAAGCTCCTCCCGAATGTAAAGACGCCGGATTGACTGGCGAATCCCAAAATGACCCCCACCAATGTGAAAAAATAATGCAAGAGCTGCAAAATTCCCAACAACTCGAACGCCAAAATAATAATCCAGATCAAAACGGAAATTTCAATAACAATCGTGGTCCTCCAGGTGGTATGGGTCAATCATTTGGTAAAAACTGTAAAGACATAACCGACCAAACCGAAAAATTACAATGTCTGGAAGAATTCTACAACCAAGCTCAGCAGCAGCAAAATAATTTTGCTCAAAATCAACCTGAATCCCAGAATCAACAAGGCGAATATCTACCAAATCAATTCCAAAATAACTTTGACCCCTCCCGCGCTCCCCCAGAATGCCGCAACACCAATTCCCCAGACGAATGCCGTAAAATAATGGACGAAAAAAGCAGACAGTATCAACAAGAAAACGAAAATAAATATCGCAACGAAAACAAAGAATCTGAAAATAAAGAATATAACCCTAACTTTTACGGCAATGCCATCTATCCCTCCCCCGACCAATACCAAAACCAACCTCCAAATCAGAACCAAAACCAATACCCTAACCAGTATCAAAATCAATATCCACAACAGCAATATCCACCACAATCACCTAACCAACCCTGCAACTGCGGTAATATGCAATGTAATTCCGGCAGCTACCCTTCATGCGAATCAGGCAGTTCTTCCTGCAGCTGTCGTCAATTCGACAACCAACAACAACCATATCCCCAGTCACCTTATCCTGACAATCAACAACCTCAGCCACCTCAACCAAATATGGAGCAACCTCCTAATATGCCTCAACCCGGAATGGAACAACCAAATATGATTCCACCACCAAATCAACAAGTCCCTCCGCTATCTGATGGACAACAACCACCTCCGCAACAATCTCCACCTCCTCCAGAACAAAATTCCCCTCCGCCAACATCCTCGGATTCCTCTCCCCCTCCTTCCTCGTCTGATTCACAGAGTTCAGAATCCAAAGAAAGTAGTTCTAGCTCCCCTGACAGCTCAAGCAGTAGTGGCAGCAGTAGTGAGAGCAGCAGTAGTTCCGACTCAAGCTCCTCCTCATCAACCGAAAGCACCCCTCTCACCGGCAACGCCATCATTGATAATAAATTTTTAAAATTTTATTGGAAGAAATAGTAACATAATAAACGAGAAACATTAAATGCAATCACAAATAAGTTAAACGCACTCAGTTGCATTTAACACTTAAATTCCATAACCTCGACAAGAATTACAATTATCCTCTTCCTCCATTTTTACGATAGTTTTATAATTTTAAACATTTATCTTAGTCTTATGCAGAAAAAAATTTATCAAACAATCATTATTGGTGGAGGCATTTCAGGAATTGGATGTGCCCATCAACTACAAAAAGAAAAACAATCTTTTCTGCTCATCAGCGACAATATTGGTGGTCGTATCACCGAATCGTTAACAGGCAATGTTGAATACGGTGCCTATTATTCAATGAGTACTTATCATCACGTTGCTCATCACATTAAAAAAGGCCGCCATATTAAACCTTCTCAGCTTCAATTTCACAATAATAAACAAGCCTATTCTATTTTCAATCCAAAATTATACTCTCATCCGTTACAATACTTAAAAATTATATTTTATCTAACTAAATTTAAAAACCATTATGAACAATTTAAAAAAAGATCGCTAACTATTCCCCAAATTGAAGCATTACAACAAGATCCTTATTTATGGTCCCTCTACCAAACTTCTGCCACAAAATTTATTGAGACACATCATCTACTCAAAATTATTCAAAATTACCTCGCCGAAATTATTCAGGGAACAACTTTCACGTCTATCAACAAACTTAATGCGTTTACTTTTTTACAATTCTCTTTACCTGTCATTCTTCCAATTTATGAACTGCATTTTAAGAAAAAAGAAATTGAACAGCAATTCAACAAAAATTGGATTAAAGCTCTAGTAACCAAAATAACAAAAACAAAAAATGGTTTTCTTATAAATACTCAACAACAACAATACGCGTGCAGAAATATTGTTATGGCCGCTCCCCCCCATATTTCCAAAAAACTATTAAAATTTAAATATCCTTTACGCGGTCCTGTCCAAGCACATATGTTTCATCTTCAAGGAACGCTTCGTACAGTATGGAAACAAAACGAAATCAATGTGTTTTCCTCCCCCTCAACAATGCTTGCTCTCGCCCATCAAACTAACAATACCTATCTTTTTTATGCCAAAACCAAGCAACCTTCATTCAAAACCTACTTCCAAAAATATAAAATTCTATCTCACAAACATTGGAATCCTGCGTTTCATATTGAAGGCAGTAATCTTCTTCCTTTTCAACCAATAAAAAATGTCTATCTTATCGGAGATAACAATATTTGTGGTATCGAAGACGCCTATATTTATGGTATTTGCGCCGCGAACCATATTCTTAAAAATATTCATTAAATTCCCTTTTCCCCCTCTTTTTCTCGTCGCCAATCAACACAAACTTTATAAACCATTCAACTATCCTTAGCCTATGTACCAAAAGAGGCGACAGAGATGTACTATTAGTCCTATTTCTAGTACCAAAACGTTTTTTTTCCCAAAAACCAAAAAAGCCCAAGTCACTATCTTCATCATCGTTGGCATCGTTATGCTTTTAGCCGTCGCTTTAGTACTCCTCCTACAAAAACAAATCGTCTCATTCAAAGTCGACGAACTTATTCCAACAGAAAAAGGTAAAGTCGAAACCTACCTCACCTCCTGCATCCAACAAGCCGGCGACGAAGCATTATTCTTAATCGGCACCCAAGGTGGCTACATCGACGTGCCTAAAGATATCCAAACCGACGCCTCGCAGCACCTCCGTCTTTCTCCCATGAACGTTCTTCCCTATTGGGCCTATGGTCAAAACGTCAGAATCCCTCCGTTAAGCGCAATCAAGCAAGAACTCGACACCTACATCGAACAACACACCAAATCCTGCTTGCTCGACTTGCAGCCGTTTCAAGACACCTATAACATCGTTGAAAAATCACCAATTAAAGCAGATACCAATATTGCTGATGGCAAAGTTCTCTTCAACGTCAATTGGAACGTCGAACTTCAAACCAAGAGCGGTGAAAAAGTCGCCGAAGTCATTGAACATACTGCTGAATCGCCAGCAAAACTCAAACGTCTGCATGAAACTGCGTCGCGCATCATCGACTCTGAAATGTCTTCATTAAAAATCGAAGACCTCACCCAAGATTTGATAGCGTTAGAACATCCAAACGTTCCCGTTACCGGCATCGAATTAAGTTGTAAAAAGAAAACCTGGAATCCTAAAACCGTTGAATCCGAATTAAAAAAATTAATCCACATAAATCTCAAAGAGCTTCGTATTCAAGGCACTAACTACATCGCTTTCCCTGAAGAATTATCCTACTACCAAAATCATTACATCTGGAACATCGGCGAAGAATTCAACCAGCCAAAAATTTCAACGACATTCAACTACGACGAAAAATATCCATTCATATTCGCCGTAACTCCCATTGCCGGCGGCAAAATGCAAAGCTCCCAATTTGGCGGCAGCGACGTTCTCTCTTTGCTCTGCATCCAACAATGGAAATTCACCTATGACGTTTCCTATCCCGTACAAGTGCGCCTCACCGACGATACCAACTACAACTTTCAGATGGCTTTCACCGTCCATCTTATCCGTAACATTCCTAATCGCGGCGCCGAAATCACCGCTAGGCAGCCAATTTACATCGACACCACAAACGATGAAGCATTCTGTACTCATCGCACCATTCCTATGAGTATAAAAACCTATGAACTCGTGGAAAATGATTTAGGCGTCTACACCCGTGATCCTCTCGAAGACGTCGACATCACTTACACTTGCTTGCGCTACAAATGCGACATCGGCAAAACCCAATATGACTCTTCCAAAAACCAAGTAGGCTTTACCACAAATTACCCCTACTGCCCCGGTGGCATTTTACGCGCAACAAAACCAAATTATAAAGAAAGCTGGATTCAAGTTCCAACCATAGCGGGTAAAGAACACGAACTTAACCTCATTCCTCAACTCAACATCCCGCTCAAAAACATCAACATCATCAAACATGAATTATTAGACAAAAATCAAATCGGATCGGCTGAACCGCTCGGCAAAAAAGAAACTGCTTTAATTAAAATATCTTATACAAAACCAATAGAAAATATAACTGCAACCTCTCCTCCCTCAATCACCTCTTCTCTTCCTCAATCACCATCCTCTTCACCCGTCCAATCCTCCTCTGCATCTGCGTCTGGACCACTCCACAAACTTGACCTCATTAAAACCGGCACGCCTGATGAACTACTTGAACAAGAACAACCCCTCACGCTGCTTGCCAAAGCTGATTTCACCTATGACCTTGAAATACAATTATTCAGCGACGAACAATTTGTTGGTGGTTACAAAGGCAAATGGCTCGCCTCGCATGATCAATTAGCCTCATCCACCTCGCCGCAGATCACCTTCCACGTCGGCACCAAACCAAAAGCAACTGAAGAAGAATTATACACCCTCCTCTTATCATTAGAACAACAAACTCAAAACATACCTAAACCAGAGATAAAATAAAATAACAGACAAACAACAAATACTCTTATTGATAATGATTATCAATAAGAACAATGAGTGCGTATAACAAAAATAAAGTAACGTAAAAATAAACTAAATTAAAATAAAGTAAACTCCTCAACACATGACCAAAAATAAAATAAATCAATCCGTACTCAAATTCTTCACCCTAGTCACAATACTCCTCTTCCTCAATCTCCCGCTCATATCCGCTTTAGAAATCTCAAGTGTCCAAGCCCAAGATATAGAGTCAACTTCTGCCTCAATCACCTGGAAAACCGACGAACCCGCCGACTCTTTCACTTCATTTGGTAAAGAGAAAACCTCACTGCAAAAAATAGGTGACGCCGCGCAAGTTAAAAACCACGCCATCCCGCTTGAAAACCTCAATCCCAATACTGAATACGTCTACAAAGTCGAAAGTAATAACATCATCGATGACAACAAAGGCAATTTATACACATTTAAAACCCCTGCACCCGACACCACTCCTCCAGTTTTAAACGTCACTGCACCCGTAGCAATCACCGGCACAACATTAGACATCTCCGGCACAACGGAACTAAACACCCAACTCACGTTATTTCTTAACGGCAAAGAACTCTCCTCCAAAAAAGCCGTACAAATTATCAAAAACAATCAATCCCCTCTTCCCGTAACCGTCCCTTTCACATTCCTCGACGTCACTCTTGTTGCCAACCAACCAAATAAACTCAAAATAGAAGCAGTTGACAAAGCTAGCAACAAAGCAACATGGGAACAAACTATCACCACAGACAACAAGAAACCAGAAATCACATTAAAATCCCTCCCCGCGTTAACTGCAATCAACACCATCACACTTGACGCAACCATCTCCGAAGAAAGCGCGTATGAAATCATTCTTAACAACAAATCAATTGCGAAAAACAAAGGCACATCCATTTCTCAGCAGCTCACCCTAAAAGAAGGCATAAACCACATCGAAATCACCGCAACCGACAACGCCGGTTTAACCGCAACAAAAACCGCAACCATCACCTCCGACAACAAAGACCCTTTTGTCAAATTCACAATTGAAAAAGGCACTAATTATTACGAAGGCACAGGCAAAGCCGTTTCTAATATCCACGGAACCACCAAACCTGGCGCCACCGTCTACTTATTTATCTACGCACCTACAAATTATGAATTTCCTGTTCCCTTTGATAAAGCCTGGGCAAAAGTAGTCGCCAATGACAAAGGCGAATTTACCTTCTCCAACGTCGATTTTGCCAGCCAAAAAATCGATCTATTTGCGTTAGAACCAACCCAAGTCGCTCCAGGTTTAGAAAAAGTAACCATCGCTCCTGTAGATGTAGAATCAACAAAATTACAGACCATGAAATATGTTTACATCATTGCAGAAGATCAACTTGGCAGACGTAGTGATCCTCGTTCCGGTTCAACCACGATTTCGCTCAACAAATGTTCTTCTATCAGCAACGACTTATCAATCATCTCTCTACCACAATTCCAAGCCCCTCTCCGAATCAATCCCGCTTCTCTCGATCAAGGCCGTGAAACCATCCAAGCCGTCTTTAAAATAAATTATCTTGGCTCTGGTGTAAGTACAGCCACAAGTGCAACTGTTGAAGCACCTTTTCAAATCAACAACGTCGAATTCGAAAAAGCCTGCACCCCCGGCATGATGAAAGACCCCCAATT
>Ga0209542_10013959_pt1 | contig 13733 bp, 19 predicted proteins | sample RifCSPhighO2_01_FD_184028 | JGI IMG/M metagenome (GOLD analysis project Ga0209542, IMG submission 184028) | Soil microbial communities from Rifle, Colorado - Rifle CSP2_plank highO2_0.1 (SPAdes) (version 2) | ecosystem: Environmental > Terrestrial > Deep subsurface > Rock core/Sediment ...
CTTTCGGACAAGCAAAATATTACACCGACAATTTGAGAGAAAACATTTTGCGCGGTATTCGGCAAAAGATACGCCGCGGTGAACTATCGGCAAAAGCTCCAATCGGTTATTTTAACGAACCGCGACTTCGTACGATTGAACCTGACAAAAAGACATTTCGTAAAGTAAAGGAGTGTTTGGAGGCTTTTGCTACGGGACAATTTACGCTCACTGGTATTCAGCGCAAAATGTTTTCTGTCGGCTTGGTTGGCAAGACCGGCAAACCTTTGCACCTCGCCAGTATTGAACATATTTTGACCAATCCCTTTTACTACGGACACTTTCAATATCGTGGCGAGGTGCATGTGGGTTCGCATAAGCCAATGATTGCAAAGAAACTTTTTGACGAGATACAAATAGCACTTGTTCAGAATGGTAAACCCCGCAAAAAGCGAGGACCAAAGAATTTTCAGTTTTTAGGTTTTGCTACTTGTGGAGTATGTGGCTACGCCATTACCGCCGAGCGACACATCAAGAAAAGTGGTTTGAAGTTTATTTATTATCGTTGCACCCACAAGAGCAAAACTATTTCGTGTACTGAAAATCGCTTTTTGCGGGAGGAAGTTTTGACTGAACAAGTGAAAAATCTATGTCAAAAAGTTTCTTTGCCTGACGAATGGCGGGACAAATATCTTGCTCGTCTTGAAAGCGAGCAAGTGGACTCCCGCCAATCATCAGACCTTTTCGCTCAAAATCTCCGCAATAGTATTTCCGCCCTTAAAACACGCACAGAGCGACTGACAGACGCATATCTTGGCGAGGCGTTGGAACTTGGCGAGTATCAAGAAAATAAAAATGTTTTAATGGCGGAAAAGAAAACTATTGAGGAGAAATTATTTGATTTTGAGCGAAAAGGTAATCATTGGCTCGAACTCATGCGAAACTGGATTATTGAGGCCAACCAAGCCGAAAATCTCTCCAAACAAGAAAATCCCTCACGGATGAGAGATTTTCTTGTTTCCATCGGCTCGAACCGCCGACTTTCGGCGGGAATGCTTTCGGCGGAATTCAAAACCCCTTGGAATTTGTTGGCGGAAATGCCAGCCCAAGCCCGCGCCTTCGGCGCGGGTGCGGTCAATTCTGATGCAAATCAAATTTGGTGGGCGGTACAGGACTCGAACCTGTGACCCCGAGAACGTCAATCCCGTGCTCTACCAACTGAGCTAACCGCCCACTGTTCCGCGATTTGTTCGCAGAAAGTATTGGCAATATATACCAACTTTCGCTGTATCGCCACGCGAGAGCACTCGACAATACAGACACCTTTATAATGTGGATAGGTGGCTCGGCCGATTGTTCGCTTATCCAATATAGGCTTGCCAAAATTTGTTACAGAAATGCCCAGTTGCCGTGACCAATACCGTGTCATTTTTTGTGGATCTTGATCTGCGCGCAAATGTAAATAACACCTAAACTTTGAAATTGGAATGTTGTACAGGCGTTGCAAGAGCGCAACAAAGAAACGAAGAATAGTGGGATCAGAATTTCCCAGCGCTGTGACTAAGGATTTTTTGGAACCTTCACCTAAATAGAGGATTGCCAGGGCGAGTTCTGCAATTGCATCATTTTTTATGTCGAGATTGGCAATAGTCTGTGCCGCCTGCTCAGCGGCTAGCTGCAATCGATTCGCCTTCTGCGCGTTATGCCATTTAACGGCCTTTATACGCGCTTTAACAAGTGCATTGTTGTGGCGGTTCTTTAGATTCTTACGATGATATTCCGAAAGTTGGACATCTTTAAACCAATAATTGAGCGTTGACTTTGGAATACCGAGCCGTTTTTCTACATCGCGCAACGCCGCTCCACGTTTGCGCATTCCGATAGCGCGAGATTTCATGTGTTCGTACCTTGAGCGCATACTCATGCAGTATACGCCAATGGTTCATATTATCATGTAATATCTGTGCATATCTCGATAGATTCGCTACTATATTTGAATGGAACATTTGATACTTGAAAAGGCGGCTCTTGACGCTTGCGTTAGACGGGCAGCCGCTATTCTCCGTAATGGAGGAGTTGTTTTATTCCCGACCGACACGCTCTACGGCCTTGGGGCGGACGCTTTTTCTGATGCGGCTGTCGATACGATTTATGCAATCAAGGGCCGAGATGAAAAGAAGCCGATTCATTGCATTGTCGCCGACATCGCGATGGCGGAGGAGTATGCTGAAGTAACGAATGACGCACGGCTGTTGTTCCAACGGCTCTTGCCCGGCGGACTCACGGTCATTCTCAAAAAACGTGAAGGCGTTGCGGGAGGAGTAGCGCGAGGAATCGAAACGATCGGCATTCGCATCCCAAAAAATGATTTCTGCGCGCAGCTTGCGCGAGCATTCGGAAAGCCATTTACCGCGACATCGGCAAATGTATCCGGCCTTGCGCCAAAGCGCTCGCTCTCGGATATTCTCGAACAACTCGGTGAATCGGCAGAGATGATCGATCTCATCATCGACGCAGGCGAACTTCCGCCGAGCGCACCGTCGACCGTCGTCGATCTGAGTGGTGAAGAGCCGGTGATCTTGCGAGAAGGTGCCATTTCCGCCGCAGACGTCTGGAATGCAATCCGTGCCGAGAGAGACAACTAATTTTTGCGCCACGCGTTTGTTGCATGGCAAGCGTGGGTATCGGATGTACGTATAAAACTTATCCCCCGCACAGCATCGCCGCGCGGGGGGTTTCCAGAGTGAACATTTTTTTGCGACCAAGACGCGGCTTATCCTCCCCGCACTCTCTTTTCAAGAAGAGCATCCTGGGGGTACGGGGGCCCGCCGCGGAGCTAAGTCTTGCGCGATCGACATTTGAACGATCAGCCAAAGCACCAGCAATCCAAGGCCAACCTCTCCCCACTGCACTGTGTAGGCAGCGACGAATGATGGGACGCCCCACGGCACGAAAGCAAACCGAGTCTTGGATGTCGATGGTTCGTAACACGGGCAGTCCGGTCCATATTTAATCGCTCGCTCGTTTGCGTATTCTAAGGCAGCTGAAAAACACAGCACGATCGAAACGACAACGAATATGCAGACGAACACCACACCGACGCTTGTCTGGCCTTGCACGTATAGATTGCTACCACCGACGCTCGCCACCAGAAGCAGCAACCCGCCCCAATTGCTTTGCGACAGCGAGGGATCCGTGTTGTCACGCATTTGCGTGACTACACAGCAGACGCAAACGATCGTGATCGTGATGACGCCAGCAGCAAACACCGCCGACTCGCCTGGAAGCATGGCGACGCAGACCAGCGTGGCCAGCATGAACAAGAGAAAATGGAAAGCTGCTCGTAGGATAGTTCTGAGGATAGTTGGATCAAGGAGCTGCATTATTAGGCCCTAACTTCACCGGAATGCGCCGGATACGCATGGGCCAAATGCCCGTATATACTCGCTTTTTTATATCACAAAAGTACCCCATTGTATATGGTGTTGACTCTCCACGTGAATATCCTACACTCACCGTATATTCATAAGTCGCGTGCAAAAATCGTATGAGTGAACGTACATATCAAGTTATTATCGGTGTTCTCGTGCTCGTCATTCTCGTCGCTGGCTGGATCATGTTCGCAGGTAAGCGCAACAGTTCGTCGACGAGCGACAGCGTTGCCACAAGCGCCGCATCTGATTCAAAAGCCTCGAGTGCTGATGATGAGGAAGCTATGGATTCGAGCATTTCTGTAAGCGTTTCTCCGGCGGTGGCCTCGGTGGCTGTTTCCGGCGAGGCAGTGAAGGTTGTCGATCAGGCTGCAGGCGGGGTCGTCATGGCGGAGCTGGTTGCGCTTAAGAGTCGCGGTTGGGTTGCGGTGCAAGATGAAAGGGAATGGATTTTGGGTGCGGCCCGCCTCGAAGAAGGTACGCATACCAATGTGGCGGTAGAGTTGCTCCGCGGTACGGAAAAGGGCGGAGCTTATAAAGCGATCCTTTTCGTTGACGACGGCGATGGCGTCTTCGACATGCACAAGGATGCCATGATTAAAAATTCCGATGGAAGCACCCTCAGCGCTGCGTTCATCGCTCAGTAATATTCCTATGAGTTTGAGCAATTCATGTGCCGCGACGGCGGCCGGCCTCTTGGCCTTTCTGGCTGCGAGCGTACCGGCCCTTGCAAGCGCAAACATATGGGACTACACGTATTGTATGGACTACGGGTATCCCAATCTCGGCGACTGTCAGTCGATGGGGTATGGTGGTGGCTATGGGTACAGTGGGTATGATTACGGATACGATTATTACAATTACTATCCGCAGCAAAACTACTCGTACCATCAGCAGCCGAGTTACTCGTACCAACAGCCCACGTACTATCAGCAGCCGACGTACTATCAACCCAAGCAGTACTATCCCGACTACTATTACAACCCGCAGCTGCCACAGCCGATCTATCCTACGCACAACAACTATGGTGCGCCGATCGTGATGGTGAATAGCGGCGTGTATTACGGAGGGTACGTGTATTAAGTTTTGTTTGACCTAGTAAAACACGTCAGTAACAAAGGCCACATCTCGTGGCTTTTGTTGTTTTTGGAAAGCGGAAAGTTATACACACCTCTCTAACGGAAGTGAACTAGAGTTCACTTATACTATTCATATGCCCGGTAGTGTAATGTGCCTCAGGCCTAAACAAATCATGCAAAAAAACCACGACTGTATCAAAAGTGCAAAGGTCGACTGGTTTCCGACCGGGCCGCGACAACACACAAGGTGTGGTTGTCGCCAAGGCACATTCTACTAACCGGGTATGATCGCAACGTCGCATGCACAAAAAATTATTTCTTTTTATAAGCGGCACCGCCGCATGCCGGGATACCAGGAGATCATGGAGCTGACAGGCTTCAGGTCCAAAAATGCGGTGTTTAAGCTTCTGGAGCGGATGGTGGATGAAGAGGTGATTACGAAGGACGCGCGCGGTCGGATTAGTCCCAAACATCTGAGCGTGGGCGTGCCGCTCCTTGGCCTCATCGAGGCAGGGTTTCCCTCGGCCGCCGAAGAGGAGCTCTTGGATGTGATGGATTTCGACGAGTATCTCGTGCCCAATAAAGAGTCGACCTATATTTTGAAAGTAAAAGGCGATTCGATGATCGATGCGGGCATTCATCCGGGCGATATGGTGGTGGTCGAACGCCGCTCAAGCTACAAGCCAGGGCAGATCGTGGTCGCGATGATCGATGGCGAGTACACGATGAAATTCCTCCGTCGTGATAAAAAAACAGGCGACCATTTCCTCGAACCGGCCAACGCAAAATACAAACCGATCTATCCGCGCGAAGCATTTCGGGTCGAAGCAGTAGTCACTGCTGTCGTTCGCAAATATTGATATGGACGAACTTACAAGAAAACAGCTGAATCGGCAAGATTTTGTGGATAACGAGATTTTTGATCTCATCCGACGTCTGCTGCCTCAATCTACCCCTCTCGAATGGGATATCGAGATGATCGCTACGGTTCGGGAAGCTATCAGAATCCACCTAATGGATCGGTCTATTATCACTTCCGAACAGCGGTTTTACCCGTATTTGAAGATATGACATCGTGGGGAAATATTGATGTCATGGTGTTAGAATGATTTTATGTCTTTAGTAACAATAAACGAGGCTTCGAAATGGGCTACCGACTCTCTTGAAAAAGAAGTATCTCCAACAAACATTTCTTATCTTGTCCAATACGGCAAAGTAAGAAAACACGGTGAAAATGGCTCTACTTTAGTTGATTTGAAAGATTTATGAAAAATAATAGCAGATTTTTGTTGGTATATCTCAATTCTGCCGAAATGAATCTTAAAGAGCTTCGAGTTGATATTGGACTATGAGTCAAAATCAATTTGAAATTATCAAACGCATGGACGACAATGGAGCCGAGTTCTGGTCCTCCCGCGATCTTGCAAAAGTCCTGGAATATGCAGATTATCGAAAATTCCTGAATGTTATAGACAAGGCAAAGGTAGCCTGTGATAACAGTGGCGAAGTTATCCACAACCATTTCGTCCATTCGGACGAAATGGTTCAGATAGGTTCCGGGGCTGAAAGACCTGTAGATACCATATTTCTTTCGCGATACGCCTGTTATTTAGTTGTACAAAATTCAGATCCGACGAAAGTCGTCGTTGCGAAGGGGCAAACGTACTTTGCAATCCAGACGCGTCGGCAGGAAAGAACCGACAATCTCATCGAAGATAATAAGCGTGTCTTTTTGCGAGAAGAAGTGAAGAAGCACAATACCAGCCTAACCCAAACGGCTTCAGTGGCTGGGGTGCAAAATTATGCAATTTTTCAAAATGCGGGCTACAAAGGTTTATACGGAGGTCTTACGATGCAAGATATTCATAGGAGAAAGAAGTTAAAAAAATCGCAAAAAATTCTTGATCACATGAATAGCGAAGAGTTGGCGGCCAATCTCTTTCGTGCAACTCAAACTGAGGCGAAGATAAAGCGGGAAAATATAAAGGGAGAAGGAAACGCGAGCGTAGCTCATTATCACGTCGGGCAGCGAGTTCGAGCTACTATAGAAAATCTTGGTGGCACAATGCCGGAAAATTTACCAATTGTTGACGGTATTGGTCGAGCTCACACAAGATTGCAGAAGCGGAAGAAGAAATTGAAGAGTGAGTGGGACAAAAAATAGATCCGGAGTATGACATGGGGTTATTCACGATCGTTTCCGCGTGCAATTCTTCACGTCGATGGCGATTCTTTTTTTGCTGGTGTCGAGGTGGCAAAAAATCCGCACTTACGCGGCAAGCCGGTGATTACGGGCAAGGAACGGGGCATTGTCTCTGCCATGACGCCCGAGGTGAAAGCAACCGGCGTGAAGCGCGGGATGAAATTGCACGAAGCAAAAAAGCTCTGCCCCGATGCGATCATTCTGCCGTCGGATTACGAAACATACTCGCTCTTTTCGGAGCGGATGTACCGTATCGTGCGTCGCTATACACCCGATGTGGAGGAATATTCGATCGATGAGTGTTTTGCTGATCTCACCCCGACACTAAAAAATGGCATGGCGTCGCGTCGACATCAAGGAACATGTATTTTTGAACGTGGAGGAATAGTAACGTTTGGGGAAAATATATCAGCGACGCAAAAGGATGCCATTTTTAGTACGGGGCAGGCCGGGCACATTGCTTTCTGTTTGCAAAAGACTTTGCAATGCGAGTTGGGCATGACCTTCTCGATTGGTCTCTCTGTCACCAAGACGCTCGCAAAGATGGGATCGAAATGGAAAAAACCCAACGGCCTTACCGTGATTCCGCTTTCCGACAGCGCACAGTTTCTCGGGAAGTTGCCTATTCAAGAAGTGTGGGGTATCGGGCCCAATACGGCTGCGTATCTCCAAAAATACAGTATAAAGACCGCGCTCGATTTTGCGGAGAAGGATCAGACATGGGTGCGCAAAATGCTCAGTAAGCCATATTTTGAAATCTGGAAGGAATTGAATGGGGAAGTCGCACTCGAACTCGATGCAAAGGGCCGCGCATCGTACCAATCGATCAGCAAAACAAAAACATTCACGCCGCCTTCTGCGGACCCCGCCTTCGTATATTCGCAACTTTCCAAAAATGTCGAGAATGCCTGCATCAAAGCGCGCAGATGGAAATTGGCAACACCGCGCATTTTCTTCTTCCTTAAAACACAGGATTTCAAATATCACGGCTATGAAATAAAACTGCCGCATCCTGCCTGCGTGCCGCAAGACATTTTGCGGGAAGTAGCAGAATATTTCCCGCGCATTTTTAAAGCTGGGACTCAGTATCGTGCGACCGGCATCGTTCTCCTGAAGCTCTCGGATAATACGTCGGCGCAGCTCGATCTTTTTGGCGCCGTCGAAGAATCACAAGGCTTCAAGCAGGTCTTTGAGAGTGTTGATGCGATTTCCGAAAAATATGGCAAGCACGCCGTCTTTCTCGGATCGAGCTTTAAGGCAATGAAGTTTGGCGCACATCTCGGAGAGCGCGGTGACATGCCAGAGCGTACGGGAGAACTTTTCAAGGGCGAAACCAAGCGCCGACACCTCGCAATACCAATGCTGGGGGAAGTTTTATAAAGCCTTAAGCGAAAAGGGGCCAGAGGCCCCTTGTCAATTAATGTATTCCCCATCGCGCAGTTTCGATCGCAACAGCTCTGCAACAGAGCGTGCGATCCAGCGCCACACAACGGCGAAATGTTCCCTTTCATCGTCCTCCGCCATGGCGGCCTCGTCCTCGGCGACCGCCAGTGCTCTCGCATCGTGTTTGTGGTAGAGAAGCAAGGTGGCTTCCCAGATTTTCCGCTCGCTCGTCATTGCCCCCTCCAACGTTCACTGGTTGCTGCGCGCATCATGCCGTCGTACGAACCCGAAGTCAACGAATTAAAAAACTTGTAATTCACCCCAAAAGATTTAGATTGCAGGAAGCTCAGTGATTGGGCTGGAGGAAAAACCATGAATCGCCTGCTCGGGGCGGCCGCATTGGCCGTTGGTATGCTGGTCGGCCTCGCTACTCCCGCCAACGCCATCCCAGGTCGGTGTCTCTGGAATGGTATCGAATTGGTATGCGCTGAACACCCGCGCCTTTACGCCAAGGGCACGGTCCGATACCGGCTTGTGCCGGAACATGCGGCGTGGCTGCTCCATGGCGGCCCGCGCAAACCTTTCAGGTGAGAGTGAACATTTTGTGCTCGGTCCGGCCTCGTTGCCGGACTTCTCTATTAATTGATCTCAATATCAATGTGGCGGATTTTGGGGAAAGTTTCTCGAATTCGCTTCTCGATGTCATCGATCCTTCGGCCCATTAAGCGCGGCACGCGATCGGCATATTCGGCCGCGAAACGTTTGAATGCTTCGAAATCGTTTGTAACCTCTTCATATTGCTTGCGCATTGCGGTACCACCGTAAGCGGCACGGGCGAGGGAGTCGCCGTTGAATTCGACTTCGCACGCGATGCGGTACTCGTCCCACCCCACGGAAACAGACTTCAGATTTGTGACCCGCTCTATAGCCGGGTCGGCGTTGAGAAATTCAATGACTGCGTCTTGAGTGTCCTGCGGCATTGATTGCCCCAAGAGATATGCGCGGTTTTTGATGATGAGTACGATTGCAGTGCCACCCAAGAGAGCGGCAATGATAAGCGAGCCGAGAGCGTCCCACAGCGAGTTACCCGAAAGGTACGAAAGCGTGACTGCGATGATGGCGACGAGTATGCCGAAGATCGCGATCGCATCCTCCATGTAGACGGCGAGCGTCGTTGAGTCGGCGGCTCTCAAGCGGTCGTGCAGATTGAGACTCGGGAAACTTTTTTTGAGCTGCCGCGCCGCCACATAAAACGTATACGACTCCACGATGCCAGAAAAAAGAAGCGCTACGACGATGATCCAATTGAATTCGATCGGCTCAGGATGTACGAGCGCCATGAAGCCATGGTATGCGGTAAAACCTGCCCCGAGGAAGAAAATACCACATGCTGAAATGAGCGCCCAGAAAAAGCGCTCGTTGCCGTAACCGTATTCGAATACATCATCGGCTTTTTTGGTGGAGCGCTGCAGGCCAATAAGAAGCAGCACCTGGTTGAGCGTATCGGCCATGCTGTGGATGGCCTCGGAGAGCATGACGCTCGATCCGGATACAAACGAGGCGATAAATTTGGATATCGTGACAAGCGTGTTGCCCACGATCGCTGTTGCCACCGGCAAGAATCCCGATGTATTTTGAAGGCTCATACGGGCAGTATACAGAATTACAGGGCGAGTAGGAGAAGACCCGCGATACCTACAAGCGTTGCGATGATTTTTGGAACGCTGTGATCGCGTTCATGCAGAATGAAAAAGGCGGCGACGACAATGACGATGGAGATAAAATTCGTCGCGCCGCTCATGATCGAAGCGCTGCCCAACCAAAAGAGCGTCAAAATAAAGCAGCATGATTTGAGTGCGTTGGCCGAGCCCCATATAAGGAGCGTGCCCGGGCCGATTTTTTTTACGACCGCCGGAAGATATTTCCATTCCGCCGCGGCAAGGAGCGCCATCCAGAGCACCTGCGATCCCCATCCATAAAGAATATATGTGCCAAGGTCGAGACGATTCAGCATGAATCGCTCATATGCAACACCAAACCCTAAGAGCCCTGTGCTGAGGAGTGCGAAGAAGACTCCGCTGATCACGAGCTGGTTGTTTTTGATGCCCGGCGCGACGGCAATCATTCCCGCGAACATGAGAAGTCCAATACCAGCGTACTGCGGCAGCGACACAGTTTCACTCATAAAGGGCACCGCGATGGCAAGTGTAAAGAGCGGGCTCAGATTGGCGATGATGGTATAGATGCCCGCGTCAACCTCTTTGTTGGCCCGAAATGCGGCAATGTTGAAGAGCGGCCAGATGAGGCTGCCGCCGATCAGCCAGAGCGCATCGCCGCCGCTTATGTGCAGAGTCGGCGGAAAGATAAACATAAGACCCACGCCCGCCGGCACAAGGAAAAACACATAAAACATGCCGTTCACGAGCACGTTGTGCTCGGCAAACTTTTGCGCCAAGACGCGACGCATGAGAGCGTTGGTCGCGCCTAGTATAAAAAAGAGAAAAAGCAGTACGAGCCACATACGAGTATTGCGTTACTGTAACAAGTTTTGAGCGTTCGGACCTTGATTGGGGAATGCTACAGTGAACACTAACCATGTCCCCATTGATATTCTTCGCCTGGGCAGCGTCGGTCGCGTACGGCCTTGAGGCCATTATGGGCAAGTTGGCCAGCAGGCATTTGATGCGCGACCCGCTTCTCTTCAACTTTTATTGGGCTCTTTTTATTCTCATTCTGACCTCACCGATTGCATTTTGGTATGGCGTGAGCATTCCGACGCACTGGTCTGCTCTTTTGGCCGCATCGATTTTTTATGCGCTCGGCGGTATTTTTTACATTTTGGCATTGTACAGACTCGATGCATCGGTAATTGCGCCGTTATTTAGTTTTCGTACGGCCATCGCCGTTCTTTTCGGGGCGTTAATTCTCGGAGAAGTGCTGACGGGATTTCAATACGCAATGGTTGCCGTCATATTTATTTTCGGCATGTTCGTGGGAATAGATGAGCGTTTTAGTATTCGTTCTTTTTTCACTCCGGGTGTTGGAATTTTACTCCTCAGCGTTTTTGCCCTTGTGTTTATGGGTGTGTTTATAAAAATTTCAGTTCTAGAGATTGGATTTTGGAACACGACTTTTTGGATGGCGCTCCTGGGTCAAATGTGGCTGCTGCTTACCACTCCGTTCTTTAAGGCGAAACATCGGGAATTAACAGGGAAACAGTTCGGCGTCGTTTTTCTCATCGCTGCCATAGGAACGGTAGCAACCATAGCGGCCAACGCCGCATATGCAATTAATGTCAGCATTGCATCAACGATTATTTCAGTTCCGCTCTCGATGTTCATGGCCGTTTTGTTGGCATATTTCTCTCCTCGTCTTCTGGAAAAGCATACTGCAAAGGTGTATGCGATCCGCCTGTTCTCGGCGGCTATAATGTTTGTGGCTGCACTGCAGCTAGCTTAAAAAAATATGCGAGTCGCTCAAAAGGTCGTTGTGGTAAACGGAGAGGGGAAACTTCTGGGATTGCGGCGATCGGCACATGATACAAATCGTCCGCTCACGTGGGATTTGCCGGGTGGAGAAATTGAAGAGGGAGAAAATCTTGTGGAAAGCGCAAAAAGGGAAGTGAGGGAGGAAACTGGCCTGGAAATCAACGATTTAAAATTCGTGCATGCGGATGGGCGGTCGATAGCAAGCGGAGAATATTGGATTGCACTTTTTGTGGTCGCGCGGGCGTTGCCGGGCGAGGTGCGCTTGAGCGATGAACACGATCAATACCAATGGTTTACTCGAGAAGAGTTTCTCCATGAACGATCTTCGGATCGCATCGAAGAATTTTTAAGGGATATATACGATGCTCCGTAAGGCTCGACCACACGGATGAATGAATTTGACGAACGCAACTTCTCACATATACTTAACGCTACTGGTATGAATATATATTTGTCGACACCCACACCATCGTCTCACAACCCCTCAAGCAGAGAGGATTGATTTGATGCGCCGCGATTAATCAATTCAGCCCCCTCTGCAGAGAGGGGGTTTTCCGTTGTTGGGAACCCACGTGTTCTTTGAAGCTTTGTCGTTTACGAAAAGGAGGAATCTGTGAAGCACAACAATCTGCTGTCTAAGGTGCATTTGCGCGTTGGCACCGTTATGCACGTAGAGGATTTCCCTGAAGCAGATAAGCCAATGTATAAACTCCGCATTGATTTTGGGCCGAAGTTGGGAATAAAGGAAGCATGCTCCCAAATAACGAACTACCCCAAAGAAACACTTCTCAACATGCAAATTCTTTGCATGACACAGGTGCCTGCTATGAGGATAGGAAGCTTTACGTCGGAAGTCATCGTATGTGGCTGTTATCATCAGAACGGCTCGGTCATCTTGATGATTCCGGCGGCGGAGATTCCCAATGGCTACAGTTTGTCTACGTAAACGGGGGACGCACAACTCACGGGCGGCGACGCCGCCCGTGAGTGGAATTTCTAGGAGCGTTTATTATTCAAGCTACAATAACAATATGGAAATAACGTACGAGGATTTTTTGAAGGTGGATATACGGGTAGGAAAGATTATCGAAGTGAATGATTTTCCGGAAGCACGCAAACCGGCGTTTCAACTCAAGATTGATTTTGGGCCTGAAATAGGAATCAAACAATCAAGTGCGCAGCTCGTGGGTGCGCATACAAAGGAAGATCTGCTTGGCAAGCTGGTCTGCTGCGTCGTCAACTTTGCGCCAAAGAAGATAGCCAACTTTACTTCAGAAGTATTGACGCTCGGCTTTCGAAATAGCGAAGGCTCGGGCTGGGTCGTTGTTACTCCGTCCAAAGATTCAGTCAAACTCGGTAGCCGCCTCGCATGAGTGGATAATGATATTCCAACATTCTGCAGAATGTTGGAGTGTTGTGGTACGATGAATGACATGAAAACTGCGAAGCAGTTGGAACGATATTTCAAAGGCGCCGCGAACCATCGCCGAATCGACATTCTCGTATTAGTAGCCAAGCGGGACGGAATCAGTGTAGATGAAATATCCGAAGAGCTTCGCGCCAACTTTAAGACAATCTCGCAGCACACAAGCTCGCTCGTTCGTGCGGGCCTTCTCAATAAAACCTACAGTGGTCGGCGCGTTGAGCACCAGTTATCACCATACGGCGAAGCCTTTTTATCATTTATGAAAACATTCTAACATTCTGCAGAATGTTAGAATATAGAAGTATGAAAATTACGAAATTTGGACACGCTTGTTTGTTGATCGAAGAAGGAAAACTGCGGATTTTGATGGATCCGGGGAATTTTTGTGCGACTCCGGATGTTGCGGACATTGACGTAATCCTCATCACCCACGAACACGATGACCACTGTTTTCTCGCTTCAATCAAGACAGTACTTGAGAAAAATCCGCGGGCGGAGATCATCACGCACGAAGCGGTGGGAAAGAAACTCGCGACGATCGGGGCTCCCTACACGCCTATCAAAGACGGGGAGACAATTGAGCGCAAAGGCGTGTTGATTTCGAGCCACGGTTCGCAGCACGCGCGTATTCATCAGGATATTCCGATTCTTGCCAATACTGGTTTTCGGTTTAATGGAAAATAGTGGTGCTTGAAAGCGCTCACAAACCGAGATAAGCGCGAATGATTTTGAAGCGCCGATCGA
>Ga0209542_10013960_pt1 | contig 13733 bp, 13 predicted proteins | sample RifCSPhighO2_01_FD_184028 | JGI IMG/M metagenome (GOLD analysis project Ga0209542, IMG submission 184028) | Soil microbial communities from Rifle, Colorado - Rifle CSP2_plank highO2_0.1 (SPAdes) (version 2) | ecosystem: Environmental > Terrestrial > Deep subsurface > Rock core/Sediment ...
TTCCTGTCTTTAATCGCGGCCATGCTTTGGGCGCTGGATAATATTTTAGATAAGCATGTTTTAACCGACAAATTAAAAAATGCTTATTCCTACAATATATTAACGAATCTGAATGATATCCTGCCGATTATTTTAATTCCCGTCTTCGTCCCTATTTATTACGACCCTGTTTTTTCCATAATCGCGCTTTTGTTCGGAGCCCTAACCGTTGTCTCGCTTGTGTACTATAACAAAGCGATGATGCAAGAAGAGGCTTCCAGGATTGCGGCTTTTGAATGGACTTCACCGATTTTCGTGGCGATTCTGTCCTATGCCATATTCAAAGAGACATTGTCGTTTTGGGCTTACGCGGGAATATTATTAATTGTCATCGGTGCGTTTATTCTTTCGCATAAAAAACGGGGAAAAATAATTATTTCCCCGGCTCTTTGGCTTGTAATCATATTTTCTTTTTTGTTCGCCGTCGGCGATGTCGTAAGCGATTTTTCTCTTAACTATATAGATTTCTGGTCGTTCTTTTTTTGGGCAAGTATCGGTAGTGTCTTGGGTTCCGTATTAATGCTGGGGTTTCCTAAAATCAAAACAGGTTTCGTGGCAGACGTGCGCGCCTTGGAAACAAAAGTTTTTTTAATAATATTAGCAGTCTCTATTATTTATTATATTGCTGAAATATTTTTCTACGCGGCTTTATCGCTGGGCCCGGTCTCGTTAGTTGTCGCAGTAGTGGCGACCCAGCCGATGTTTACATTTATTTACGCGCTTGGTCTTAGTTTCTACAAGCCGGAATTTCTGCGCGAGCAGACCGACGGGTTTAATGTCATTACAAAATTTTTAGGAATAATCCTAATAATTTTTGGCGCTGGTCTGGCCACAATTTTTTGATTACAATAATGGCATGCGCATTTTAGGAATTGATCCCGGCATTGAAAGGTTGGGTTGGGGAATTGTTGAAAAAAACGGAAATGAATTTAAGAGAATTTCGTCCGGAGTTAAAAAAACGCTAAAAACCCAGAAAGAGGGCGAGAGGCTTTGGGAGATTTTTATGTTTTTAGACGAATTAATCAAAAGAGAGAAGCCTGATATTATATCAACAGAAAAGCTATTTTTTTCCAAGAATGTTAAGACGGCCTTGATCATCGGCGAGGTTCGCGGCGTAATATTGGCTATATCTCAAAAACACGAGTTAGCCGTAAAGGAGTTCACCCCGCCGGAACTCAAAATGGCTGTCTGTGGATATGGCAAAGCAGGCAAAGAAAGTATTGCCAATATGGTAAATTTGTTGCTTAATTTACCTAAAGAAAGGGTTTTGGATGATGAAACAGACGCCTTGGCGCTAGCCATTGCCGCATCAAATATCCCCGCTTTTCCATAACTTATCCACAGCCAGCCCTTTGCCAGCTTACTTAAACTTTTTTAGACTTTTAGAGAATATGATTATATGGCAAATTTAGACGACGATAAAGGCATTAATAAGGACGATGCGGACATTCTTGGCGAAGAAGCCGGTGCGGATGGCGAAGAAGAGGAAGATTCGGAAGACTCCGACTGGGATTTAGAATCCGACATAGAGGAATAGCCAAAAGCTATTTTTCTATTTTTCTAGCCTGACAAATTTAAACTTGCCTATTTTAGCAACGCCGTCTTTCGCTTTTTCGGCGGCGTTCAAAATTTTCACCCCGTCTAAATCCACGCCGCCGCCGGCGATGAGCCGCTTGGCGTCGGATTTCGACTTGGCAAATTTATTGCGCATTAAAAATCCTATCCAATCTTCCCCGGATAAAATTTTAATTGAGGGAATGTCGCTCGGAATCTCCTTTTTTGAAAAAGTTTTTTCGAAATAAGTTTGAGTTTTTTTTGCTTCTTTTTCTCCGTGATATAGTTTAACTATTTCAAACGCCAATTTCTTTTTCGCTTCGAAAGGATTTTGTTTCTCTATACCGGAAATTTCTTCGAGCGGCGCTTTAGTGTAAACAACAAAATAAGAACGCACGAGGCTGTCTGGCAGAGTCATGACTTTCCCGAACTTATCTTTCGGCGTATCTTCTATGGCTATATAGTTTCCCAAAGATTTCGACATTTTTTCTTTTCCGTCGAGGCCTGGCGTAATCAGCGTAGTCATAATGACTTGCGGATCCAGGCCGGATAATTCCTGATAATGCCTGCCGACAAGTTCGTTAAAAAGCTGGTCCGATCCGATAATGGTAAGATCCGATTTAACCATCACCGAATCATAGCCCTGCAGTATCGGATAGAGCATCTCGTGCATGTAGATTTCTTCGCGTTTTTTTATGCGCCTCTGGAACATATCCCGCTCAATCAGGCGCGAATGCGTAATTCTTTTCGCCAATCTTAAAAAGTCGGCCAGTTTCATTTTGTCGTACCACTCGGAATTTCTCCTGATTTCCAGCAGCGAGGGTTTATTTATTAAAATTTTCGCGGCTTGGGATAAATATTCTTTCGCATTTTCTTCAATGTCTTTTTGGGAAAGTTCCGGACGCGAACTTGACCTGCCGGTCGGATCGCCTATCTGCGCGGTAAAATCGCCGATTAAAAAAATTACTTTGTGTCCCAGTTCTTGAAACTCCCGCATTTTCCAATAATTAACGGCGTGCCCCAAATGCAAAAAGGTGTTGGTCGGATCTACCCCGTGCTTAATGCGCAACTGCCGGCCGGAACGGAATTTTTTCCAAAAATCTTGCTCTGTAATCACCTGGTCTATGTTTCTTTCCAAAACACTCCGTCCGGCTTCTTCGGTGTTTTTAGTTGTTACAATGATATCCTCATTTAATTTCATAAATTTATTTTGTGATTATCAAAACTTTAGAAATAGTAGTATAGGTCTTTTTCTTGAAAGTGAAAACAATCTCGTCTTTGACAGATACCACCGCCTCATTAAAAAATTGGTCAATTTTTCCAAAAACAAAACTGAAATCTCTTTTTAGTTTCCAGCTTTGGTCTAGGTTGTTTTTGTCTGCGAGAATTACAAATAGACGATTGTCTGCGCCGAAGCGTTGCGCGCCTTGATTTTCATACATCCAAATTGCCAATTGTCTTGGATTTTTAATTGCTTCGTCGATTGGATAGCCACGCGGCAGATAAGTTGTCTTTAAATCAAATGGTTGCCCGTCAAAGAAAATATCAACGCCGAAATTGTTTTTAAGCGTAGGCACTATTTTGGGATGTAAGCCAATATGGTCCTCAATTAAAACAGTAGTCCAGTGATTATACCAAGTTGCTATAACATAAGAAGTTACATCATCATGGAGCTTACTTTTAACGCCGTTGATTAAATCTTGGTAGCGGAAAAACTTCCTGACATATTCCGCCTGAATTTTTTGGTCTAATTGTCCTTGCACGACACCCCAATTAAAATCCGTTACCTTTTGAACCTCTTTGACAAGCTCGCTATCAGAAATCAGCCTTTGCCGTTCTTTAACTTGCAACTGATATTTTGTCTTAATGAAAGAATCGATTTTATTCTGGGGGAGGTCTATAAGTTTTTTGATAAGGTCACCTGCGTTGCCTCTCGGCTCAACGTCAACATTCACCGCAAGTTCTTTCAAATTCTCGGCTTTAACCGCTTTCAATTTTAAGTTTGCTAATTCTTTTGCGCTAACCAACATAGTTAAACTTTTTTAAAAACTAAAATATATTCGTGTTTGAAAATATAAAATCCTCCAACAAGAGCACGATAACGCCATAAATGTTCTTGATTCAATTTCGCGCGATTATTTGCCATATTTTTTACTAAAATACTTTTAAGTTTCAGGCCGTTTCCGCGTTTTAATGTTTCTTGCATGAGATAAAAGCCAAGTGGTACCCATTCGCTATTTGTATATTTGTCGCCGATTACAATAGTCAAATAACGATTTCTGTCCAATAAATCAGTAAAGTTTTCTATTACATCTCCGAATTTTTGAGTAAATTCTTCAACTGTCGCGGTATTACATAAATCCTCTTTTCTATCGCTAAATTTTATTATGTCGTGATATGGGGGATGTAAAATAATCATGTGGACGCTTTTTTGACCGTTTTTCTTGAGAGTATCTAGAACTCTTTCTCGCGCGTTTTTTGTCGTGCTGTCGGCAACGATAACTTCCGTAAAAACTTTTCCGCCATTTGTGAGTTCGCAGTTGATATTTTGTACTGCCGAGCGCGCGACTTCCGGTATAAGTTCAATTCCTATGCCGTGCCGTCCTAATCTTTTTGACTCAATAAGAGTTGTGCCGTTGCCCAAAAAAGCGTCTAAGACAACATCGCCTTTTTTAGTAAATCGTCGCATCATCTGATTCGGAATTTGCGGGATAAAATTTCCGTGGTAAGCGTTGTTGTGAGCGCCCGACTTGTCGCGCTCGCCAATCAACCATAAACTATCAGTTAGAATATCCTCGTACTCTTTCCAGTCTTTCAGATTTAAGTCGTTAATTTGGGATTTAGAATAACCATTCATACGCTTTACTCTACCACAAGCGCCGAAAATCGGCTAGAATAAGGCGGTATGAAAAAAGTCTTGATATACGCGGCCGTGTTGCTCGGAGTGATGCTTGTATTTTTTTTAATTTTTACCTATACGATAACAATCCCCGATCTGCAAAATTCTGCCGAAAGACGCGTGGCCCAATCTACCAAAATATATGACAGAACAGGTGAGATTTTGCTCTATGACGTCCACGGCGAGGAAAAGCGCACAGTCATACCTTTTTCTGAAATTCCGAGACAGATTAAAAACGCGACCATAGCCATAGAAGACGATAGTTTCTACAGCCACTTCGGATTCCGCCCAATCTCTTTTTTGCGCGCCGTGTTTGTAAATATAATACGGGGCAATTTCGAGCAAGGCGGTTCAACTATTACACAGCAATTGGCTAAAACTACCTTGCTTACGCCGGAAAAGACGATTTTGCGGAAATTAAAGGAAATAATCGTAGCCATCAAACTGGAAAAGAGATACACTAAAGATGAAATTTTAAATATGTACCTTAACCAAATCCCCTACGGCTCAAACGCGTATGGGATCGAAGCCGCGGCCGAAACACTTTTTGGAAAACATGCCAGAGACCTGGGCATTCTGGAATCAGCGTATCTCGCCTCGCTGCCAAAAGCGCCGAGTTATTACTCTCCTTTCGGCAAACATAGGAAAGAGTTGGACGACCGCGCGCGTTTCACTCTGCTACGAATGCGTGAACTTGGTTTTTTGAAAGACGAAGAATATGAAAGGGCCATTAAAGAAACTGCAAAATTCGCGCCGGCCAGAACCCAGGGCATTATAGCGCCTCATTTTGTCGCGGAAATAAGAGATGAATTAAATAATATGCTCGGAGAAGACAGGGTAGAAATCGGTGGATTCAAAGTGACAACCACGCTGGATGTTGATCTTCAGCAGAAATCCGAGGAAATAATAAATAAATACGCGCCGATCATAGAAAAAAACTTTAATGCCGGCAATGCCGCGGTCGTCGCGGTTGAACCGAGCTCCGGCGGGGTTTTAGCAATGGTCGGCTCAAAAGACTACTTTGATTCCGAGCACGAAGGCAACTTTAATGTCGCAACCGCGCACAGGCAACCCGGCTCGGCGTTTAAGCCGTTTGTTTACGCGACTGCTTTGAAAAAGGGTCTTACGCCCGACACCGTGGTTTTCGACGTGCCTACGGAGTTTAACCCGCTTTGCACTACGGAAGGAAAACCGATTGAGGGGGTAAACATGGAAGAAGATAAGTGTTACCATCCGCAAAATTTTGATGAAAAATTCAGAGGGCCGGTTACTTTGCGCGAAGCGCTGGCCCAGTCGCTTAACGTGCCTTCCGTTAAAACGCTTTATCTGGCCGGGCTTATGGAAGCGCTCTCAACTGCAAAAGACTTCGGAATTACATCTTTAAACGAGCCCAATAGATACGGCCTCACTTTGGTTTTGGGCGGAGGAGAAGTCTCTCTGCTTGAGCTGACGTCGGCTTATGGAGTTTTTGCGAATGACGGCTTAAAAAATCATCTTCATATGATTTCGAAAATTGAAGACTCCGCTGGTAACAAAATTTTTGAGAAAGAGCCTGCGCCCGTTGAAGTAATAGAAAAAAATATCGCCAGGACCGTTTCGGGAATGCTTTCTGATAACCAGGCAAGAGCTCCGGCGTTCGGCGAATTCTCACAGCTGTATTTCCCGGGGAAAAAAGTAGCGGCAAAAACAGGCACAACCAACGACTACAGAGATGCTTGGGTTTTGGGGTATACGCCAAATATAGCCATAGGCGCTTGGGCGGGCAATAATAACAATTCGCCGATGGAAAAAAAGGTTGCCGGATTTATTGTGGCTCCTTTTTGGCACGAAATCATGGAATATGCTCTTACAAAATATCCGGACGCTGAATTTGGCTCGCCGGATGCTTTTCCTGAAGATAAACCCTATCTTCGCGGAGAATGGAGGGGGGGTAAAGAATATATTATAGATAAAATATCCGGCGGGCTGGCCACCGAATACACGCCGGAGGAGACACAGGAAAAGAAGGTTGTTATGGCAATACACTCTATTTTGTACTGGCTCGGCCGGCCTAATGATCCTCAATTTAAAAATTGGGAAGAATCTGTGAGAAAATGGGCTTTGGTTAATAATTTTTTCGATCAAAGCGAAATAATAATGCCAAAATATTACGACAATATACACACGCCTGCAAATATGCCTAAAATAAGCAAAATCAATATTATTCCTGAAAAAAATATTTATAAAAACACGGAAACCGTAACACTGAGACCCGCGATTGAGTCCGGATACAATATTATTCAAGTAGATTATTTCGCGGCCGGCGAAGAAAATTATATAGGTTCCTTAAAAAAATATCCTTTTGATTTTGTATTAAATCTTGCCAATTTATCCGCCGAAGGCTCAGAAATCAAAATAAGGATTCGCGCGTATGACAATATCAGCAACCGCGTAGATTATATTTTATCAATACCAGTGTCTAATTGATATCGGCAAAACTTAAACTCCGCGCATGGGCATTACTATGTACAAGTAAGAATTATCGTTTTTGCCTTTAATAAGCATCGGCAGGTCCGCGCCGTTCAGGCTGAACGAAATATATTCCTGATCAATTTGAGCGATGCCTTCTAAAATATACCTAAGATTAAATTTAGCAGAAATGTCTTCGCCTTGTATGGACGCGCTTACATTGGCGCTATATTCGCCTACGTCGCTTGGCGTGGATGATATATAAATATTGTTTTTGTCTTTACTAAACACCAAAGAAATATCGTTTAGTTTGCCGACAAATACGCTCGCGAGTTTTAAACTGCTTACTACTTCTGTTTTGTTCACTAAAGCTGTCGTTTTAAAGTTTTTAGGCATTATTTGTTCATAATCCGGAAATGTCCCATCCGTAAGCCGCGAAATAAATTTTATATTTTGAGCGCCCAAAACAAGTTGATTTTTATTAATGCCTAACTCTACATTCTCGTCTTTATCCGTTATTTTTAAAATTTCTAAAACAGCTTTTTGAGGAACAAGAAAAGAAACCATTTTTTCACACGAAATGTTTTTTGATGTTATAATCTTTTCAGCTAATCTGAACGAATCGGTTGCGGCCATTTTAATAGTGTTTTTAAAAATCTTAAAAAACATGCTATTTAATTCTGGTTTTGTGTCGTTCGGACTAATGGCAACAGCGCAAGAAGCAATGCCGTTTTTTAGTTCAGGAGCCGGTAAAATTATTTTTTCTTGTGGTTCTATTTTTGGAAAAATAGGAAAATCTTCCGGCGCGAATCCGCGGATAACTGTATTGGTGGTTTTTGTTTTAATTAGTAAATTATTTTTCTGGGATTCCAAAGTAACTTGTTCATCACTTAAATTAGAGAGGAATAAACCAAGTATTTTCACTGGAACGACAATACTGCCTGATTCGTTAATTTTGCCTGAAAGTTGCAATTCGACCGCTGTCTCTAAATTGGTCGAACGAATTTTAATTTTATCTTTTTCAACACCCAAAAATAAAGAGTTTAATATCGGCAGCGTCTGATTCTTGGAAGAACTTCTTTCAGAAATTAAAACAGCGTTTCTAAGATTTTGATTTAAACATTGTATTTTCATAATATTTTAATTATAGTTTTATAGTTTTAAAGATTATTGTTATTATGCCTGTGAGTATGTGGATTTGCCGATTTTTAACCTAATTTTGATAATAAAATTTTTAATTACATGTGTATAAAATATGATTATTTTATATTTTGATACTTTTCACGCACTATTCGCACTTCATTTTCAAGTTTAGGATTTTTTTTAAGCTCTGAAGATATTTTTTCATACGCATGAATCGCTGTAGTATGATCCATCCCGCCGAATTTCTGTCCAATATAAGGGTAAGACCCGCCTAAATCTTCTCTAATCAAATACATAGCTACTTGCCTTGGTTTGACTATCTCTGTTTTTCTGGTGCGCTCATATATTGATTTTTCCTGTATATCATAGAAATCAGACACGGCTTTTATGATCTGGCCGAATGTCAGAACCTGTTTTGGTTTAATGTTTTTACTTAAGATTGACCTCACATCATCTTCAGTGAGCTCTCTATTTTGGTATCTGGATTGTATATAAACTGTATTTAACGCTCCTTCCAATTCACGAATATTTTTATGGACGGAGGATGCTATCAATTCAAGCGTTTTTTCCGGCAAATCAATTTTTCTTTCCTGTGTTTTGGTTTTGAGAATCGCAAGCCTAGATTCGTATTCCGGCTCTGAAATATCCACAATGACACCAGCCTCCATTCTCGAAAGAAGCCGCTCCCCTATATCCGGTATAAGCTTTGGGGATCTGTCTGACGAAAAAACCACTTGTTTGCCGGCTTCGTGCAACGTGTTGAATGTGTAGAAAAATTCTTCTTGAGTTTTTATTTTGCCGGAAAAAAATTGGACATCGTCCACAACCAGGAGATCAAATTCCCTATATTTTTCTTTAAAGTTGTGGATGGAGTTATTTAAAATAGACGAAACTACCTCGTTGCCAAATTTTTCCGAACTTATATAATGCGCTTTTTTAGCAGGGTTGTTTTTAATTATGGCGTTGCCTATAGCCTGCAAAAGATGTGTCTTCCCTAAACCGACGCCTCCATAGATAAACAGAGGGTTATAGACTCTTCCGGGGCTTTTAATGACGGCTAGAGCGGCGGCATGGGCGAGTTCATTAAACGGCCCCACAACAAAAGTTTCTAAAGTATATTTCGGGTTGAGGTTCGTCCTAGGATCAATATGAAACTCTTTAAACTCCATTTGTTCATCTAAAACAGGAGCGAGCTCCTTTTTAGGCCTAATTTTTATATTGGGCTCTGTCTGTGTTATCGCGTAGTTAATAGACCTTATTTCGGGCGCTAAACCTCTTAAAGATTTGAGGATAAACTTATGATACTTGTTTTCGAGCCATTCTTTGGAAAAACCGTTAGGAACCCCGACTATTATAACGCCGTCGTTTTGTTCGACAATCCTGGTGTTTTTAAACCACGTTACAAAGTTGGCACGCGATACCGCCAATTCTATCTCCGCGAGCGCTTTTGACCACAATTCCTCTTTTGTCATAATTTTACTATAAAAGTTTTTACTAAACCTGCATTGTAAAAGATGTTAATAGATTGTGGAAGGCTTGTGAATATTGAATTTTCTGGAATTCGTTGTAGAATGATTACAAATGTCAGTAACTTATCAGCCAAAAAAGAAAAAACGGGCGCGGACTCACGGGTTTTTAAAGAGAATGCGCTCAAAAGGCGGGCAAAACGCGCTTAAAAGAAGGAGGCAAAAGGGCCGCTTAAGGCTCGCCGTATGAGGCTAGGCAGGCGGGAGTTGAGAGTCTTTTTTTTAGGCAAACACAGCGCTGTTAAGGGGCGCAATGTTCTGTTGCGTATGAAAAAAAATCGCGAAAACCTTAACAGATTCGCCTTTATGGTGTCCGGGCCTAAGAAAAGCGCCGCTGCCAGAAATTTGACCAGGCGGCGCCTATATGAAATTATGAGAGCTGAAGCTCGCGCGATTCCTCCAGGATGGGATATGATTTTTTCGACAAGACTCCAACAAAAAAAAGCCGTCGGTTTTTTAGAATTAAAAGCAGATCTGAAAAATGTACTTCATAAAGCTGATCTATAGCGAGATATTTTATAGGCCGCTGCTAAATGGCCTGGTTTTCTTTACTTCCGTGCTGCCTGGGCGGGACTTGGGCTTGGCTGTTATTTTGCTTACCCTGATTATAAAAATCATCACTTTTCCGCTGACCCACAAAATGCTCCATACCCAGAAGAAGATGAAAAAAATCGAGCCGGAAATTAAAAAAATCTATTCTGAAAATAAAGACAAAGAAAAACAAGCTCATGCGTTGATGGCGCTTTACAAGGCGCATGGGGTAAGTCCTTTCTCCGGTTTTTTGGCTCTCTTAATTCAGATGCCGCTTCTTGTCGCGCTTTACCAGGTCTTTTGGAAAGGAATTCCCTTCCCGCAATCCGAACTCTATGCGTTTATCGCGGCGCCGGACCAAGTCAACACATTATTTTTGGGTTTTATTCAGCTCATGCAGCCGAACATGTGGCTGGCGGCGCTGGCGGCGATTTTGCAGTTTTTTCAGGCAAAGCTTGCGTTGCCCTCGGGCGGGGCGGGGGATAAAAGCGATACTACGCAGCGCGCTCTGCAGTTCCAAATGATTTATTTTTTTCCGATATTGGTTTTTTTTATCGCTTTTAAATTGCCGGCCGCGGTTTCGCTTTACTGGACGGCGATGAACTTCTTTGCTATAATCCACGAAGCGGCTGTGCGAAGGCAGGCCGTCTCCGATGGAAAGCAATAAAAAAGAACAATACGAATTTGTGGAATCGGCTATCAAACAAATTTTGGATTTGATGGGAGTTAATTATGCTCTGGAATTTCAGGAGGGCGGCGACGAAAGCTGGTTTTTTATAAAAACCCCGGAAGCCCCGCTTTTGATCGGAGAAAACGGCAAACACCTCGCGGCTTTTTCTTATTTAGTTAAAAAGGTATACGAAAAAAAATTTCCCGCGGCAAAGACTCCGATTCAGTTTTTAGTAGATATAAACGACTACAACAAGAAAAGAATAGAAGAGATAAAAGACCAGGCGCGGATGCACGCCCAAAGGGTGCGCTATTTTAAAAAAGAGATTGAAATGCGTCCGATGAACGCCTATGACCGCAGAATCGTACACTCTGTGTTACAGGAATATCCGGATATCGCGACCGAATCTACCGGCCAAGGCCTGGAGCGGCGAGTGGTGATCAAGCCGCTGAATTTGGCTTAGGGTCAATCGAACCCAATCTGCAGTTCGTAGAGGCGGCGGTAGAAACCGCTTTTTTTATTAATTAATTCATCATGCGTGCCGCTTTCTTTGATTTCTCCTTCGTGCAGAACAAAGATTTTATCAACCTCGCGGACGGTGGAGAGCCGGTGCGCGATGATGAAAGTTGTTCGGCCTTTCATAAGTTCGGAGAGCGATTCCTGGATAAATTTTTCTGATTTGGCGTCCAGCGCGGAAGTTGGTTCGTCTAAAATCAAAATTTTTGGATTTCTCAAAAAAGCGCGCGCCAAAGCAACGCGCTGTTTTTGGCCCATAGAGAGTTTAATCCCCCGTTCGCCGACAACCTGCTCGTATTTTTTAGGAAAATTATTTATAAATTCGTCTGCGTGCGCCAAAGACGCGGCGCGCAGAATTTCTTCGTCAGAGGCGCCGAAACTCCCGTATTTTATGTTATTTTTCACGGTATCGTTAAAAAGCATTATTTCCTGCGGGACAACCGCGATTTGCGAGCGCAAAAATTTCAAATCCAAATTTTTAATATTATGCCCGTCAATTAAAATTTTCCCCGAAGAAGGTTTGTAATAATAAGAAATCAAATCTACCAGCGTGCTTTTGCCCACGCCAGACTCTCCCACCAGCGCGATTTTTTCCCCCGGCAAAACCCCAAAAGATATATTTTTTAAGATTTCGCCCTGTTTTTTTAAATACCAAAAACCGATGCTCTGGAATTCCACCCCGCCCGTTATGTTTTCTAAAACAGCGGCGTTTTTCGGCGAATATTTCTCGGCGGGGATGTTTAAAATTTTTTCGGCGTACTCTATCGCAGTGACGCCGTTTTGGATGGTTTGCCAATTTTGCCCCAAATAAACGAAAGGCCCGAAAAAGAGCGCCGCGTATCCGTTAAACATTATTAATTGCCCGACAGTTAAATGGTTTTCTCTAATCAAGACCACGGAAACGGCAAAAATCAGAAACTGGGTCGTGGCTACCAACATTTTTTGCCAAACATTAAGCGAGCTCCAAGTTCTAATGTAGTCTAGCCACCATTTATAGGCGCGATTTACAAAACTGCTGAGCAATTTTTTTCTTTCGTATTCTTCCGCGACAGCCTGCTTAACCGACTGCACATTGAGCACCGAATCATAAGCGTCTCCGTACGCCCGGTTGAAGGCGCGATGCATTATTTTTGATTTTCTGGCGGATTCCGGCGCGATTTTCAAAAGTATCAGCACGTAAATTGCCGATCCGCCGATCAAGATTAAGCTCAAAAATACATTTGTGTAAAGGGTGAATATCAGCGCGAAAATTATGCTAAGGAATTTAGGGGCCAGCCCGATGACAATTCTGTCTGAAAGATTATGAAGCCAGCCGGCGGCGCGGGAGATGCGGTTCGCGACATCGCCGATTCTTTGGGTTTTATGGAATGAAAGCGGCAGTTTAAGCAGGTGCTGATAGCTGTCCACTATGTAAAAACCCTCAAGTTTTGATCCCAATTTAGCGTTCCGCAAGTCCATCTGCCAGTCAATGATGTTCTCCACCATCCGCACTAAAAACCAAATCACTAAAATCTGGTATATGCCCGGGTTAAATTTTATGATGTCGTCGATAACTTTTCCGGCGAGATACGGTATGCTGGCGTTAAGCGCCGCCGAAACGACGCTTAAGCCAATCAGCGTAAAAACAGCCTCGCGGTGCGGCCGGAGGTATTTCACGATTATTTTCCATCCTTCTATTAAATTTTCTTTTTTAAGTTTCGCCACAGGGGTTTATAAGTATATTATAACACACCCCAAAAAGCAAAAGATTAGATTTTTTTATTCTCCCATCAAAATTTACTTTTTGCAAAATAAACTTTGATGGAAGCTCGAGGTAGATTCACCTCGGCTGCTAGATCTTAATATCTTTAACGTGTGTAATCTTTGCCTTAATCCCACGGCGCCGCAATTACCGACCAGCCTTTCTCCCATCAAAACCGCCGATAAATCAAGCGGTTTTGATGGGAGTTTGACTTTTTTATTGTCAATTTGCTATATTGTTAGTATGAGTTCTGATGCGTACTTGCGCACATTTTCTGAATTTTTTCTGGACGGCTCCAAGATTATTTTCGGTTCGGTTGTGATTGGGGCGTTTGTTCCGAGCGTCAGTGCGCCTATTTCGTGGCTTACTTTTTTAGTTGGAGCGCTTGCTACATTTTTCTTCTTGGTAATTTCGGCTGCTTTTAGCACAAAAATAACTAAAACACAAACAGCATGAGTTTGCTCCTTTTCTATACTATTGCCACGGCGTTCGGGCTTATTATTCTGATATGGCTTTACATTACTCAAAATAAGCAAAGTTAATTTATTATGAATTTTCAAGACCTCATTCCGTATATACCAGTGATCTCGATGCTTCTTGCTGGTTTTGTTCTTGCATATCTGCTTGCCAAGAAAACCCGCTAATTTCTCAAAGAACTCCCATCAA
>Ga0209542_10013961_pt1 | contig 13732 bp, 11 predicted proteins | sample RifCSPhighO2_01_FD_184028 | JGI IMG/M metagenome (GOLD analysis project Ga0209542, IMG submission 184028) | Soil microbial communities from Rifle, Colorado - Rifle CSP2_plank highO2_0.1 (SPAdes) (version 2) | ecosystem: Environmental > Terrestrial > Deep subsurface > Rock core/Sediment ...
GTTCTGTCACTATTTTCGGATCGTTTATTTTGCTCAAAAACTTATAGCAGGTTTCTTTAAACAGATCGATCTTTGCGCTCACGTCATGCTGAACGTTGAGCTTCATCATGAGAGTATCGCGTTCGGAAATGAGTTTCTCCTCGCTCAGCTCGATATCGGTTTTTTCTTTTCTTAATTCCGGAAGCGTCATCACTTCGGCTTTAAAGGCTTCGGTGATTCGCTTCTTGGCCACTTCCAATTTCTTGATTGCGTCACTGATGTAATCCAGTCGGCCTTCAATACTTTTGGCTCGTTCCTCGTTGAGGATGGATTCATCACGAAAGGTATTAAAAACCTCTTCCGGATTTTCCAAAATGGACTTTACCGTGTTCCAAACGATTGGCTCTATCTGATCAGCTCTCAGATAGGGACTATCGCAGTTTTTTTGAGGAGTATTATTCATCCGGCTCTTGCAGTAGTAATAAATGACTCCACTCTTTTCCTGATGACCGCGATATTTAAGATGATCTTTGCCGCATCTTATAAGACCCTGCAGTAAATATGTTTGCTTGGTACATCTCTTGGCAAACATCAGATTCTTTCGGGCTTGCAATAGTCCTTTCTTATGCTGTTCATCGGAAACGATCCTTTGTATTTCTATCGGAAACCACTCTTCTTTTGCTCGTCTGATCTGACGAACTTTCGGCTTACCGGTTCGGAGGTTCGCCACATCTAATTTTATTGTCTGATTTTTACAGCAATACCATCGTCCGGTGTACGCATCGTTGGCCAGAACATTTCGTATGGTCACTTCACTCCACCAGCCAACCGGATATTTTTTCAGTCCTTTTATCTTCCGATTCTTTTCTGTATTTTTTAGTGCGTCATATTTTGTAGGAATTTTGAGCTCAAACAACTTCGCCTGTATTTGTCTGATGTTGAGTTTATCCTCGGTATACCAGTCATAAATAATCTTTACTACTTTCGCTTCAGTCTCATCTAGTTCGTGTTTTCCAAGTGGGTAATTGTAGCGATATCCAAAGAGTGACCGACCGCCATTAAATTTCCCTGACTCAATTCTCCTTTTCATTCCACGCTGGGTGCGCTCCATTATTTTCGCTCTCTCAAATTCGCTGAATGCGCTAAGGATCGTAAAGAGTAGTTTATCGTTCGGTGTCGTACCCAGTTCCCCTGTCTTGAAATGGATTGTGACATTTTTCTTCTTGAGCTCCTCGAGGATGATCAGTTGGTTATATGTGTCTCGGCCGATTCGGTCAGCGTCATAGACCAAGAAGTATCCGACATCGTCATGCGTTTTTAGATAGTCACGGAAAGCAGTAAGACCCGGACGGATCAATGTCGCTCCACTGAAGCCATCATCTATAAACATCATCGTTTCGTCCGGTACTGGCAATTTGTGATTGATGGCATATTGCATCATCCCACCAATGCCGTGGATTTGAGTGTCGATGGTTTGATTGCTTTTTTGTTCCTCGGTTGAAACCCAAGCGTAAAGGACTGATTTCATATTTTATACTCATCTTCATGTCTCAACACAGCACCCTATACTAATCTTGCTCATCCGCTAAGCTCGAGTTGCCCACAGCTGGTTCTCCGTCTGCAAGCCACTTTTTTATTATCGCAGCTTTCGCATCGGGATATTGATTGCGTGCCAGAGCAAGTTGCATCTCGTAAGGAATAAATTCCCAGCGATCGCCCGGAGACATCTCGCTGAAATTCAGCTTACTGAGTTCAATTCTGTCTTTCGGATGACCCTCTACGCGATCCAGTAATTCTTTGATAGCGGCCAGCTTCACATTGTCTTGTTGACTTCCCATGAGAGCGACAAGCATTTCGTTGGCCAAGCGGAAATTCTGCTCACGAACACGTACACCAGCTTTCCGGACTATGTCTACGGTTTCTTGGTGAATGATATCCAGTTCCTGCGCGTAGAGCCGGTAGGTTTCCTGTAGCGTTCCGGATTGCTTAAACCAGTCCTTAACTGTTTGCTCGGTGAATTTAGCTTTTCTACTTTTTTCGAACCGGTGGTTGATATCTTCAGCTATGTTTTGGTAGGAATGCCCTTTATATTTCAGCTCGAGCGCACGCTCATGGTATTTGGTTATGTGTTTCAATTTGGCCATAAAAAGTTGTGTTAAGTAGAGTTTCTTCGACTCCTGTTCGGCATTGCCTTTGGCTTCCCAATGACCCGATCAAGAATGAATATGGCCGCCTCAAGCTTGACCATGTCATCTTTGCTTTGAAGCAAGGACACTACTATTTCCGCTCCTTTGGCTGGATTTCTTTTGAGCACATTTATGGCGCTCTCCATTTCTTCGGTGTATTTAGTCATGGCTTCATTGATTTAATTAATTCCTCACGGCCTTCAATAAGCGCGTCAAATGACTCCTCGTCTTTTTGCTCAGCGTATGCACGTTTATCTTTGAGTTCCTCGAGGGCTCGCTTTTTCTGATAAAAATCCTCGTATGCTTTCAGATCGGGACCCACCGCCCAGCCATAATTCGGATGTTCTCTTTTCACATGGCGACGGGATATGGCCTTGACCTCGAGCAGATGCTGAACAATACCGGCATCGGTAAGACCAACGATGTCATTACGGACACGTCTTGGGTTTATGCTTTCCGGAAACTCCCGCTTGCCAAATTTGGATGCCGGTATTATTTCTTTTGGTTCTCCATAAACCCAGAGTGGGTATTTAAGCGTTATGGTTTTCAAATTCTCTAGCAGTACTTCAAAATCCCTGATGGCTTTCTTTTCCTCCGGATTATTCAGATCGTATTCGGTTTTTACGGCTTCCGCCGATTGACTGTATTTCATACAATGAATTTAAAGAGTGTCTCCAGTGTGTATTTCTTGAGCCATCCCTGTTTCGCCGCTTCCTGAATTTTCTTGAATCCTTCGATCAGTCGCTTATCCTCGAATGGCTCAGATTCTTCGCTGGTCTCAAGTTTCGTCTTATAAACGCCCCCATTGCCCTTTAGTCTTAAAATCCGGCTCTACGGTGTCTGCCCAGTTGCCAATGATCCGAACGTGCTTCTGCGAGCTCTTACTACACCAATCCACAAATTCTTTGAGGGTCATAGATATCTCGGTATCCTCTGGAGTTGGTGCAATAGTTTTTTGTATATTTAGTTTTGTAGGGATTACCTTTTGTATACTTTGCTTTGCGAAATTCGGTTTATGAAGTTCGCTTTTGGAAGAGGTTACATACACATCTTCGCTTTCCGAAGATGTCCTCAAGAGGATAGCTGGACCCAAACGATAGTAGATATTTTTGCCACGTCGCTTGTCTTTGGTATCCAACAGTTCGCCACCGTGGTCTCTATCCTCTATCCAACCTTTCTGAATGCACCGATCAATTGCTTTCGATATGGCACCGGACTCACGGCCGGTCTTTTGCTTGAGCTGATAGTGTGAAATCCAATCTTCCTCCTTTCGCATCCCCTTTTCCCGATCCAAAACCCAGCCGAGCGTGGCCCGGGTGACGATAAGCACGACACGAAGTTCGGTGTCTGACATCTCCTTCATTAAACCGTTGAAGATGATGTTGGGCGTTTGAGTTGTGTTTGGAATGTTGGCCATATTATTTTTCGTACAAGAGGGTCTTGAGCTTGCGTATGGCCGATATGAAATCCCTCACATTGATTTCCGCTTCAGCGTCAAAGTTGTATTCGTCCATGAGGATGGATCGCATGTCCGATTCCACAAACACAAATGACCGACGGCCGGGTTCGTCGGTTTGATTGAGTCCTATGAGCTGTATGCCTCTCGCCAGAAGAAAACAGCTCAGATAGAAGTCAGTGGTGTTATATGTTTGCTGTGATTTTTTGATTTTCATAATGATGCTTATTGTTATTTTCAGGTTTCTTATCTTCCGGCTCCGGCAGGGATATCAATAAATCCCAAAGTTGCCGGATGCGATCCTTCTTGTCCGGGACTTCCCGGTAAATCGTTTCGATTTTGAATTGTGGCGACCTTTTTATTCTCATAAATAAAAAACAGACTGTTTTCTTGCAGTCTGCTCTCGCGCCCGTGATTCACCTTCGAGTCACCTGGACTCGCCGTTTATTTCTTGATCCAAGCTCGCTGTTTCTTCCAGCAGATAAACTCGTCTATGCCGAGTTTGGCTTTTATTTTCTTATTCACTGCTGTTTTAGCGTCGCGTATGCTTCGCTTCGGTTCCCTTCTCGCCAGATCGGCCGCTTCCATGATGTCGATCTCCGTTACCGGCGTGCCGAAAGGAACGGCAAACAACGCCTTGCAGAGAAAATATTGGTTTGTGTTTATGGGGATCGGGCAGACTTTACCTCCCTGGGTTATGTCACCAGTTTTCTCGTTAAAAACTATTTTTGTGTCCTCAGGCTTTTGTTCAGGGACCGGTTCTATATGTAGCTTCAGCCAGTATTGCAAAAGACCTATCCTGCTTGGCTTGGTGATTATAAAATCGCCATCACTCCATCTGTAGCTCGAGATCAGCTTTCTCTTTTTGAGTTCGGCTATAACCTCATTCTGCTGTTCGGTATCAAAATTGGGGGAATAGTAGTTAAAATAAATCTTAGCAGGCATACGTATCTGCTGATCCAGCTGGTCTATGAGAGCTTTGATAAAGCTCAATTTCTCATACTTATTTTTCATATTCATTTTCCAGCTAAACAAAAGGCTCGCGATCTATTACCACAAAAGCGTGATAGCGGATCGCGAGCCCTTGGACCCGGAATACCTTTCAGGTTGCCTCGTAAGGCGTTTATTTAACTGTTAGATTTATTGTATCATTTTTTTGAGTTTGTTTACATTCGACCTGTTTTTTACGATCTTCCATCCACTGCTCAAAAATCAGCTCGGTGAGCATATACATATGATCCCGTATTTCCTCGATCTCCTTATCGGAAAGCTCGGGGTCATTCAAAAGTTCTTTTACTCGTTCTACGCTAAGCATGATCTTCTTTATTTTCTATGATAGCTTTCAATCCCCAAAACATGCCATTGCGATGTGGTAAAAGATCGTTGATAAGTATACGAACTCCCTCTTTAGTTGCTTCGTTTTTATAGAGTTCTCTGAACGCATCATAAACTTCGGCATCCATATGAAGCCAAGTTCTAACAGGCTCGTACTTCGCCACTTCTTCAAGGAGATGAGAGCGCAGAATTGCTAGCGTATCTTCCGGTGCATCTTTTGCAAATGTCGCAAGCGAGCGCATCAATCCATACTCCCATTCAACGTATCCTTTTGTCTTTTCAAGTGTTAATCGCACATGCTTGGCAAGCCATTTTGAATCTAGCGCACCACGCTCAGTATTAATCCAAAAGCCAAATCCCATAAGAGCATCTGCTTTGCAATTTTCAAGTGCCCAATCCCAGAATTTCTTAAGTTTCTCTATGTCAACTTTATTTTGTTTTATCCATTCTGCAACCGATTCTCGTGAGATGGAGTGACGACCAATGAACGAGATAAATTCTTTATGATATTCCGGATTTGGCATATTCCAGAATTTTTTGAACAAGTCGTGCTCAAATCCAAATTTTGAAAAATGCATAAAGGCAAGCGCAAGATGAACGGCAATACCCTCATCCGGCTCTTTGAAATGCTTTTGTTTCGGATAATCCGCCTCGGTTAATGCAAGTCCTCGCTCGTATAGTTTTTGAACGTCTTCATTAAAGAATATTTCCTCATAAAGGTTTGTCGAAAGATAACCCTCCCAAGTTGCCGTATAGAGATTTTTCTTTTCTGGCTCTAAAGGAAAGATTTGAGACAACAACCCTTCCATCCACTCTTTATCGCGGAAATAAAATGACGGTAGGTAATGCCCGAACATAAACATGAGAGCGCGAGTTTTCTCGTTCCCTAAAACTGTCTCGTATAGTTGCTTCAGATCAGTAGAAATTTTTACTTTTTCGTCCAGAGGAAACTTTTTACCATCTCGATACACAAACAGCACGAAGGCCTGAAATGATCTTCCCCGTACTGTGTTTATCGCCATTGAATAAGGATCACTCACCATTTGTTCTTTTTCACCCGGGGAAGTGGTCGTCATCGTCGCTGTTTTCGGCTCTTCGTCAGCCGGAATTGGATCGGGATAAGAAAGGAGATAGCTTATAATTGCAAATAGATTCTCGCGATACTTCAAGAAATCAAGATTAACACTGTCCCTTTCTTCGCTTAATAATTCCTGTAGTACATCAGTCATTGCGGAATGCACGCCTGACCAGCCAGAAAGCCATGCATCAAAACTGTCGCGTTCGCGTTTTTCATTGTCGAACGGTTTTGTTTTACCTGATTCTTTTATAGCAAGACAAAGAGATATTAAGTTGTCCCAGTTTATTTCAGTGGCGTTTGCTTTATTGCCACGAAGTACCTCCTGTACACCACGTAAAAACGAATAGGTATAGTGTTGATCTAAGACGTCGCGTTCAAAAAAGAGGGGGGCATTGTGTATGTAATCTTGTAGTCGATTCGGAATGTCTTCTCTTAGTAGCTCGCCAGCCCCCTCCGCATTTAAGGGATTAAGAAAATCATCACTCGTATTTTGCTTGCTTAGTTTTTCTGGAGTCCATTCATTACGTAGTTTTTGGGCAATTTCATTTATCGGAAGATTCCCAAATTCTTCTTTTGTAATCGGGCCTCGTGGCACTACAGTACCGCTACGCATCGCACCAATGCTCGGTTCCGGCTCATAGTCGGTCCTGAGGGTAAATCCTGCATCCTTCGCGGCTTTTTTCTCCTCCTCAGTGAGTTGATTTTCAATCATCGATAGAATCCTCGATCCATATCTGATGTGCCAATCCTCTTTTTCGTTTTCCTTTTCTTGATCCTTTTTTACGAAGTATTCTATAACCAGTTTTACATAATCGTGCTTATCCTTGTCCACCAAAACAGAAAATCCAGCGCGCAGGGCTTTGAGGTATTCTGTGCCAGAAATAATCTCGTTGTAATAACGTTCCACACTAAATAATCGGAAGAATGCATTTTTGAGCTGATTTTTGAAAGCTTTGGGACAAAGGCTCAAAACAAATAATCGTAACCGCCACATTGAACGACTGTCAGGTAGCACTTCAAAATATTGAGTATATATTTCATTAACGGCCTCGATATTGGCACAATTTTTATTTACGATGCGAACTGTTAAGCCTTTAATAACAGCGGCCAAGTTTTTGACATCGTCTCTATACGACAGTCTGTCCTTTTCGGAAAGTTCGAGAGTAAAAAAATCTACATCTAGCAGGAAAAAACTATCGTAAACTTCGAATACCTTATTTTCGTCTTCCTTCTCTCCAAAAAGCACACACTGCTTCATGACTTTGGTGGTCAGATCAAGAATCTTTTGGATGGCCTCATCGGGTATTTGAAGTAAATACTCGAACACCTTTGTATAGCCCATTTCCCTAAAATAGAATGGGGTATCTGATAAAAATCCACGGGTCTCTCGTTCTGCCTCTTTCTTAGTACGAACAGCAAGCACTGCTTCAGCAAGAATAAGGACGCTGTCATAATCTTTAGCAATCGTGAGAGTTTGGAGCATCTTTTCATACTCAAATCCCCAATCATTAAATGCTCCCATGAGTTGTACCCAGCGTTCATCACGGATTTTTTTAACCATTCGCTTAAGTTCCGTGGCTGGCAAAGTACTACAAATTCGCAAAAATCTATCCACTACCTCCGGGTTGAAATTCTCGGCCGAAATTGGCACTTGAAGCATAATATCAGCTACTTTTGCCGGCTCTTTTTCAGAAACTTTCACAAGGTAATTGATTTCTGGTGTTCGGTAACCGTATCTGGTAGGGTCTTCTGATTTCTGCTTAATAACATCTAAGAAGCCGTTCTCCCAAAGCCAACTCAGCCAACGCTCATCGGCTTTGGTATAAAAATACTGGCGCGAATCAGGATTAAGTTCAATTAATTCCCTGACTTTTTTAACATCTTGAATTGGTTGTTTTTGCTGGGTCATATCGTTATTCAGATTGGCACTTGCGTAAGAATGTCGTCAATTTCTTTATGTGTTTCAAGCTGACGCCGTAACACTATAAAAAGCACCTTTCCAAATCGAAGAACAATGCTTTCAAAAATCTCAGCAGTTATGGGTATCGGTTTATCCTTCGATCCTCCAACTAGTGCGCTTATTTCAGCTGTTTCAAATCTGTGGTGGGCAATAGCCGTAATCAAATTGTAGTAGGTGCCAACATCTTGTCCTATTCGATTTTTGTCGTATGTAGAACCATAGGACACAATGACATTGTTCCATCCTCCATTATCTTTGAATTGGTAAAGGATTTCTCGAAGTGAGTGCGCGACTTGAGCCATCCAATCAGGATTCTCTTTATATCGTATTGCATATAAGGCTCCGCGAAAAAATGAAGATGGTTGTGATTTCAGCTGTACGCCTGAGGATTGATAAAGCGCATCTAATCTATTACAGAGTTCATTTTCCTCTGGAAATTGTGCTGGTGACGGAGCTTCATCTCCGTATGATTTTGGTAATGCTTTATCTTCCATATCATATTATGCGTAAACGTTCACTTTCTCGTCCACGTAATTGTCGTAGACGTGGAAATACACCTTCTGAGTTCGGTCTTCGCAGTCTGGTTCTGTGTATGTCGGACCGGGTAGCTCGTCATAGAGTAGGTCGCGGATGGTTACCTTCACATCAGCCCGTGTTTCTTCTTTTCGCTTCCAATCCAAAACCAGCTTTTCCGCTTTCAGTTTTACTAGCAATTCTTTAGCAACTTTTTTAACTTGATCTACTTCACCCGGGTTCAGGTTTTCTTTACGAAGAATATCGAAAATAGCTAACTCTTCTTCCGTAAGATTCTCGGAAACGGCGCGGCGATCCTCCTCGCTCAATTCCTTTGCAAGCTCGACAAGCTGATCGAAGAAGACATCGAGGTCATGCGAGCCGGTATTATATTCGTGCAAAAGCTTATTTAGCCGATCAAGGAAATGCTTGCGAAGCTTATTCTTGCGTATCATCTCTTTAATTTTTTCCTCCAGTTCCGCGCTCAAATGTTCGGCTTCGATATTCTTCGTATCCGAATCATCGAAAAACTTTCGCAACGCCTCGAAATCGATTTTGCTCAAATTCTTGATCTTAGGGGTGCTCTTTATCACATACTCACCGGCCCGAATGGAACGATCAAGTAGGTTCTCCAGATCCTTTTTTACCTGTGAGACATCGGTATCTTCGTCAATCACTTCCCGTATGCGTGAAGCAATTACTTTGTATGCCGTTACTTCGTGGTAATAGTCTTCCGCTTTTGGCTCCGGTAAGACCGCTCGATAGTATTTATAAGTATCCCCGGCAAGCTCAAGATATTGCTGTTTTGTTTTTTCGTCTTGCAATATCCGATTTGTAAACACATCTACAAGCCGTATTTTTTCGACATCCTGCGCCTTAAGTAAATCACTGATATCAAGCTCAAGAGTTTTGAGGAACTGGCGGGTTTTTGAAACCGTAGAGAAAAGTATCTCTACCAGTTCGTTCTTGTCCTGGATAATTTCATCGTCTCCACTTTTAGTGGACGCATATATCGCAAGTGCTTTTTGCAGATTCCGGAATACTCCTATGTAGTCGACGATAAGACCGTTTGTCTTGCCGGGATAGACACGGTTCGCACGTGCGATGGTCTGCATGAGCGTATGGTTCTTAAGCGGTTTATCGAGATAGAGAGTTGAGAGATTTGGCACATCGAAGCCGGTCATCCACATTGCACAGACAAATACGATTCGTAGGTTATTGTCCGGGTCTTTGAATTTCGTCTCGAGATCCTCGTTCAAAATTCGAGCACGCAATGGACGCATATCGATCTCGAACTCCTCCATATCCGCAATCTCGTTCTGGCTTTGGCTTACCACCACGGCCATATCGATATTCTCATACCTCTCCGCCTGTTCTCTTAATACTTCCCTTTCGTGTTCATCCTTAGCTTTGGATACGGCGATATTCATCTTGGCCAAATGACGTTGCATCTCTGCTTTCACCTTCGCGTACATGCGAACGGCTGTTTTCTTATCAATTGAAACGACCATCGCTTTACCGTCATATCCTCGAGCGGTGAAATGAGTCACTATATCCTCCGCCACTTTATTGAGACGATCTTCGCGCGTGATGAGATGGTAAAAGGTCGAGAACTCCTGCTCCAGCTTTTCCTCTTCATCGGTCGTGAGCTCATAAAAATCCATCACTTTTTCGAGATCCTTTTGAATCTCCGGATTTTCGTTTTCCAGCTTCGGTACCCGGTTTTCGTAGTAGAGCGGTACTGTCGCCCCATCCTCTACCGATTGAGCAAAGTTATAGGTCGATACATAGTCACCGAATGTTTCTCTCGTTTTCTCCTCGCCCTTGGCCATAAGCGGTGTACCAGTAAAGCCGATGAACGATGACTTCGGCATAGCAATACGCATATTTTGCGCCAAGCGGTCATATTGTGTGCGATGCGCTTCATCCACCATCACGATGATGTCGCTTCGATCCGATAGCATAGGCGGTTTCTCCTCCGGCTTTGTGCCGAATTTATGAATCAGAGTAAAAATATGACGATGATCTTCGCTTAGAAGTTGACGCAGGTTTTGGATCGAATCGGCATGGACTTCCTCTTCATACACCGCATTGCAAGCTGAAAATGTTTTATAAATCTGCTTATCAAGTTCGTTCCTATCGGTTACGACGACAAAGGTAAAATTGCCGGTCATTTTCCGGAATACTTTTTGTGAAAGAAAAATCATAGAGTAGGACTTGCCGGACCCTTGTGTATGCCAAAAGACACCGAGACGCCCTTGGTTCTTATCGCGGTTTTTAATCTGCTCGAATGCCTGATTTACGCCAAGAAGTTGGAAGTATCGGGAAATGGCCTTGATTCTTTCGCGGAAGGAATCGTCGAAGAGTGTGAAGTTCTCGACAATATCAAGGAGTCGTGATGGCTCGCAGGTGCCTTTGATGACCGTTTCCAAACTGACACGACCCTCTTCATCTTCGCTTTTTATCTTCTTCCATTCGTTGAAGTGCTCATAGGCGGAAGTGAGCGTGCCGACTTTTGTTTCGATGCCATTGGAAATGATGATAAATGCATTGTGCCAGAAAAGTTGCGGAATGGTGTCTTTGTAATCACGGATGTTTTCTTGATAGGCATTTCGGAGATTCTTGTGACATGCTTTCAGTTCAATTAAAACGAGCGGCAAGCCGTTCACGAAGCCGATCAAATCCGGACGTCGCTTGTGCAACTCGCCGGTAATCCACATTTGCGATACCAAAAGAAAATCATTCTTTGCTGGATCACTGAAATCGATGACTTTGATGTTGATGGTCTCGAACGAACCATGTTCGTCGCGAATCTCCGCCTTTACGCCATCTTTGATGAGCTTATATATCTCATGGTTAGCATTTACCAAACTTGCAGTGGAACGATCACGAGTGAGCTCGGTTAGAGCTTGTGATATCGCCTCTTGAGGCGCATTCGGATTGAGATTCTCAAGTGCTTGCTTAAGACGGCCAATTAAAACAACCTGCCCCTGATTTTCTCGTCCCAGTAGAGCATCACCCTCATCGGAGTAGGCATTGATAAAATTCTTTGCATCCCAAAGCTCGCCAAATATTTTGACGGCCGTCTGCTCGATTAAGTTGTTTTCAGAAAATTCGTTCATATATTTAAGGTTTCAATAAAACAATCATTCGCTCTATGGAATCTTTTAACTGCTCCGCCGTATACATTGGCCTATCCTGATTATCGCTGTGATGAATCCTGTTCCGCACATAAGTCATGAGCGTTTCCTCTTGAGAAACTCCTCCGGACGTAGTCCATTTAATCTCTTTTGTCTGACCTTTTGATATAAGCCAGTTTTCGGTATCTTCTTGTGATATTTTTTGGGAGGGACTAGTTTTAAGGTTATCCTCAATCGTCGAATACAAGTCGTCATGAAATTCAGTTGTGGGGTGACCGTAGGCAAAGTAACAAATTTCTCCCCACGATGGACTCCATTTCAACAGCCCAAAGCCTGACGCTCTTGCGTCTTGAATAGATATTTTATTGTCCTCTTTCTTTGAAATCAATAACTTAATGTCTGGATTCTGATAAACATTTTTGAATAGGATTGGAGAATGCGTAGATGCAACAATTTGAATTTCACCAGCTATTTCTTTTAGGTGTTCAAATAGCTTTCCCTGAAGTTTCGGATGAAGATGTAATTCCGGTTCATCTATTATCAATAGGATTTTCTCTTTTGAAATCTTCGCCATAGCTTCAAGCAATGCAATGGCAACTGTCATTTCAATGCCGGAGCCGCTATGTTCGACCGGCAACTCAAAGCCATCAAAAGGAAAAACTATCTCTGTATGATCGTAAGGGGTCAAGGTTTTTAATATGCTAATATCGATTTTGCCTATTTCTAACTTCTCCAATATCTCATTGGCAGAATCAATCGTCTTTTTAAGAGTATCGCCACCTGTTTCTGATATTACCTTTTCGTGTAGTTTCTTCCTTTCATGCTTGAAATGATCAGCATCTTTTTTGTCTCTTTGGCTTTTATCAAAACGCCAATTAAGGTCGTTGACGATGTTAGTGAGTGACGAGTTGTACCCCGTAGTCAGCTGTCTGTTTCTGGTTTTTGAAAAATAAAAAGCTCTGGGTATCTCGACATCAGCATTGGAAAGCGAGAGTTGTCTTTCGGTGAATTTAAAATCGCTCCCACCCTTTCTTGGTTGTGACCATCCTTCAGTGCCTTTTGCCAATACAGGAACCACGTAGTGGGTAGTCGTAACTAAATCTGAAAATGCTTTGCCGGGCGCAGACCGCTCCCTCTTTTTTGCCAAGAGAGTTATCTTATTGCATTCGACGCTCTGCGTAGTAAATCCATCAGCAAGCTTTGCAGTAAAGTTTGTATCAAATTCTGTAGTGATCTCAAAGTCGTCCTGACTTCCATTGTGAAAATCATTGATGTCTAGTCGAGATGCTATGTAACCGGGAGATAAGCAATAATTTATTGCCTCAAGAATGGCCGTTTTGCTTGTGCCGTTGTCACCGATGAAAATATTAAAATCCAAAAGCTCTATTGGAGCATCAAGCTCGCCTACGCCTCTGAAATTTTTTATTGTTACTGATTTTATTTTCATACTTTTATTTCGCCAGTGACAATCTTCGGCAAAAGGAGGTCTCGACTATCTCTTAAAGCTTTGTTCTGCTTCTTCAAATTACCCACAAAGGAAAAGATCGTGCTAACAATATCCTCAAAACTCTCAAGCAAATGGTCAGGCACATCAACAACCAATAGCTCCGAAAGGTCTTTTGGATAAACATGCGGCTGTGCTGATCCTCTTTGCAAACCAGTTACTTCTACCTGTCGTGATTTGAGAAGCAAGAAGTAATAGAGAACAAATGGTGTTACGCCCTTGTCGATATAAGAGCAATCGGAAGCCCAAACATTTTCCATATACAGATTTACGAATCCGGCGTTAGCCCCCGATGCACTTACAGTAACTACCGGGGCTTCGGTGTTTGCTGTGCTGTGATAATAAGCTGGTTCTAACCCTCCAGCCACCACAGGCACACTGCCTTTCTTAATCGTTTTTTTGGTAATGTTCTTACCTCGAGAAATATCGATTTTTTCTCCTAACTTTTTGACAGCCCACTCTTGTGGAATTTTCCCGAAATCAGTGCCGCTATCGGTCATCTTTACTTTTTCGTGATCAGGAAAATGAAAGCTAACAAACCATTCAGTGTAAATAGCTTGCGCCATTTCTTCTAAAATCTT
>Ga0209542_10013962_pt1 | contig 13731 bp, 14 predicted proteins | sample RifCSPhighO2_01_FD_184028 | JGI IMG/M metagenome (GOLD analysis project Ga0209542, IMG submission 184028) | Soil microbial communities from Rifle, Colorado - Rifle CSP2_plank highO2_0.1 (SPAdes) (version 2) | ecosystem: Environmental > Terrestrial > Deep subsurface > Rock core/Sediment ...
TTTATTTGGCTTTAGTGGCGCGCGCTTCGCATACTCTTTAAATTCTTCAATCGTCCACGACATCGGACAATCGATAGATTTTGCTTGTTTTCCGACCAGATAATAAAAAGCGCCACTGATGCCGAAGGGGCGCGTAATCGCAGATATGAATGCCGCGAACAAGACTCGTAGGTATCCGGCTTCTTCAATGAGGAGCTGCATCGCTGGAGCAGTGCCGTGGCCGAGTCCGCGAAATTGCGGCGTACCCGCATAATTACGCACCATTTTTGCGAGAAGTCGCGCGAGCCATGACATCCTCACCTTATCGCGGTGGATGATGCGATTCTGGCAGATGCAGACTATTTTCTCACTTACGAAGAGCATATCGCCAGGCATAATATGTGGTAAGGCATATTCTTTAAGCAGTTCCATCAAATTATCGCCGACCTGTATGAGCCGCGTCTTGATAGGGATCCGCAAATAGGTGACACCGTCTACTATCGTTTCCAATTTTTTCCCTTTGTTTGGAGTGAGCATGATGAATGGCATTATAACAAAACATCCCGCCCCTTTTTGAAAAAGTGGCGGGATGTTTTGTTGCTTGACCCAATATTAGATCTTGCTGACGCCGAGGGCGTTCGGGCCCTTCGGACTGTCTCCGATGGTGAAAGAAACCTTGTCTCCCTCCTGGAGTTCGTCGAACGAAATGTTCTTGAGCTCGTTGGAATGGAAGAAAAGATCCTTTGCGCCTTCCGGCGCGCCGTCGACCTTAATAAAGCCGAAGCCCTTCTCGTTCTTCTTGATTACTGTGCCGTTTTGCATAGCTAAAGATAGATATGATTGCGTGACTAATGTATCAAATCAGTAGCCGAAGTTAGAAGCTCGATCCCACTTCTCTGGATCCAGCGCTGGTTGATTTTCATATGATAGTATACACTCTAAATAAATGCAAGTGGAAAATAAAAGCCCGTTCCGCGTAGCGGAACGGGCTTAGGGAACTTCTGGTATTTCAGGCTCTCTCCGCCCGCGCAATCTTCGCGCGCGGAGCGAATTCTGCAACGCCCTCCAACAGCGAGGGCATTGTTTGCGGTTGTCCATCTTGAACGGAAGCCATTTCATCCTCCCGTTTTTTTGGCGGCGATATGAGCCGAGACTTGTGCCGCATTCGCAACGTCGCTTAGCCATCTGTTATCCCCTTTCTTTTGAAATTTCGGCGGCGATTGCGTTAACAGCGGCGACAAGCTCACTAATCACTTTCTTGACGAGCACCCCGCCAAGCCTTTCAACTTCTGACTTGAATTCGGGGTATTCGTTCGTAGTGTAGACAATAACACGTAAAAGTTTGAAGCGATCGTTGGCTCGGATACGCCGAAGAACTTCGAGCCCGTCCATTCGCGGCATGTTGTAGTCCGTAATGAGCAAGTCGGGGGGTGGAAGTGCCCACAGTAGCGTAATAACCTCGTCGCCGTCCCTTACGGTTTGAACCGTATGACCGAGTTGCTCCAAGACGTGATATGTAAGCGCAAGTATAGTTCTTGAATCGTCCGCAATCAGAATGTCCATATTAGCCTCTTTCCTTGTTGGTTATTGTCCTTTTGTTTTGTACAATAATGCAGATACGGGCAAATGTCAAATTTTATTTGCCGCGTCCGTAATACTTTTTAAGAAGCGCGACATGCTCGGCGTATGTGTCGGCGCAATGGAATCCGCCTGACGCGTCGTGAAAGTAGAAGAGACACGAAGTATTTTTCGGATTAAGAGCGGCAAGGACAGAGGCGACCGACGGATTCGCAATGGGAGTCGGCGGCAATCCTTTATTGAGATACGTATTATACGGCGACTTGCGGAACCGGTCTGACGGCACTGGTTTCGGCCACCAGCTAGTAGCAGTTGCCGTGTTCGCCTTCGCATACTGGAGAGTAGCGTCTATCTGAAGATTCATATCAATAAAAAGTCGATTCCAGATAATGCCGGATATAATACGCATATCATCGGCGCCTCCCGCTTCGCGTTCAATGAGTGAAGCGATAGTGAGCGCCTGATCAAGCGGAACTATCTTGGCCGTCTCCTGGCCGTAGCGAGATAAAATATCTTTGGAAAACCGATCATTCACCAAAGCCTGAGCCACTGACGGAGTTGTGTTCGTGGTGACGAGATAAATTCCCGGAAAGAACGAGCCTTCCGGCAGAGGAAGAGATGAATAAGGAGAAGCGGTTAGAAATTCTTTTTTCTGCTTGGCATTCCAGCCGAGAGTCTTCGCAAATGCATTCGCCACCTGCTCTTTGCGCATTCCGGGAGTGATATTGACGAAACGACCGTCAGCTGACGCAATACTCTGATACCACGGAACGTCGGCGATAGTCATGGCGATCCACGCGAACACGCTACCGAATACGGTCCTGACATTCCAAGCGGAGGCTTGTAGAGGCGAGTTACTTCCGTCAAGAAATGCGTTTACAAGAGCGTTTTCAACGATACTCTTATTTTTTGGGTTGACCGTGACTGGGAACTGTTCGTGCATCGCGGAGATAACTTTTTTCTGTTCATACTGAATACCCATAGCCAGAATGGTAGGGAATGAAAGCATGACCCCGCTCAATACAATAACTGACAATATCACTAGACCGAATTTCATTATAAGAACGCGATTCATTACCGATATTGTAACAAAAATGCGGGTGTGCATAAGTATCCCGCGCGGGAGGCGCTTGTGAGAAAATACGAGTATTACCCGCAATTAATGAAATATCTATATGCCACCAGCAAGCCGTATGTCGTTTCTGAACAATAGAACGGTTCTCGTCGTCGTAGTAGTCGTCGTCTTGGCCGGTCTTGTGTTCTGGCTCGGGCGTTCCGCGGGATACACCGCCGGATACGCGCAGGCGCAGACGGACGCCGTAGCGCTTCAAGAAGAAGTGGCGAAGAAAGCCACTGAAGAGGCGGCGAAATCCGCCAATCCGTTCCAAGCCGTGAATCCCCTTGAAGGGGTTGAAGCGAACCCGTTTGAGAAAGTGAAGAAAGTATTAAACCCGTTTGAAAACTAGTATGCGGAAGATACTTACGGCTGCTGGGACAATTTTGGCGTTTGGAATCGCCGGAGTCGCCTTCGCGCAGACGGCTCTTCCGGAAGGGGTTACAGATGCGCAGATGAATTCTGCGCTCAAAGACTTAAGCGCAGTGTACGGCGCTCCAGTCGTACGCATTGACCAGGCGAAGGCAATCTGCAACGACGAACAATATGTCGTAAACTGCGCAGAAATCGGGAAGAAGTACGACCTTTTTTCCGATGACCGAGCGAAGCAGGTGGATACTCTTTTGACGGAATTCAAGGGAGAAGTCGTTGAAAAGATGAAACAATGCGATAGCGCCGCCTGCCTCGTTGACGTGGCGGCCTCCATCGCCAGCCGTTTGAATTCGGGGAATCCGTCGGTCGCCAGAGCTGTTGATCTCACTCCGCAAAAGGTGAATGAGAAACGCACAATCGTAGATACGGCGAAGTCTCTCGGCGTTGATATTGAAGCGTGCAGAACAATGGACCCCGACACGGCATCAATAGAACTATTGCGCGGATGCGCGCGTCTCGCGAAGCACGAAAATGTGCAGAAATATGTCCCGCAAGCCACTAAAGACCGCGCTCTTGGAACCGACGCGGCAATCGCCCTGAAGGAGAGCCTCGCAAGCGGGCAGATATCGTGCGGCGACAACACGCTTGAAGGGTGCGGAAACTTCTGTCTCGCTCCGTCCGCCGAAGCGAGAGCCAATGGTTCTTCGGCGATACCTGAAGTCTGCCGGCAGATTGCCACCAAGTTCTTCGGCGACGGCGGCGTAAAGGAGCTTGAAAACGCTTATTCCACCGTCCAAAAGACCTTTAACACGTTTGCCGACCACGCACAGAATATCGCGTTCACGACGCCCGACGGCAAGACGCTCTCCGACCCCGGCTCCATCGGCAGATATATGGAAGAAGCCGGAAGTCGCGGAGACGTGGAAGCGGTGTCCAAGGGAATGGACTTCCTCATTGCGAAGGGATTCGTTACCGCGCAGGACCGCGACTTCGCGCTCTCCATGGTGAAGAAGGTCAAGGAAAGCGGCCCGGTTGATTTCGGCGTGTGCCGTGCAGACCCCTCCAAGTGCGCGAACCTCATCTCGGAGGAGGAGCGCGGGCAGTTCACCGCTATGGGCGAAATAGAAAAGGTAATGAGAAGCGAAATGTCAAAGAGGGGAGTCGCAGACCCGTCAAGATGTTCGTCCGACTCATCGGCTGGGCAATCTTGCCTTGAAGCTGCCCGCGCGGCGCTCCCGCAGATAGAAAGTCTGGCCAAGAACTCACCGCAGGCACAGGCGATTGTCGCTGACATCCGGCAGAAGATACGCTTCGGCGAAGCCGGTCTTGAAGCGCGCACGCGAGTGGAAGAACGCTTTAAGACGGAGGGCGATTTCTCAATAGGAGACAGCCGTTTCGGATCATTCAACGAACTGGAAACATTCTGCCGCACGAACTCGCAACAATGCCTCAACGAGACCGCCCGCGAAGGAATCTTCTCCAAGGATGTCGCCGCCGAGAGATATGAACGCGTGATAGATGTCAGATACAACACGGCTCCTCCGGAAAATATGCAGAGGCAAGGCGAACCGTTCATTCCGGACTCCTTCAACAAAGAGAAGGCGCTCCAGAAGTTCAAACAGTGGCTGGATAATCCGCAAGGCCCGCCACCGATGCCTACAGCACCTGACGCGCGTTCGTATCAGCAGTACCCGCCATATCCGCAGTACCCACAATACCCGCGCCAAGCCGACCCGCGAAATTGCGTATATCCTGCAGTAGTGCAACCTCAGTGCAAATCCGGAGAATATCGTCAAGAATCAAGAAACGAATTCGGTTGTTCAGTGTTCGGCTCCTGCATTCCGCTCAACACGAAAACGGAACCGCCTCGAACAGATGGATTGAATATCTGTCCCGCCATGCCGACTGTTGAATCCTGTACGGCAGGAGAAGAAAAGACGGTAGCATTCAGCTCGCCCGAATGCGGAACCTACTACAGCTGCCAGCCCGCTTACAAGCCGCCGGTTCCGGACGACCAGTATCGCACGATAACAAGCTGTGAACGATACGGGAGCGGATGGCATTTAATGGATTCAAGCGGAAACTGCTTCAGCCCGTCAATGACGGAATATCGCACGGCCGGCGGAACTCTCTATTCGTGCGCAACCTCGCCGGCTTACGGATGCAGCGCTTCGGACACGCCTCCATCGCCGATTCCATCGCCTTCAGGACAGCGCGAACAGGTGTGGAATAGTCTCGGCCTTCGGTCGTGGATACGCTCCGACGCAGACCAAGCGCGCATAGAATCTTTGAAGCAGGCGTGCGTGAACGTCTCTTCGCGCGCGAATGTGTGGCTATCCGGAGCAGGAACGCAATCAAGCTCCGACTTCGGCATGCCGGATTCCGGCAAATGCACGATAGCCGCGGCCTGCTCATCCACGCAGTACTTTGATGGCACGTCATGCGTTTCAAGTACGCAATCGCAATCATGCGATTATAACGAATACTGGAACGGTTCGGTTTGTGTTACATCTACAACGCAGACAAATACTACGACGACAGGCAGTTGTTCCAGCGAGCTTATCGGCCTCTTGGGGAGCGGATGCCACTCTATGGGAAGCGGTTGGTTCAACAGCGAGATGACCAGATATGTGTCCACAAACTCACAGACTGTGCGCAGTTGTTCAACTGAACCGGTTTCAGGTTGTTCAGGCGGAACTAATTCACAAACGCAGACATCCTCGTGTCCATCAGACCAATACTGGAATGGCTCATCCTGCGTTACATCCACAACGCAATCCGATTGTCCTTCTGGGCAGTACGTAAATGGTGCGTGTGCCTATCCTTCTTCAGCAACGACGTGCCCGTCGGGCCAGTACTGGAACGGCTCTGCGTGCCAAACGACGAGCACGTACGATACGCCAAGTACGTATGACAGTACGAGCGCACAGCAGGGCTGTACAAACGTCGGCGGCACATGGGACAGTTCGTCAAATTATTGCAGAATGCCTTCATCCAGTACATATACTGCGCCGTCAAGCGGAAGTTATGTGCCGCCGTCCGGCGAAGGCACATACACGCCGCCAACTACCGAAAGCTACACGCCCCCGCCTGCAACAGAAAGCGCGCCTCCACCGACCACTTCAGAGCCGGTCGCGTATCTCTTCTGTCCTGACGGCCATGATTGGAACGGTGCGTACTGCACGCTCTCTCCGCGTTCGCCGTTTGAACGGTACACGGCAAACGCATGGTCAGCATTCCGCTCTCTACTCGGCATCTGATAATTCGTATTACGAAATCCTGTTTCGAGAGGTTAGCCAGTCCATCACCTTCTTGCGGTGCTGGTCGAGCGACCATGAATTATTATCTTTAAAAAGCGCTGCATGCGCCTTCCTGAACTCGCGCAGGAGCGCGAGCGACGCGCGAGGGAACTGAAGCGGGAGACCCTCGTTATACGACTTCATGAAGTCAGAAAAAGTGAGCGACTTCTCACTTCGTTCTTTATCTAAGTCAGGTAACCTCATTACCGCTAATGATACCACGAACTATTCACTAAATCAATTTTTTGTATGAATACTGTGATACACTATCCTGTATGAACGCGAAGACGTTTCAACCTTACTTTCTCATCGTCCTTATCATCGTTGCTTCGGTATTGGCGTTTTTCATCTTCCGTTCGTTCCTCGTCGTACTCGTGCTTGCCGCGGTGTTCGCGGTAGTGCTCCAGCCGCTTTACCGAGGCGTGCTCCGGAGCATGAGCGCTCTGCCGGGACTCGCCGCGTTTATAACGATGCTTCTGGCGGTGGTGTGTATTCTGATACCGGTCACTTTCATCATGATACAGATAGCGGGCGAATCGCAGAATCTTTATTCTTCAGTCGTTGAGAGTGGCGGGCGAACGTATCTCAATACGGTTATTACCTACGCGAGCGGCGCGATAGAACACTATGCTCCCGGCTTGAACATATCAGGATCAGACCTATCGGCCTCTGTTGATCGGTATGTAAAAGACGGCCTCGCGTGGCTGGTCCAGAACCTAGGCGGAGCCTTTGGCGGGGTAGCCAAATTACTTCTTAGTCTCTTCATATTCTTGATTGCGCTTTACTATTTTCTCCGCGACGGAGAGAGAATCAGACGGGCGGTCATTGACGCGAGTCCGCTCGCGGATACCGATGACAACGCCGTGCTCACGCGACTTGAGCAAGCGATAAATTCCGTCATGCGCGGCAGTCTCACCATCGCGCTCATACAGGGCGTGCTGACGAGTGTCGGATTCGTCTTGTTCGGCGTGCCTAACTATGTTCTCTGGGGCGTTGTGGCGGCCTTTGCGGCGCTTATACCCGGTATCGGCACTTCGCTCGTGCTCGTGCCCGGGATCGCATATTTGTTTATCGTCGGCGCGACGATGCCGGCGGTCGGGCTCCTCATCTGGAGCCTTCTTGCGGTAGGGCTCATAGACAACCTATTGGGGCCTCGACTGATGGGGAAGGGTATGCAGATTCATCCGCTTATCGTGCTTCTCTCCGTATTCGGCGGCCTCGCATTCTTCGGCCCAGCAGGAGTATTCCTCGGCCCGCTCTGCGTCAGTCTCTTTTTCGCGCTTGTCTCCATCCATCCGCGCATCAATAAGCAATCCGAATGAATCTCTGTTTTGTATAAAAATGTAAAGCCCTGCTTGCGCAGGGCTTTTTGGTTTCTGGCGTTGGCCTATTTTTTTGGCCAAAGCCAGTAGATCAAAACTGCAACTCCGGCTATGTACGATAGCCAGAATTTTCCAGCCACAGTCAGTTGTTTCCTAGTGGTAGGCATTTTAACCTCCATCTTGAGTTTAACTTCTGACCAACCGTCTCAATAATTACATACAACTCTATAATTGTCAAGCTCCGGGAGCAAGATTCGAACTTGCAACCAACGCCTTAACAGGGCGCTGCTCTACCGTTGAGCTATCCCGGAATGTTTTGAACGCGCGCCGCGAAGCGGCACGTATGAGCATTCTAACTTAAAAATCCTGCACCGCAATGGTAGAATAAAAGTATGACTATAGAAATGACGCTCACAAGTTCGGCGTTTGAAAACAGCGGAATGATTCCCGCGAAGTACACGTGCGACGGCGACCGTACAATAAGTCCTCCACTAGAAATTTCCGGCGTGCCGGAGACGGTTAAGTCACTCGTGCTCATCATGGATGATCCGGACGTGCCGAAGGTGTTGCATGCAAACGGAGTATTCGATCATTGGGTCGTGTTCAACATGCCGGCTGATACAAAAATGATTCCGGAAGGAGGTCCTGTTCCCGGAATTGCTGGAGCGAATGGAGCAAAGACGAATGCATATACCGGCCCATGCCCGCCGCCGCAGTATGAGCCGAGCGAGCATCGTTACATTTTCAAACTCTACGCGCTCTCCGCAGTGCTCGCTCTCTCTGCCGGCGCGACAAAAGAAGAAGTACTCGATGCTCTCGCATCAGTTAAACTGGAAGAGACAGAACTTATTGGACGTTATTCAAGAAAATAATTTTTTATTATGAACATCACTATCAAGGCGACGAAGTACAAACTCACGAGAGAGACCGAAGCGTTGATAGAGAAGAAACTAATCGCTCCACTGCGTCTTCTCGGTGAAGAGGGCGACAGAGCGTTGTTGGAAATAGAAATTGAGGAAGCGCCGCCGGAGGGACGCTCGTCGGAGCCCTGCCGGCTCGTTGCGCGGCTCGTCATAAACGACAAGGTCTTTCATGCCGAAGCCGTGAAGCCAAACCCCGAGAGCGCGGCGGACAGAGTTCGAAGCGAGTTGGAAGCAGAGATACGTCGTGACCGCGGGCGTGCACGGCGGCTCTGGAAGCGCGGCGGCGCGGCGATCAAAAGAATGTTGCGCTTCGGCCACTAATGTTTGTAGTCCATCTCGCGCTTGCCCTCTGGGATGACGCGCAAGACGCGGAATTTGCCGGAGGCGAATTCCGCGAGCGTGATTTTCACCCGCTTTCCGTTTCCAAAAAAATAAGTGCCGATATTGTCGGCATGGGCGCGGTACTTGTTCCAATTTTCTTCCGCCGGTGCGTCGAGCGATAGAAGTCCGTCTTCTTTCTTTATCTTATACGCGCGCGAAGCGCGCGCGGCGTCTTGTGCGACGAAGGTGATGTTACCAACGAGATATTTGGGAATCGTGTCCGCAAGAAGTCGCGCGCCCATCTGGATCAAACGAGGCCGCAGTTCCCGTGCCGTTTCATCTTTCCCGATAGGCGTTGCCTCTTGCGCGATGATGTCGCCGGCGTCAAGTTCTTTAACCATTTTCTGTATCGTAACGCCTGTTTCATTCTCGCCCGCGAGAAGTGCGGTCTCGAGTGGCGTTGCTCCACGATACTTCGGCAGAAGGGAATAGTGCACATTCAGTACGCCTTTAGGGAATGCGTTGATGAGCTCTTCGGGAAATATTTTGCCGTAGGCGACACAGACAGCATATTCGCATCCGAACGCGTTTATATCTTTTATAGCTATCTCGTCCAATTTTTCAGGCGTCATGACAGGAATATCATGTTCAAGTGCGAGCGCTTTTGTCTCTGATTGTGCAAGAGCAAGACCGCGGCCCTTTGGTGCATCTGGCGAAGTCACGACTAAGTTTGGCACAAGTCCGCGCTCTATAAGAACAGCGAGTGTATCGCTCGCGACCTTTGGCGTACCGAAGTAGACGAACGAATGTCCAGCACTCGGAATGCGTAGCAAATGTTCTGCGCGATCAGTAAATAAAATGCCGTTTAAGTGGTCTATCTCGTGTTCAAATATCTGCGCCATAAGCCCGCCCGCGCCTCGCTGGATGTGCGAGCCATCAGATCTGCGAGCCTTTATAGTGACGCGCTCGTGCCGCTTCGTCGTTCCATAAACGCCATGTACCGAGAGACATCCCTCGTCCGCCTTTGCCTTCTTACGCGAAGTCTTCACGATCTCTGGATTGATGTACACCTGTACGTCTGGTTTGTTGGCGGTTGGTTGTTTGCCGTTGACTGTTCTGTCAGTGCGCACAATAAACAGCCGATATGAGACGCCAATCTGCGGTGCCGCAAGCGCGACACCTTCCGGATAACGGTCAAGCGCCTCGCTCATATCCTTAATCAGCCGCGACAACTCTGTCGAGCCGAACAGATTATCGGGCACCGGCTTTGCTATTTCACGCAGTACCTTATTGCCATCTTGCACAATCTCTCTCATGCAATGCACTATAGCAAAAATTAGTGTGGTTAGTGCTTGGTCGGGTCCAACTCCCACCAGAATTTTTTGCCGAAATTCTTTGCCTGACTGCAAACGCTTTTTAGATAATACAAATCTTGCGTCGGGATTTTTTCTAGCACGGTGCCCAAATGCGCCATCGTTATTGACGCGAGCCCATCCAGTTTTCTAGAGTAGTTTAGATGTCGTTGGAAGAATCGCATAAGCTCGCCCCTTTCAGTCTTCCGTTTCCGTCCCTTCGGCGCCTCCGCCGCTTTTTTCTGTATATCTGGCAGTATCTCGCCAATGGATTTCATTATTTATATTTTACCATTACATTCGAGTCACTCTTATCTACATGTCTTGTCGGAAATTTTGTCCTATAGGACAAAATTTCCGACATGACGTATGTGCATGAATATAAAACAAAAACGGGCACCCTTCGTCTGGGTACCCGCGAGTCGCTTATCTCACTCGTTCTTGAAATCGACGGAACTTTAGAGGTACTTGTCTCCAGATGCACGGAGTTCATTCAGGGGAATGCCAAATGTTTCCTAGAACTGTAAGTTCGTCGTGACGTATCGTAATTCCCTCAACTGATTTTCTTGCCCGTGGAGTCCCACTTCCGCTCCGTTCGAAAATGGAACATAGAACGAAGTGCTACCGAAGTGGACACCATTGTTTGTCAAATAGTTATCCCGAATGCGATTCGATGGAGGCGCCGAGAGATTGAAGGCGGGTGACGATGTCTTCGTAGCCGCGGTTGATGGAGTAGACGTTGCGGAGAGTGGAGTGGCCCGAGGCGCCGAGCATCGCGACCAGAATGATGGTCGCGGGGCGAAGCGCCGGCGGACATATAACTTCCGCAGCCCTCAAGTGAGAAGGTCCTGTTATTGAAATGCGATGCGGGTCTAGAAGATTCGTGCTAGCACCGAGGCGGTCAAGCTCGGTGTAATAAATAGCGCGCTTCTCATAGACCCAATCATGAATAAGAGTAATACCCTTCACCTGCGTGGCGATAACGGCGAAAAAGGGAAGGTTATCTATGTTTAAACCCGGATACGGGCGCGCATGAATCTTCTCGGGGAATGCAGTTAGTTTTGATGGTTGTATGAAGATGTCTTTCAGTTTCGTTATTCCGTTTTCCGACAGTCTGGCCTCCGACAGTCTGAAGTTCAGCCCCATTTTTTCGAGAATCAACAATTCAACTTCTAGAAACTCAATCGGAGCGGCCGCGATTGTGATGGCGGAGCCGGTCACGATTGCGGCGGAGATGAAGAACATCGCGTCGGTCGGGTCCTCTGCCACGGAATACGAAACATCTTTATTGATGTCTTTTACGCCGTTTATAGTGAGCGTAGTGGAGCCGATACCCTCAACCGCAACCCCCAACATTTGCAGAAATCCGCACACTTCCTGCACCTGATAATTCGCCGAAGCATATTTGATGACCGATTTGCCGTTTATCCTTGCCGCCGCGAGAAGCGCATTGATGGTCGCCGTGTCGCTTGACTCATAGAGAATCACTTCTGCCGGAGCAAGTTTTGTATGAGTAACGCGGTAACTCTCTGAACGAGCTTCTATCGCCACACCGAATTTCTCAAGCGCGAGAAGATGCGGGCGCACGGAACGGAGACCAAGCGTGCATCCGCCGGACTGCGGAAGCTCAAACTTCTTAAATAAATGAAGCAGTGGGCCAATGAACATCAAGATGCTTCGCGTCTTGGTCGCCGCGACGCGGTCAATCTTTTCAAGTGAAATGTCGCCGGGAATTATTTTTAAATTACTGTTCTGCCACTCAACCGAGACACCAATAGACTTAAGCACTTCAATTAGGCGGTGCACCTCCTCAATTTTCGGTACGTTCAGGAGCGTCGTTCTCCCGCGGTTGAGGAGCGAGGCGGCGAGGAGAGCAACGGCGCCGTTTTTAGAGCGGCTCGTCTCAACTCTCCCGGAAAGTTTCTTCCCGCCATCAATCACGAAATTCATTTCTCCTTGCATGGAGGCATAGTACCACTTATGATGGCCTCATGGTTCAACCATGCTCACCATAAAATGTCTTTCTTTTCTCCCAAGCTCGGAATAGACCTAGGAACTACCAATGTTTTAGTCTTCGTGCCCGGGAAAGGAGTCATCATCAACGAGCCCTCCGTCGTCGCTGTTGGCAAGGCGCATGGCAAGCGCGGCGGCAATAAGATTCTCGCTATCGGAGCGGAGGCGAAAGCGATGATAGGCAGAACCCCCGACGATATTATCGCGTACCGTCCGATGAAGGACGGCGTTATCGCCGATTACCGCATAACCGAAGTAATGCTTCATTATTTTATGAAAAAAGCGTTAGGCAGAAATCCGTTCAAGCCGACCGTGCTCATCTCGGTTCCGGCTGGAGTTACTTCAACAGAGAAGAGAGCGGTTATTGAAGCGGCGATGAAAGCCGGCGCCAAAAATGCGTATGTGGTGAAGGAACCGATACTCGCAGCCATCGGTGCCGGCATCCCGATTCACGAACCGATGGGGCGCATGGTCGTGGACATCGGCGGCGGAACGATAGACGTAGCAGTGATATCGCTCGGTGGCATCGTCGCCTCCACAAGCGTGAAGTGCGCTGGAGACCGACTAGACCGCGCGATTATTGACCATGTGAAAAAACAGCACAATCTCGCCATCGGCGAGAAGACTGCGGAAGAATTGAAAATAAAAGTCAGCGCCGCCGTTCCTCTGAACGAAGAACTCACACTTGCCGTAAAAGGACGCGACCTGATAAGCGGCCTACCACGCACCATTGAATTATCCACCAACGAGCTCGTGCAGGCGATGGCGCGCGAACTGCGCGAAATGACGCAGGCAATACGCAAAGTGCTCCAAGACACGCCGCCAGAACTCGCCGCCGACATCATAGACAATGGAATCATCCTCACCGGCGGATCCTCCCAGCTCCGAATGATGCCCGAACTCGTCTACCGTCGTACCGGCGTGGTCGCGAAGCTCGGGGCAGACCCCTACTTCTGCGTCGCTCGCGGCACCGGCATCGCGCTGAAGCATTTGGATACGTATCAAAAAAGCATTTTGGCTAAACAATGAATAGGCATCATGCGTTTGTGATAGAGGAGGGAGCGGAGGAGGGGATAGTGGTTGCGCAGACGTGGGCGGAGAAAGAGTTGGGAATGAAAGTCAAAAACCCCTCGACAAAGTTCGGGGCAGGTAATCCCGATGTGGTCGTGTTGCGGTACGGACTCTTGTCGGTTGAGGATGTGCGGCGAGTGTCTGAACTCGCCGCGAGTGCCCCCTTTGCCGGCGAGCACAAGGTCGTTATCATCGCCGCAAGCCGCGCATATCACGAGGCGCAGAACGCGCTCCTGAAGCTTTTTGAAGAACCCCCAGTTGGCGTTTATATATTTTTTGTACTTCCATCGCTTGGCGGGCTGTTACCTACTCTTCGTTCTCGTGTGCAAATTTTGAAGCACGAAGCACGAAGCACGAAATCCGAAACAAGAACGAAGCACGAAATAA
>Ga0209542_10013963_pt1 | contig 13731 bp, 15 predicted proteins | sample RifCSPhighO2_01_FD_184028 | JGI IMG/M metagenome (GOLD analysis project Ga0209542, IMG submission 184028) | Soil microbial communities from Rifle, Colorado - Rifle CSP2_plank highO2_0.1 (SPAdes) (version 2) | ecosystem: Environmental > Terrestrial > Deep subsurface > Rock core/Sediment ...
CCAATACGAAGCGCCCAGATAGCTTTATTTGTATTTGTCAAGGTAATTTATAAATACTAGTAATGCCTACTATTATATAACAAGAAAAGAGCCAGCGGCGTGTACCGACGGCTCCCTTGGGGAGTTGCCTCCCCACTCTCCTTAGCATTGAACATAGCCAAGGAGGTACAACATTCCAAATGTCAATGAGTTGAGTTTGGATAAGTTGCGTAAGCTATTGCATTAAGACAATGCTTTCTTTAACATATTTTTTGTTTCCATAAAAATAAAGTCGTGGTTATCTAAGTCTTCCAATCCAATCCACATATATTCTGTGTGTTCGTCGCTTAAAGCAATTGAATCTTCGGTAGTGTCGCATAAAAAAGTGACTCTGTATGTATTACCGCTTTCACTCAACCCCAAATAAAATACCTTTTCAAGGTTACAATTTTTAATACCCGTTTCTTCTCTTAATTTTAAATAATAGCATCTTGATTGATTTTAAATATCTTATGTTCATCGTGTTCACTCATATTAAAAGTCTATCAGTTTTAGACTAGACCTCACACATACGTTATCAGTTCACGATCGTGAGTTATTGACGTATGACAGAAAGATCGATGCGCGGCTGATGGGTGCTGACCCCACGGCCTCTCCCGTGCACTTATCCACTATTTTCATAATGGCGTGGACTATATCTTCACCATAGGTATCGCCCTTAGGTACTTTGGTATCTAGTCTCTACGGCGCCCCGGCGCATAAATTTATGTGCTAGGTTCCCTCGGTATTCGCATATCCGAAAATTTCGGACTTAGCCTTCACCGATATCCCAAAGAGTTTCAAACCATCTTTCGAGTAGTAAGCTGCAGATTTCCTACAGGGGAGTGCTCTACCGTTGAGCTACAGCCGCATCACTTAATTCCGTATAAGGTATTTATGGCCTTACGGAAGAGTTTGTATTTTCTATTTAAATACAAACCGTGGCAATCATTATGATACATCAGCCTGTATAAATCAAGGCTATTTTTGTGACTAAATACTAATTCATATCCACGTTTTTTTTGACTTATAAAACCTCCATTAAAGTTAAGTTGTATTTGGAGAGACTGTAGAAACTTTTTACTACCGGAAATAAATCGACTGGAGAACACTCGTCTTAGTTTTTTTCGATCTTTTGCCTTATGTTTTTTAAAGTAAACACATCCGTCTCCGTCAAAATACCCCCTCACGAAATCCCTAAAGAATCTCTCGGGAACTTTTGGAAATTCGAGAATGAGACTTTTGTTCGGCATAAAACCATGTTCAGATAGATCACTAAACATCTCTTTACTTCCGATTTGCAACCTATAACCAACCTTCCACTTTGGATTATGTTTATCTCTAGTAGATATCTTATGATTCGATTTGAAAAGTTTTTTTACAACTAAAAGTAGCTGTTTATCAGTGGAATGAAATTCAATAAAGTGAGCACCTCTATTATTGGTTATCATTGTCCCGTCAGCAGCGAAAAAACCTAAAACATAAGCCATCTCAGGACTCCATTTTTTGAAGAATTTTCTGTTTACTTTCTTATATATCGGCACCCTTATATTTTACCATGTGACAGAACAATACTATAACCATACTATCCACAGTAATACAGGAAAGTCAGTCGGTTGGGGTACCGGTGAATGGAATCGGACCATTGTTTGAGGCTTATGAGTCCTCTGTTCTGCCATTGAACTACACCGGCAATATGATAATGAAGATAGCACGCTGGAAAATCAGGCACAAGCAGATATATGCTCCAAAGCGCCTAAAATCCTGTTTTTGAGAGCATTTCCACGCCTAACTTTAACTCTCAAAATGCCCCTATAAGTATTTCTTCTTGAAGTATCAGCCTTTTTGAGAGCGCTTTTTATTAACGTAGTTTTGGTAAATTGGTTTTCTGTTACGCCTAATTTCGTGAACCAAAATCGCTTGAGCCGTTTTTCTTGGCCTGTAAAAATAGCATTTATGGTCAGATGGAAAATCAAATCTTTCTTAGAGATATCAAATATCGCAAGCCAGTTTAGGCAGAAGTGAATGATATCTGGATTACTGTTTGTAAAGCCTAATTCGCCATTACTGCCCTTGTAGCCCTCTCCCCAATATAATCCAAGACCAACCATTGTGAGGTCTCTACGGGACAACCGCCCCAACCATTTTCTGCCAATCTCCCTTTCTGTTGCTTGTCTATGTAACCGTTCCATTCTTTGCTTCTCGGTATAGACAAGCATCGCCATGCGCGCCTTCTTTTTTCCTTCATTTGAGATTTTTCGAATTAAAAAATCTGATAGCTTGATGTCCTTGCACCAATAACTAATAGTGGTTGGTCTCAAATCCATGATTCGAGCAATCTCGTATATGCTCTTGCCTTTCTTGCGAAATAATTTGGCTTGCTTTTTTATTTGGATATCATACATGAGATATATTATACGGTATATTTCTATACAAATACTAGCCCACTGTTCATAAATAAACTTGTGTAAGATAATCGTCAGAGGTATAATACGAAAAGCGGGTTGGAGGAGTAGTACCTCGACAGGCTCGAACAAGGGCCGTCTCGTGAGAAATCATGAGAAAAGTACTCGTCAAATTCGGGGAAACCCCATCTTTCGTAAAGAAAAAAGGTAATCCCGAGCCAAGCCAAATTAATTGGAAGGTGTAGAGACTAGATGGCGAGCTCCTTCATTGCTCGAAAGAGTACATAAGGAGAAGGGATAGCCCAGACCACAAATACGTAAACGCGTAGCGGCGGAAGCCGAAGTGGCAAGCATAACCTGTAGGCATCCGTGCAAATCGGGTACCCGCAACACTAAATTACCTGAAACTCTTTGAAGACCTTCTCAAAAAGAGCGATAGCATGTTTTGTTTCGCGCTCGTTTAATTGGAAGTCACCACCCGAATGCGCGATGGCATTCCTTACTTTGTGCGCTTCCCAAGCATCATCGATGGTATTAAAATCGTTCTTATCGACCGACTTGAGCATGTCGCCGACCGACTCGCCTTGATAACCAAAAGTGCGCAACAGTTCTCCGAGCATCACATCCGCCTCGATGATGGCCTGACGCCAGTCTGAAGCGTGGTCTGAATTCGTATATTGGATAATCTTTTCCCACCTTTCATTTTTCGGCTCCGCGGCCTTTTCACCGGCCAACGTTTGGACATCAGCAAGACGAGGATTGTAAATTTTATTTTCCTCGATATTGATAGTTCGGAGCTTCAAAGAGTTGCGAATGATGCCGACAATGGCTAGCGCGCTCAACAGGGCCGCGATGATTTTCCAGATCGGCCAAATATGCTCCAAAAAGTAATCCACTATTCTTTTCCAGAGAGCGCCGAGATTGCCAAAGCTCTCGAGATAAGCCAGCAAGGCACTGACCAGGGCGGCCAAAAGTAGTAGTCCAAAAAGTAAGAAGGTTATCCTTTCAGTGGTTTTTCTGTCGCTCTCACTCCCGAAAACCACCGCTGATTTTTTCTCGTCTGCCATATCTATATCTTATTCCCCTAGAAATTCTTTGCCAGCGGTAAATAAACTATCTTCTCGTCCAAAACCAGCGGTAAGTTCAATCCCTAAAGGCAAGGGGCCGGAGAATCCTGACGGTACCGAGATAGAAGGCAGACCAGTGATGTTGGCTGGTACAGTAAAAATATCGGCCAGATACATGGAAAGTGGGTCCGAAGTCTTTTCGCCAAGTTTGAACGCGGGGGTAGGCGTGGTGGGAGTCAAGATTAAATCAATTTCGCCAAATACCTCGTTGAGTTCTTCGGTAATCAATTTTTTCATCTCTAGGGCGCTACCATAATACTCATCGTAATAACCGGAGGATAACACATAGGTGCCGAGAATGATTCTTCTGCGCGTCTCTCGACCGAAGCCCTCGCCGCGAGTTTTGAAATAATCTGCTATGACATCCGAACCCGATTTATGAAACCCGTATTTGACGCCATCGAAGCGCGCCAGATTTGAAGACGCTTCGGCCGGCATGACGATATAGTAAGTAGCGAGAGAATATTTGATGTGCGGCAGATCTATATCCTTTATTTCATAGCCGAGAGATTGGAACTTTGCCACTGCTGCTTCAAAATTTTTCCTCATACCAGCGGATACTCCTTCGCTTTCCACAAACGCCCGCGGAATACCGACTACCCGAGAGAACTTTCTGCGCGCGGGATACATCTCCTCTGGCATGGTCGTGCTATCAAGCGGGTCCCGACCCTTCAAAGTTTCGTAAAGAAGCTCCGTGTCGCTGATGGTCTTCGCGAACGGGCCGATCTGGTCCAGAGATGAAGCCAAAGCAATGAGACCGGAGCGAGATATTCTGCCGTAGGTCGGCTTGAGACCGATCACACCACAGAAAGCCGCCGGCTGGCGGATGGAACCGCCCGTGTCAGAACCTAAAGAAGCAAGTACCAAACCAGCCGCAACTGCGGCAGCCGAACCGCCGGAAGAACCGCCCGGCACTCGTGACAAATCATGCGGATTTCTGGTCACGCCGTATGCCGAGTTTTCAGTGGAACTGCCCATGGCGAACTCGTCCATGTTAGTCCGTCCGACCATAACGGCCCCGGCCTCTTTTAGTTTCCTGACAACGGTCGCATCATATGGCGCGACAAATCCTTCGAGAATTTTCGAGCCAGCGGTAACACGTCTGCCATTGATCAGAATATTATCCTTAATGGCAACGGGAATACCCAATAGCGGTAAGCGCTCGCCCCGCGAAATCTTTTCGTCAGCCACCTCTGCCTGTTCCAGCACATCATCAAATACTTCGAGAAAGGCGTGAATATTCGAGTCGTCTTTGGCAATTACATCCAAAGACGCTTGGGCCAGCTCACGAGCGGAAAAGTCCTTTGCTTGTAGAGCCTCCCAAGCGCTCTGGACGGAAAGGTTGGCGATAGAAATGTCCGACATTAGAGAATCTTCTTTACTTTGATATAATCGCCTTCCCTCTCTGGCGCTTGTGCCAGCAATTTTTCAGTATAAAGACCCAGCTCGTGTGGTTCTCCGTCTTCACGCATTATATTTCTCAAGGTCTCACCTTGGGAATCTGACACTAAAGGTAAAACCTTTACGCTCCCAACCTCGCCAACATAGTTCAGAATGGCGTCAAAGTCGTGAGACAAACTTTCTGCCTCTTCGTCTCCCAGCTCGACCCTTGCAAGCTTGGCTAGGTTTAGCACTTTCTCCTTATCCATATATTCATCCTAACATATCGGAAAACGCCTTTTCGTCCAGTATTTTTATTCCAAGCTCTTGAGCTCTGCTGAACTTTTCTCCCGGGTCACGGCCCGCGACTACATAACTTGTGTTTTTAGAAACAGATTCGCGCACTTCCCCGCCTAGCTGGCGGATTCTATCTTTAGCATCTTCGCGAGACATCTTCTCCAGCGTGCCAGTTAGTACGAAACTTTTACCTACAAGGTTTTTGTCAAACACTGGGTGTTTGACGGGGGTGATGTGAACTTGTTTAAGAAGTCTCTCAAATAACTTTTTGTTTTCCTTATTAGCAAACCAGTCGACTATTGAACGCGCCACTATAGGACCCACTCCCTCCAATTTTTCTAACATTTTAATATCAGCTTGTGCAAATTTATCTGCCGTACCAAAGTGTTGTGCTAGATCACGCGCCGTTTCTTCACCAACCTGCGGTATAGAAAGCGAAGCAATGAAGTGTCCCGGGGTAACGCTCCGCGCCTTCTCTATCGCACCCAAAAGATTACTTATGGCTTTTTCCTTGAAATGTTCCAGTGTCTCTAAATCACCTTTTTTAATCAAAAAAATATCATCAAAGTTCGCAATGATGCCCGCATCCATTAATTTATTGATAATCTTGGGTCCCAAACCGTCTATATCGAAAACCCGTCTGGAAACAAAGTGCTCCAATTTACGCTTTTGTTGCTCATATGAGTTCTTGGCTACACAGCGATATGCGGCCTGACCATGCACACGCTCAATCCGCCCATCACCACCACAAAGCGGAAAGTGGGTTGGAAAATTAAAAACCTTCTCCTTACCAGTCCTCAACTCTTTCATCACCATCACTACTTCAGGAATGACGTCTCCGGCTTTCTGCAATACTACAGTATCTCCTACCCTAATATCTTTGCGTCTTATCTCATCCTCATTATGCAAGGTGGCGCGGGAAACAGTTGAGCCGGCGACTAAAACCGGCTCAAGTATTGCCACTGGAGTGAGCACACCGGTGCGACCGATTTGAAGGGTGATGTTTTTGATCACAGTGGTCACTTGTTCGGCCGGAAATTTGAAAGCAATCCCGAAACGCGGCGACTTGCCTGTGTAGCCCAGAGTATCCTGAAACCTTCTCTCATTCACTTTCACAACAATGCCATCCAGTAAATAATCTTCTTTTTCTTTCTTCTTTTCCCATGATTTCCAATACGCGATCACCCCTTCAATATTTTCAAATCTTTTGAAATGCGGATTGACCTTGAAACCCAACTGCCACAACAAACCAAGTTCTTTTTCTTGAGTAAGCGGCCACATAGCATCTGCCAGAGAGGCGACGTCGTAGACGAATGAATCGAGTTTACGGGCGCGTGTCACAGCCGGATCAAGCTGACGGACAGAACCGGCGGCCACATTGCGCGGATTGGCAAATAATTCCTCGTCCCTCTTTTCCCTCTCTCGATTCAATTTGTCAAAGACGGTCTTTGACATCCAGATCTCGCCTTCGACTATGATCGACACTGGTTGTTCAAGCGAGAGCGGTATGGATTCGATGGTACGGATATTGCCTGTCACATTCTCGCCGACTAGGCCATCGCCGCGCGTAGCAGCCGTTTTCAACACACCATCTTTGTACGTCAGTACTATTTTCAGGCCGTCAATCTTTAGCTCCGCCAAGTATTGTGGGGACATCCCCAGACTGCGTTTAATTCGTTCGTCAAAGGCCCGAATATCGCTTTCGTCAAAGGCATCGTTGAAAGACCATTGCGGCACGGCGTGCGTCACTTTTTCAAATTTCTTCAACATGGCCCCGCCCACTCGCTTGGTGGGCGAATCCGAGATGGCTAATGACAAATATTGGGACTCCAGTCGTTCGAGTTCTCGTACCAGAGCATCGTATGCTTCATCGGAGATTTCCGGTCTGTCTAAAGTATGGTAAAGCTGGCGATGACGCTCTATGGTCTCGCGCAACTTCTTTACCCGCGCCCTGATATCCTTTGCGATTTTAGTCATCGTCAGTACGTGGTGCGTATCGCGCGCTCGACGCGTCTGAGGCTCGAGGGATCGCAGGTATTGTAGCCCAGAGATTCTATTTCGGTGCTACCGTCCATGTTTTTAGTTACCGTCACGATGGCGCAAAATAGATCGGGTAAAAATTCGATGCGGTTTATAATACTGACTTCACTGCCGCCTACTGTCCACTGATTACCGGAATTAAGCGCGTCTTGATTGCAGAAGATTATAGCACTGGTTGAAGTGGCAAAAGCGCTAATACCGGTAGGATTTTGGACATCCCAGTAGAGAGCGCACTCGATACCTGTGTCGGCGGCGTAGAAGGCCTCTTGCGATTCCCGGCCGGCAGAAGAGATGAGTGATTGCCTTGCTGCCAAACTTACAATGCCTGTGGTAATCAGGAGTAGCGTGCTCATCACGATAATCGCTATAAAAAGTGTAAATCCTTTGTTCATCACTGCCAATTTAAAATATTTTCTCTGGCCCTGAACTGCCTGTTCACGACACCCTTCGACCAGTCCACCGTCACCGTAACCGCGATCTCTTGAGGGTTGATCTGGGTCAATATAATTTCTCTCCTAAAAATGGTGGCCGACCAGGCTGGGTCGTAGCCGAAGAATCCCGTCACGGCATCCTGCCGGATCACCGGACAATTTCCCGGGCCACCACTACAACGAGTGGGCACCGCGCTCCTCACAGGGTCTATGATGCAGGCCTGGCCGAAGTAGCACGGATCGCTGGAATTAGCCGACAGGCTAGTAAGCCAGTCTTGGGTTTTTAGACTATTCTCGTCGCGGATATTTCTCACCTGTTCAAATCCCTCCTGTGCTAGATAGAAGGCGATAATCTGGTTTTTCGAAAAAATGTAGGACGAGATACCGGTCTGTATCGCGCTCGCCACTCCCGTAATCGCCAGCACCAAAACAGTAATGGCTACCAGACTTTCGATGATGGTGAATCCTTTATTGTCCATGTGGTTAAAAGCAGTCATGGCGCTAGATATCAACTGAACGCTGGGAGATAAGCGTTTGCAGGATGAAATCTGTGCGACCTTCATCGACGCCGGCATGACTTTTAATCCTGATAATCACTTTGGGCTGGAGAGTATCGTCGGTGCCCGCGCCTAGGGCATAGAAGATAAGATCATCTATCACTATCTCCGGCGCCGTGACCGCTACGTATCTACCGACGCCGGTGCGTTTTTCAATAGTTTGATTATCAAAGCGATAGGTAATCTGCACACCGTCGCTCGAGAGAAAACTCATTCGGGTATCGCCGAGGGGGCAATTTTTCGGCGAGGTAACAACACCGGAACCGCAATGATAATTCTTGCCGAAGCGCATTTCCTTGGACATGCTCTCAACGGCTAAATTAAGATTGTTCAGTACGGTTTTTAAAGACCTGGATTTGCGATTTGCTTCGAAAACGCCGAGAATCGAGCCCATGGAGATCGTCATGACTATAATGAAGATTGATACGGCAACCAGCAATTCAACTAACATGAACCCGTGATTGGTTGTCTTGCCCTGAGCTTGTCGAATGTTTAGTGGTTGGTTGTTGGTCATTTTATTGGACCGAGATCTGGCCAGTGAGGTACACGGTCACCGACCGGGCCAACCCGCGAGGACTCTCGAGTATCACCTTGGCGCCCTTTATATTTGCCGGACTCATGGAATGACCACTGGTGTCGAATAAAAGGATTCGGGCCTCGATGCTAGGGCGGAAAAAACTGACATCTATCCGGCCAACGTTGCAGTCGTCTGTATCAAATGTCCGGACAAAACAGAGCGCATTGATGCGGTTGCCAGAAGAAAGATCGGCTCGATCCAAACATTCAGAGCTGTTGCTTGTGGGGCATGACCAGTCGTCATCGTAGATGCCATTGCCGTTCCGGTCGGCGAAATAAATGTACACTTCATCAGAACCGGAACTAAGAAGACTGAAGGTCAGACCGTAAGAAATATCAAACTCGCTCGAGCCCGGGGTGAATTCTCTTACTCCTGTGGCGTATAACTGCGCTTGGGATATGGTTGAGCTGATTTCATCGGCCGCATTGGAGAGCACGACTTCATCGGTGTAAGTGGATTGATTTAAGAGTACCATCGCCATGATCGCCACGAGAATACTGACGGAAAGAATCAGTTCGGTAATGGTGAATCCATCCCGACGGCGGGCGGAGACAGGTCTGGTATCATTGCTAGAGCGACGCCACATGAAGAATATCTAAATTAAACATTAAACTTATCAAGGCACTTACTATCATAAAAGGCGCGAATGGAATCTCGCTTCTCATTGTAAGCTTTTCGGCGTGTTTTAGAAAGCCGACTTTATGAAGAAACATGTGCGTCACAGCACTTAGAGCGCCGACCCAAAAGGCAAACACTATGGCGGAGAAGCCTTGAGCAACGCCCAGCAATAAACCAATAGAGAGCCCAAGCTTCGCATCGCCGAAACCCATGGCCCTGCCGCGGCTCAAGAGCCAGATTAATCCGAAGAAGGAAAAAATGATCGGTCCTGCCAGCCAATCCCACAGACTACCACCTGCGACTATCCTCGAGATTAGGGCCACAACAATGCTAGTATACACCAATGCATCGGGAATGATTTTATGTGTGAAGTCGTAAACCAGAATGACAGTGTAAATACAAAACACCGGTAGAAACATGTACGGCACATTGACAAATACCAACCCTGTCCAAAGCTCGATTAGAGGATATTGCCAAGAGATTTTTGCTTGGCATCCTCGGCATCTCGCTTTAAGTAAGCAGAAGCTCACAATCGGCACAAGCTCCCGCCACTCAAGCACTTTCCCGCAGTGAGGGCATGAGGAGCGTCCGCCGGGAGTCCGTCCGGAACCCCAGCGCAAACCGACCACGTTGAGAAAACTACCAACAATAGCGCCGAAAACGAACAGGATGACCGTAGTCATCCTTCAAGTATACCAAAGGTGGGAAAATATCTTACGGACAGGAAACCGCCCCAGCCCCGAGAGTGGCGGGAATCAGTTGAGAGGCACCCGTGCTGTCGACACACCATGCCTCGCTAGCCCCAGCTGATAAGAGTAGCGCGGAAACTGCGTAAGCCGTACCATCCGTATGACAGGACAAATCAGCACCCGTGGGATAACTGGCTTGGTCGGTGTACTGGGCCATGCTAGAATCAGTATCCGTGAAAAAAGCGTCGGAACACAAATCCGAAGCGGCAGTGCCATAGTTACTGTTTGTGTCGTAATAGACCTCGGCGGCGGCCCGGAGACCGGAGAGTTGAGCTTTGGTTTTGGCGTCCTGACCTTTACCTCGCGCGGTATTGAGGGACGCCAACACCACCGACGATAGGATACCGATAATGGCGATGACAACCAGGAGCTCAATCAAGGTGAAACCACCGCGCGCACCGATAGAGGCAGAGCTATCTCCCGTGTTCGTCATATTCTTTGTATGAGAGTATATTAACAGTTCGTCGTGGTAATGGCTGTAGTCCTTGATTGGGATTTGCCTGTGCTGTCAACGCACCAAGAGTTTGTGCCTCCCAAGCCAGGCAACAGGGCCGAGACGGCATATGCCGTGGCCGAACCTTGACAAGTTAGAGTGGCGCCGGTCGGATAGTTGGCCTGGGTGGCGTATTGCGACATTCCGGAAGTGACGTCGGCAAACATACCTGCGACGCAGGATGCTGTGGTAACGCCATAACCACCAGTGTTGTCATAGTAAATCTCCGCCGATGCCCGCAGGCCGGAGAGCTGGGCCTTAACCTTGGCATCATTACCCTTACCTCGCGCGGTATTGAGGGACGCCAACACCACCGACGATAGGATACCGATAATGGCGATGACAACCAGGAGCTCAATCAAGGTGAAACCTCTTGTTTTATGATTCATAATGAGTTAAATAATTTTATCTATAGCTTATAAACCACCTATGCAGAGTGACACGCCTATTATACTCTATAAACCGGTGGAATTAGCAATATCGTATATGGGGATAAGTACGGAAGTCAACAAGACGCCGACTCCCAAGCCCAAAAGAACAATCATAGCTGGCTCAATCAAGCTCACCAGAGTGTCGACCGCATTGATTACTTCCCTCTGGTAGAAATGAGCCATGGTACCCAAAATAGAACCGAGTTCTCCGGATTCCTCTCCCACCCTTATCATCTGAACAAGCATGCTCGGGATTTCCTCGTATTGGGAAAGTGACTGGGAAAATGAGCTACCCCCCTTTACTGCCGAGAGACTCTCTTCTAAAATCTGCCTATAAACCTCATTACCGACCACAGAGGCGGTCACCTCGATTGCTTTCACCATCGGAATGCCAGAGAGAATCATGGTGTGCATGTTATCCGCGACGATCGACAGATAGAGTTTTTTATAGAGATTGCCTATGTATGGTGTCGATAGCTTAAAGCGCGCCGAGGCCGACTTTCCTTCGGCAGTGTGCGTGTAGCGCATCATGAAAAAACCAAGGACCACCAGCGCCACGGGCAGCATAAAGCCGTAGTGGATAAAGAAGTCGCTCACGGCAAACACGATCTTGGTATAGAACGGGACCGTTTGGCCGGACTCGATAATAATTAGACTGATTTTGGGAATAATGAAGGTAAACATCAGCGCCATAACAGCGATAAACACGGTAATGACGAAAGCTGGGTAAATCAGGGCATTTTTCACCTTGGAAGTGACTTCGTAGTTGCGGTCGAGATAGTCAGCCAAGTATCCAAAGGTCTGGTCTAACTTACCGGTCTCTTCACCGGACCTAACCATATTGACATAAAAGTCAGAAAAAACATCCGGATGCTTGGCCAGAGCTTTAGAAATAGTGTCGCCCGCTTGGAGATCATCCGCGATTTGAGTCAAACTTTTCTTGAGATTAGCGTTTTCCACCTCTCCCGCCAGCATAGCAAAAATCTTGAGAGCGGAGACCTGCGCCTTGAACAGGGTGGCCATTTGCCGAGAAAGAATAACCACGTCCTTGTGCGAAACTCCCGAGCCAAATTGAATCTTGGCTAGCCACGACTCCTTTTCCGCCGGTTCTATTTTGGAAATAATAAGCCCCCGCCTCTGCAAAGAACCGATGGCTACGTCGATGGAAACCGCCTCGATGTCGCCAGAGACGCGTTTGCCGGAATTCTCAAGAGCTTTATAGTTGAATAACATTTTCGCTTATTGATGGGAAGTTCATCGGACTATATCATGCGCTCAAGCGTCTTCGGATTGAAAGAAAACTGGAAAGCATTTTCCACGGTCACCTCTCCTCTTCTGACCAAATCAGCCAAACATCTATTGATGTCGATCATCCCTTCCTCCGAACTGGTCTCGATCACGGAGTCTATTTCGTGAGTGCGTTTTTCACGAATCAGATTAGCAATAGCATGATTGTTGATTAAGAGTTCAAACGCCGGGATGAGCCCACCGGAGATACGCGGCAGGAGACGTTGGGAAAAGATACCTAGGAGGGAGCTAGCGAGTTGGATGCGAATTTGCGTCTGCTGATCGGCCGGAAAGGAATCAATGATGCGATCGACCGTTTGTCCCGCGGTGTTGGTATGCAAAGTGGACAGCACCAGGTGTCCGGTTTCAGCCGCAGTAACCGCGGTCGAGATGGTTTCCGGATCGCGCATTTCCCCAATCATCACAATGTCGGCGTCCTGACGAAACACACCATGCAAGGCCGTGTGGAAATCCGGGGTGTCGAGTTTAACCTCACGCTGGTCAATCAGCGCTTTTTTGGGCTCAAAAATATATTCGACGGGATCTTCGATGGTAACGATATGCTCCATTCTCTCAAGATTGATGGCCTCTATCATAGCCGCAAGCGTGGTCGACTTGCCCACTCCCACCGGACCTACTACCAAGAAAAAACCCTGCTGGCGTTTGACAAAAGTATTCAGAATTGATGGTAAATTAAGCTCCTCGAAACTTTGCACTTGGGTCGGCCCCAACCGCAGAGCCACGCTTATTCTGCCAAGCGCGAGAAAGGCGTTGCAGCGAAAACGCTTTAAGTCAGTCTGACTGTAAGCAAAGTTAACTTCTTGGCGGTCATCAAACTCTTTCTTATTGGATGGAGAAAGCAACACCGAAAGGAACCCTTCCATATCCGCGTGCGAGAAAGGGGACATTTTCGTTAGGGGAATCAAGAAATTAGCCACCCTGATTGTCGGCGATCGCCCTTCCGACAGATGGAGGTCGGAAGCGCCCTCTTTGGCCGCCGTATCGATCAATTCATTTAAAAGTTTTTCTGGCGTGGCGGACATACTACTTAGTTTTTAAATTGGCGATTTTGAGAACCTCTTCAACCACTTCGGAGGGGATAGTCGTGGCCTTGACGATATAACCCTCGACGCCAAGCGACTTCACTTTCTCGATTTTGTCGCGGCCACTTTCATTGGTGAGCATGATGACGACTGAATCGGGAGAAAGCTTTTTTTTACGGATGGTCTCCAAAAGCTCCACCCCGTCCATGCCGGGCATAATGATGTCGATAATCAGAATGTCCGGCTTGGCGCCGCCGCGCAGCGTGGCGAGCGCCAAG
>Ga0209542_10013965_pt1 | contig 13730 bp, 11 predicted proteins | sample RifCSPhighO2_01_FD_184028 | JGI IMG/M metagenome (GOLD analysis project Ga0209542, IMG submission 184028) | Soil microbial communities from Rifle, Colorado - Rifle CSP2_plank highO2_0.1 (SPAdes) (version 2) | ecosystem: Environmental > Terrestrial > Deep subsurface > Rock core/Sediment ...
CGCAATAAGCGATGTAGCGAAAGGGTAGGTCCTCAGCCGTGAGGCGTGGACTGAAGGATCATAGTAGCAAAAGGCAGTCCGGCAAAGAGTGATGCGATACGACCCATGTGGTGAGTCATGGGGAAGTATCATTAGAAAAACATCGCTGGAATGTTCGAAATAGATAAACAAATGACCCAAGGAGATCTCATTCTTTATAGAGTAATTGTGGTATGAGAAGTCAGCTGCGTCGTAGTACCATGCGTTAAGTTATTATGTTATAATAATGCGTATGGGAAGGACAAAACCAATATCAAGTGATTATATTGTTGGCTTAACAGATGGTGAAGGTTGTTTTTATGTAAATAAAAGCAACTTGGAATCATACACGAGTGGTGTAAGAATTCAACTTCATTTCCATTTGAAATTACGTGAATGCGACAAAGGAATATTAGAAAAAATTAAGGATACATTGGACTGTGGTGGCGTTTACTTTCAGAAAGAAAAACGTCTGAATCATACACAATGTTATCGGTATACTGTTGCTTCGCAACAAGATATATTTGATAAAATAATTCCTTTTTTCAAAAATAATCCATTACGAACTGTTTCAAAACAAAAAAGCTTTGAATTATTTTGTAAAATCGCTGAACTTATTAAAATGAAAAAACATCTAACAAAAGAGGGAATAGAAAAAATTGTTTCCTTAAAGCAAAAAATGAATCATCGAACTATTGGACTCGCGTAGTGCGGGAAATCCGCTCGCTACGTGGGAACTCAAAGTGCTCTAACTATTGAAATCCGCCCGTCAAGTCAAGGGAGCCGGGAGTACCCGAAGTATCCACACAAGTGGGTCCTAAGGTAAGCTTGGTGACAGGGACTAAGTCGTAACAAGGCACGGCTAGCGGAAGCTGGTCGTGGAATAATTCAATTTGAAAACTATCCCTACGCCTCAGGCGTAGTGCGTCAGACCCGTTCTGACCGGATTTATTGAGTCGGTATTGTGTGGCTCAATTGACCACACAATGGAAAATGATGGAACTTCCTAAAAACTATTTGACATGAGGCAAAGACCCAAAGTTATAGCCGCCGTCGCAGAAATGCTATGGCGAACCGAAGGAACGAAACAAAACAAAAAACAGCAAATCGTTAGGCAAGACCTAACGACTCCTAACGACTCAAAAAACACCTCGCGCAAGCGGGGTGTTTTTTGTTTGTTACTCATCAAATTCAATTCTATCGTTTGCTTTTAAAGTCTGCTGTTTGTAAATTTCAAAACCTTTTGAGGGCACAATATGTCCACCAGAAACATTAGTGTCGCTTAATTCAGGACGAATTTTAGTTTTATGTTTTAGATTTCCTGTGAGATTAAGATTTTGAGCTGCCTCGTCTACGCAAGCTCCCAAGGCCTCTCCGTATGCCTCACTTAAAACATTTTCGTCAAAAACATAGCCACGAGCTTTTGCCAATTTCTTTACGGCCAGCATAGTTTCTTCTCCCTCAAAAATATCAAAATTATCACTCAAAACGATTAGTCTTCTACCTAAAATATCCCGTATTTCTTCTAATTTTTTAAAGTATAAAAAATTTTCCTTCGAATCCTTTTTTAGTTCACTCTTTGAAGCATGAGTTAAAGCTACCATAATTTCGTCTTCCTTTTCTTTTAAATTTTCAGCTTGTCCTATATATCTATTAAGTAATTTATTATTTTCCTCAGGCACATCTTTAGCTGACGATAATGCGTCATCTGTTCTGTAATCAGACGAAAACCCTGGATGCACCAAGAAGTGGATTTTTGAAATTTTAATCGGGTTTTCTTTCCTTTCCATGTTTGGAGTTTCAGTTGACATATTAAATACTATACCATAATTGTAGAATATTTTGTTATAATGAAACCATGAGTCTAAAACGAGTCGGCATAATAAGGGGCGGGGGCGGGGAAAATTACTCGTCTTCTCTGCGCAGAGGAGGAGATGTTATTTCACATATTTCTGAAAACTTGGGAGATAAGTATAAAACTTTTGATATTTTAGTTGATAAAGGAGGAACTTGGCACATAAATGGTATACAAATCAGCCCTGCGGACTTAGTGCATAAAGTTGATGTGGTCTGGAATACTGCAGAGCCCGGCATAGCCACTATGCTTGATAATTTTTCTATTGCAAATGTCGGCAATAATTCTTTTTGTTTTGCCTTAGAAAATAATAACGACATATTAAAAGAGTATATAAAAAATATTGGTGTGGAAATGCCAAGGTCTATAATTTTACCTGTATATCAAAAAGATTTTGATGGGTCTCGCGAACGGTATTCAATAAAAAAAGCCAAAGAAGTTTTTGAAAAGTTTTCTTCGCCTTGGGTCGTAAAATCTTTCACACCGGACTCCAACATGGGCATCCACGTGGCAAAAACTTTTGACGAATTAGTAGGCGCCATAGAAGACGGAGTCAAACATAAGAAAAGTATTTTGGTTGAGGAATTTATTGTCGGGTCTCCATCAGTAGCTCATTCAATAGGTGACTTTCGCGGGGAAGATGTTTATGTTTTGCCTCCGGAAAATTTAACAAAACCTGAAAAAGAAAATATAGTTGCTCTCACCAAAAAACTATATAAACATCTTAATGCGAAACATTATTTAAAATTTGATTTTACTTTGAATCCTAAAAAAAGGATATTTTTAACTAATATTTCTTTTATACCGGACCTGCGAGTCGGGTCTCATTTTGAAAAATCCTGTGAATCGATTGGCGCCAAGCTGCATCATATAGTAGAGCATATGCTAAATAAAGCTTTAAAATTATGATTTGGGGCCCATAGTAAAATGGTATTATGCGTCCATGGCATGGACGAGGTCGGGGTCCGATTCCCCGTGGGTCCACTGGTTTCCGGGTCGTAGTATACCGGTCGTACGCATCCTTCGGGAGGATGTAGACTGGGTTCGATTCCCAGCGGCCCGACTTTTTGATATACTTGACGAGTAATTAAATTATTTTTATCTGTAGCGGGTGGTCGCACTCACATAGGCACATATGTTGGAGTTTCGCCATCACCCGCTTCAAATGAAAGTAATTTTTTTATTTCAAGATAATTTTAAAAAATTCAGAGCACAAATATTTTTCTGCTGAAAAATTTTTCTTGCTCGGCCCGTCGGTCTGCGCAAGTCTCTGAATTCTTTAAAATTTATCTTTTTAGGAAACTAGGAGTTATCCACAGTTTTACTTGTGAACTATTGTATTTAACGTTGATATGCGAGATAATTAAGTTAGTTCTCTGCAATAATTATTGAAAATATTTTTGGTAATTTTATTTTAAATATTTTCAGGTCGTTTTATTGCAAACTAAAATTAAGAAATTAATTTATAAACATTATGGCAAAGAAAAAGAAAGGAGGAGCAAAGAAGAAGAAGCGAGCATAGTCTCTCTTGTTTTCACTTACAAAAAACTTCCGTCGAAAGTCGGAGGTTTTTTGTTTCTTGCCCCGTACCGAGCTTCGCTCTGGTACGGGGTTATGCTAATATATATTTATGTCTTTATACAGTAAAATATTTGGTGACGAAAGCTCTAAATTCATCGGAAATACCAAAGAAATCGTAGCCAGAATCAATGCCTTGGAGGCGGATATGTCAAAGCTTTCGGATGATGACTTTCCAAAGAAAACGCAAGAATTTAAAGATAGATTGAGCAAGGGCGAAACATTGGACGATATTCTAGTTGAGGCATTTGCCTTGGTTCGTGAGGGGATGTTGCGCGCGGACGGCAAGCGGCTTTTTGACGTTCAACTTGTTGGGGGTCTTGCTCTGTATCAGGGTAAAATTGCCGAAATGAAAACCGGTGAAGGAAAAACTTTTGTTGCCGTACTTCCGGCATATTTAAATGCGCTCTCTGGAGCTGGTGTTCACATTATTACAGTGAATGATTATCTTTCTAGGATAGGCGCAGTCTTGATGGGGCAGGTTTATAATTTTTTAGGTTTGAATGTCGGCGTTATCAATTCTAATAATGTTTCTTATCTTTATGATGCTACGCATAAAGAAGAAGATGCAGAGCGGGATCGCGTCGGTGAATTTAAAATAGTTTATGATTTTTTAAAACCATGCTCTAGAAAAGAGGCCTATGCAGTGGACGTTACTTATGGCACAAATCACGAATATGGATTTGATTATCTGCGCGATAACTTGGCAACATCTATAAATGGTCTAGTACAGCGAGGTCACCATTTTGCAATCGTTGATGAAGTTGACTCTATTTTAATTGATGAAGCGCGCACTCCGCTGATTATTTCTTCGGCTGCGGGTGATTCTGAAGATTTTTATATTAAGTTTTACCAAATTGCCAAACAGCTAAAAAGAGATACCGACTACACAGTAGATGAAAAATTCAAAGCGATTAGCCTCTCCGACGAAGGCATCACCAAAGCTGAAAAACTTCTCGGTGTAGACAACATTTACACTGAAAAAGGCATTAAATATGTGCATCATCTGGAAACTGCGGTCAAAGCGCAGGCTATTTTTGAGCGTGATAAAGACTATGTCGTCAAAGGCGGGGAGGTCATTATTGTTGACCCTTTTACCGGACGGCTTCAACCAGGCCGGCGTTGGAGCGAAGGGATTCATCAGGCCATTGAAGCCAAGGAAGGGGTAAAAATTGAAAAAGAAACCCGCTCAAGCGGTTCTATCACTTTTCAGAATTATTTCAGATTTTATAAAAAACTCTCCGGTATGACAGGTACCGCGCTAACTTCCGCCGAAGAATTTTTGAAAGTCTACGGTCTTGATGTCGTTGTAATTCCGACCAATCGTCCCGTTGTGCGCACTGATCGTCCGGATCTTATTTTTCAAACAGAGAAAGGCAAATTTAAAGCTATTGCTAAAAAAGTAAAAGAATTGAATGAAAAAGAACAGCCGGTCTTGATCGGCACTATCTCAATAGAAAGAAATGAACTTTTATCTGTTTATCTCAAACAGGAAGGCGTGCCACATGTAATTTTAAACGCAAAAAATCATGAAAAAGAGGGAGAGATCATTGCTCAAGCGGGCAAACGTGGCGCAGTGACTATCGCTACCAATATGGCCGGACGCGGAATAGATATTAAACTTGGCGGTAATCCAATAATTAAAGAAGAATATGAAATGGTAAAAAGCGTCGGCGGACTTTTTGTTCTGGGAACCGAACGGCACGAAGCGCGCAGAATTGACAATCAGTTGCGTGGCCGTTCAGGCAGACAAGGAGACCCGGGCGAAACACAATTTTATGTATCGCTGGAAGACGACTTGATGCGCGTATTCGGTGCGGACAAAATAAAAAATATGATAGGACGTTTTGGGATGCCGGAAGATACTCCGATTGAAAACCGTTTTATCGGCAAGTCGCTTGAGAGCGCTCAAGCAAAGATAGAAGGTTTTCATTTTGATGCGCGCAAGCATACGCTTGAGTATGACGACGTGATGAATCATCAGCGTAAAATTATTTATGAGAGACGTCAAAAAATGCTACGAGCCGACAAAGAGGGTATTGAAAAAGTTTTGGCGGATGTTTCTCTTGACCGAGAAAATGCGGAGGAATTATTTGAAGACAAAAAAACCAAGCTAGGCGAGCAGGCGTTCTATGAAACAGTTCGCCGCATTACGCTTTATGCCACCGATGTGCTTTGGATGGAGCATTTAGAGGCGATGGATTATTTACGAAGTTCGGTAAACTTGCGAGCTTATGGACAAAGAGAGCCGATTGTAGAATATAAAAAAGACGGACTGGCTATGTTTAAAGAAATGGAAGAAGCGTTTAAAGAACAAGTCTTTTCTTTGATTGGTACAATTCAAGAACCTGCCAAAACAGAGGAATCTTCCCTGAAACAAACATTAGTTACGAGCCATACAGAGCCAAGTGAGCTCGGAGGACAAAAAGACGTAGCCTCGCAAGGACTGTCCTTGCGAGGTGAAAAGGAAGTAGGTCGCAATGACCCTTGCCCTTGCGGAGCGATTAATCCGGCTACGGGTGAAGTGTACAAATACAAAAAATGCGGACTTATAAACGCTCCACAGCATCGCAAATCGTTAATTAATTAAAAATATGGCGAAAAAGAATAAAAAGAATAGAAAAAACATATACGACCAAGTTGCAAACTTTGTTTACGAAACTAACATTCACAGCAAAACTCCGCGCTCCGCGTTTTGGTTTTTGGGCAGTGGTGACCAGTCAGTTGCTGAACATTTGTTTCATACAGCTATGATTGCTTACGCATTGGCGCATCTTGAACCGAAAGCTAATAAAGAAAAAGTTGTCTTTATGGCTCTATTCCACGACATAGGCGAAGGCAGGGTATCGGACCAAAATTACATTCATCAGCGTTATGGCAGACTAGCAGAAACCGAAGCGGTGGAAGATATATCAAAGAGTGTTCCTTTTGGAAAAGAAATTTTAGACCTGTATAAAGAAGAACAAAAAAGGAAGACGCTTGAAGCCAGATTAGTCAAAGATGCTGATAACCTAGAATGGATTTCTACCCTTCGTGTTGAAGAGGTAAAAGGAAACAAAAAAGCTGAAAAATGGATAGTAAGCGCAGTAAAAAGATTGAAAACTCCCGCTGGTAAAAAACTCGGCAAGACTTTGTTAAAAACCGACCCAGATGCATGGTGGTTTAATGCCAAAGATCCGTGGTTTGTAGATAGAAAACAAAAAGACCGCAAATGGAAAAATAGCGCGAAGTAAAAAAATTTTATGGGAAATAAGATCTATGACTAAAAAATTTACCAACTGGGTTCGCGATTATTTATATCTCATAAAAGGTTATTCTTTTTTATTCTATAAGCCACCAAAACATTACCTAGGGTTTGTTTTAGAAAAAAAACCTCCAGTAATTTTGATACCGGGAGTAAATATAAAATGGCAGTTTTTAAAAGCAATAGCAGACCTGATTTCTTTGAATGGTAATCCTGTTTATGCTGTGGAGCACCTTGGTTACAACACCAAGGCAATTGATCATTCAGCAAAAGTGATACGAGAATTGATTGATGAGAAAAATCTGCATGATGTGATTATCGTTGCTCATAGCAAAGGTGGTTTGATTGCCAAACACTTGTTGGCTTATGATAATAAAGACGGAAGAATAGTCAAAGTAATTGCTATTGCTACACCGTTTCAGGGAAGTCATCTGGTGAAATTTATCCGCAGTAAAACACTTAAAGAACTTCATCCGGAAAGTGAAATAATAAAAAAACTGCATTCTCAAGCTGACGTAAACCATAAGATAGTCTCTATTTTTGGAGAATATGATAATCATGTTTGGCCAACAGAAAGTAGCAGGTTGGACGGAGCAAAAAATATTCAAGTCAATACACACGGTCATCATGAAATTTTGTTTAACAAAAATGTTCGCGACATTGTTTTATATGAAATTGAAAAAGTATAAAAAATTCAAGATGAAATAAAATGAAAAATTTTTTTAAAAATCTAAAACTTCGAAGGCGGGGGATTGCGTGGCTAGCGGGGATGCATTTTTTCGGCAATCCTTCGGCGAAGTTAAAAATTGTCGGAGTTACTGGAACAAACGGTAAGACGACGACAGTCACGCTTTTATATAAAATAGCAACCGAACTCGGGTACAAATGTGGCTTAATTAGCACCGTTGAGAATTTAGTTGCTGGAGAGAAAATGTCAGCTACTTACAATGCGCCATCGACAAGCCCAGACCCCATTTTTTTAAATCAATTACTGAATAAAATGGTATCTAAGGGATGTAAATACGTTTTTATGGAAGTGAGCTCGCATGCTATAGACCAAAATCGCGTCGCCGGGATAAATTTTACCGGCGGAATTTTTACTAACCTGACACAAGACCACCTAGATTACCACAAAAGTATGGAAGAATATTTTTTGGCGAAAAAGAAATTTTTTAAAATGCTTCCCAATCGGGCTTTTGCTTTATCTAATACTGACGACGAGTATGGCAATAGAATGCTGAAAGAAATCAATGCCTGCAAGTTTTCATATGGATTTAAGAATCAAGCGAATTTCAAAGGTGAAATTTCAAAATTGGATTGGAGCGGGCTTGAACTTGATTTCAACTCAAAAAACTTGCTTACTCAGAGGAAAGTACGCTCAAAACTTTTGGGCAAATTCAATGCCTATAACTTACTCTCCGTATGGAGCGCGGCGATGTTGCTTCATTTTGATATTGATAAAGTAGGTAAAATTTTAGAAAGTATCGAACCTCCGCGGGGAAGGTTTGATCATTTTACATCTCGTAATGGAGTTTTAGTAATTGTAGATTATGCGCATACGCCGGACGCATTGGAAAAAGTTCTTTTAACTATAAGTGAGATAAAAACTAAGGAAAGTTCACCCCACACAAACGGGCGGGGCAAGATAATTTCCGTATTCGGTTGCGGAGGCGACCGTGACCCATTAAAGCGCTCCAAGATGGGTAGAATTGGCGTAGCCTTATCCGATATCCCAATTTTTACATCCGACAATCCGAGAAGCGAAGATCCAAATAAAATTATTGCCGATATAATGTCAGGGTTGTATACCGATGATTTTAAAAAAGTAAAGTCTATTCCAAATAGACGTGAAGCTATTCTGGAAGCTGTAAAAATAGCGCAAAAAGGCGATGTAATTCTAGTCGCCGGCAAAGGTCATGAGGACTATCAAGAAATCAAAGGCGTAAAAAATCACTTTGACGATATGGAAGAACTTAAAAAAGCTTTTCAACAAAACTAATTTTTAGGAAACATTTTTTCCGCTAATCTTGGGATAGAAGTTGTAAGTCCAAAAAGTGATCCGGAAGAAACGAGGATGACCAAATCATCTTTTTTTAGTATTTTTTCTAAAACGGCAAGCGCCTCCTCCTCGTTTTTTATTTCATAAACTTCTTTTTTGTATTCTTTTACTATTTGTCCGATGTCTTGTTGGTTCATTTGTTTATGTGTGCTTGCGCCGTATATGGGTGGGGGTAAAATCAGCACAATATCACTGGTAGTAAAAATATCTTTATACCAATTTTTTGCATCTTCATTTCTCCAAGAAAAAGTGTGTGGCTCGAATATGGTGACGAGCCTTTTCTTGGGGAAGTGTAACTCTAGAGCACTAAACACGGACTTTGCTTTAGTGTAAGACGATCCAAAACCCTCGTAAACCAAGACCGAAGATTTTTTGGTTTTCAAGTCGATTCTACCCGAGAGCCCTTTAAAATTTTTGATTGAGTTTTTTATTATTTCTTTCCCAGTTAATTTTTTTTCAAGTAAAAATGCGCTAGCGCCGATGATGTTTTCTATGTTGTGCACGCCCAGAAGAGTCGTTTCTAAATTCACAATTTTTTGCTTGCCTTTATATAAATCAAAAGAAGTCATCATTCCATATTTTATATTTTCTGCGTGATAGGAATTATGCTCATGAAGCCCATAGTATACAATGCGTGCTTTTGAGTGTTTAGAAATTTTCGCTACATTTTTACCACTGCGACAAGCCACCAAGAGCCCTCGTTTCGGCAAAAGAGTTACAAATTTTTCATAAGGTTTCGTGTATTCTTTTTCAGTAGGAAATATATCAATATGGTCGTGCTCCGCAGAAATAAATAACGCGTTAGTAGGACGCATATACAAAAATTTTGCGACTTGGTCCCAATTTGCGGAAGGGTATTCGTCGCCTTCTAATATAAATTCTTTACCTTTGCCCAAATATGCATTTTGTTTAAAATTAAGCGGTACCGCGCCGATAAAATAAGAAGGATCTCGTTTAGTAAAGGAGAGCGCAAAGGACACCAGCGCCGTCATAGTGCTTTTGCCAAAACTGCCCACAACGACCGTATTTTCTTTTTCTTTGATTAAGTCACCGATGGCCTCCGGCAGGGATTTTATTGTGATGCCGGAAACGAATGCCGCTTTCACTTCTTCGTTTGTTTCTGGCACCAGCTTGGCATGTTTACCGATAATAATAAAGTCCGCATCGGAAGGGATATTTTCTTTTTTGTATGAAGTAACAAAATGTATTTTATTTTTCTTAAGAAGCGTTGCGACTGGGTCATAAAAACTTTCATCCGAGCCGGTGACAATGAACCCTTTTTGCTTGAGCATTATGGCGAGTCCGGACATACCTTTACCGCAGATACCGATAAAGTACACTTTTATTTTATTGGTTTTGGTCTTAGCGATTTTTAATTTCTCATATTTGCTTGAATAGTTTTGATTTAGTAAGACATCTTTGATAGCGAGTATCGTCTCGCCAAAGAAGCTTGTTTCATATTTTTTTAAAACAACTTTTCTTTCTAAATACATATCAAGTGGAGTAAGTGACAAATCTTCCATAAATCCTCCGGTAGCAAGTGCGCCCGTCGGCGCATTTTTTACATTTTTTATTTGGTTTTTCAAAGCCGGAATTTCTAAAAACTTTTTCTTGTACTTTGGAAGATATTCTATCTGAGCAAAGCTTCCTACGCATAGAAAATTATTTAAAAAAGAATATATCAAAAAGCCTAAAGGCAGCCCCACACAAAGTCTGTGTTTTCGTAGTTCTTTGATTAAATTCTCCTTAGTTAAAACAATTTTATTTTTACTGCTTTGAAGTGCTCCATTTTGCAGATAGTATGATTCCAGTGTTTCGTATTTAGCATTTTGCGTCGGTCGATAAAAAAAAACTTCGTCGGCAAACATCTCTTCCAGTTTTTTTGCATTTTTTTTAGAAAACAAAATGAGAGATATGGGATGGCGCGAGTCTTTAAGCGCTAGTATAAGATAATTTTTTGCCACTTCATTAAAATCAAAGAATATGGGTTTGCCATGTAAAAATATTCCTTCTATTTTCTGCGCTACTTTGAGCGCCCATGCCGTATATGAATCTCCAACCCTTGCTTTTGGCAAAAGTTTTTTTATTTTTGGATCTACTTTAGAAATATTTTCTGCGATTTTTTCGTTTATAATGCTTCCATACACCAAAGCATCCTGCATAGAGCTTGGTATCAGATTTATATCTCCGTCATTTTTGCAGAGTCGTCCGGGGCGTGTTTTGTTTGAAAAGGGTATACCGGAAAACATAGCTACAGGGAAGAAATCTTTTTCAGAAAGCGAAAGTGAATGAAGCCAATTTATGAAAAAATATCTTGGTTTACCGGCAGGGGATATATGCGGGCTAGTTTGCAGGGTTCTATGTTTTTCTAAATATTTTACTATGCCGACTATTTCCTTTTTTGAGTGTTCAAGACGCGTAAGTTCTGCTGATAAGGCAACTTTAAATATTTTTTCTAAAGGTTTCTTGGTCTGATATGAATTTACCTCCTTTGAGTATTGGAGCAAAGTTTTTTTCCAATTTCTATTAATTTCACTTGCTAAGTGTATTTTGCCCTCTTTTTTTAGGCTAGAAACCATACTTTTTATCTCAGACTCAAGCTTTTCAGTCATTTTCTCATAGTACTTTAATGGCAGGTTATTTGCAAATGATATTTAGTAGCTCATTTTTTATCCACAACGCGCTTACTATCCTATTTATAGCCTTATTTGTCAATCTGGGTACCTTGAAATATCCTTATTTATCAAGGTATTTTTGATTTGACATATCAAAAAAATGTTTCATAACTATTGACTTTTACACCCCAATATGATAGTATGAGAGTACATCCTTGTTATATAGGCGAAAGCTTGTTAAATAAGGATTTTTCAGTAATAGCTTAAATTTACAGACTAGATATGCGGGGGACACAACCGCAAGGCTATGCAAAACAAAAATCATAATGTTTCGACTTTGGTTCGGGTTCGAGTATCATGTTTATGCTTACCTGAATCCAACCACGCACATAACACTGGTCGGAACAAAAATTTAATACGATTTCTGGATTCTTTTATCTTATTGCCTATCCTTACAGTGGCTGTGCCTTTTGGCAGTCTTTTCGGCACTACCATAAAGACTGATATGGATATTTCTCCTACAATCTTATTATCACAACAAAAAAGTATGGAGGCGAATAGTCTTTCAGCCTTGCCAAGTCTAGGCAGATTGGCGTTTAATCAAGCTATGGACGAGAAAGCCCAAACACTCGAAACTCAAGCGAAAGCTATTGATGCTTACTTCAGGGTACACAAGTTGCCTCTTGAGGGAACTGGCCCAAAAATGGCTAAAGAGGCCGACAAATACGGTCTTGATTATCGTCTAATGCCCGCTATCGCTATGGTTGAAACGACCGGTGGTAAAAACTTATGCAAGAAGCTCAAGGAAGACAATAATAAAAATCCTTTTGGTTGGGGTTCTTGCGAGATTGGATTTCCTAGCTTTGACAAAGCGATTGAAGTAATAGCTATGAACTTGAGTGGAAACAATCCAAATACAGCTCAACATTATGAAGGTAAAACTAATAAAGAAATACTAGAAAAATATAACCCTCCGAGAATCAAACCGGGTTACGCGGCAAAAGTTATGAGAGTGATGAATACGATTGGTAAAGAAGACGTCACAGCAGTAGTATCTAACGCAGTTTCGTAATAATTAAAAAAACAGCTTCCGAAATGGAGCTGTTTTTTTAATTTGCTAATTCCTTTTCGATTTCTTCTAAACAAAAACCTTTGTATGCATGACCTCCAACGTTCTTAATATTGGTTACAGTAAATTTTCCTGGATTTTCATTAATTAATTTATTAATGTCTTTGCGATCAGTGTTTAATTTTTTAGAAATGGCGCGTATTGTTCCCCAGTGGTTTCCATCTTTGTCGGTCCAAAAACCTGTCCAGATTCCTTCTTTTGCGGTTTTTGGTAAGTTAATAAATTCCATAAATTCTTTGCTTTTTTGTAAACTTTCTAAACAGAAGGCTGTTTGGATTTCTCCTGTTGTAGTTTTTATTCTTTTGTCTACTAAATTCATTTTTTTAACATAAGTACTTAGTGTAGCAAACCCAATGTTAAAGTATGAGCTTAAAATCCAAATAGGTGCCCAATGTTGGTCTTTATCGTCAATCAAAAAACCTTGCCATTTTCCTTCTTTATCAGCTTGAGGAGCGGTCATAAAATCTAAAAATTCTTCAACTTCCAAAAAATCTTCATAACAATAAACTTTAGCCTCTCGTCCGTTAATATCTTCCATCGTCAAATGTTGTAAATTTGCTTTTGTTATATATCTTTTTATAGTTTCCCAATCAGCAAGGTCCAGTTTCTTTTTAAATGCGCTTGCAGCACCCCAGTGTTTTCCAGTTTGTGGGTCTGTCCAAAATCCTCGCCATTCTCCTTTCTTTTCAGGGCGTTTCTTTTCTTGTAATTCAGGAAAAAGTCCCATAAATTGTTCAAAGCAGTACCCATCTTGAGATCTGCCTATAAGGCTTGTTATCGTTGTAATTTTTAATCTAGTATCTTCAATTCTACGTTTAAAAATTATAAACGTTTTTTTCATTGTTGAGTTCTGATCATTGCGTTCTGAGTTCTATCCTCTTATATTATAGAGCCATTTTTCTTTAAGATCAAGAAACGTATTATCGGCAATAGATTTTCTTATTTCACTCATCAAGCTGTTGATAACGTGTATATTATGTATGGTTGCGAGTCTGTACCCCAAAAGCTCCCGTACTGCAAAAAGGTGGTGGAGATACGCGCGCGAAAACCGCTGACACGTATAACACGTACATCCTTCTTCCAGAGGCTTTGCATCCTCCGCAAATTCTTTTTTTGTAATATCTATCGTACAATTTCCTTTTACCTTTTTACTTTTACCTTTTTCCTTCACATACACGCGTCCTACGCGTGCGAGTCGGGTAGGTTGTACACAGTCAAATGTATCCATCCCA
>Ga0209542_10013966_pt1 | contig 13730 bp, 23 predicted proteins | sample RifCSPhighO2_01_FD_184028 | JGI IMG/M metagenome (GOLD analysis project Ga0209542, IMG submission 184028) | Soil microbial communities from Rifle, Colorado - Rifle CSP2_plank highO2_0.1 (SPAdes) (version 2) | ecosystem: Environmental > Terrestrial > Deep subsurface > Rock core/Sediment ...
ATCCAAAGAACAACTGCAAGCCACCCAAAATAACTTACTGCTAAAATTGGCCCGATTATTGGTCCGGCTCCTGCAATTGATTCAAAATGATGTCCGATTAAAAATGGTTTTTTTGCAGGAGAGAAATCAATTTTATTTTTGTTAGTTAAAGCAGGAGTTTTATTTTTATCGTTTGGTTTAATTTGTTTTTCAAGAAATTTTCCGTAAATTTTATATCCTAAAAAAAACCACAACAAAATTATTATGAGCAATAATGCAGAGTTCATTTTTCACCTTTGAATATATAAGAGAAAATAGTTTATAAAAATACCTGCCCGCAGAAATTAAAAGATTACCTTCACAGCAAAATTCTGATTAATTATTTATTTAATAATATTTTAATTAAGCTGTTTAGAGAATATTTTAAATTTCTCTATTTTCTAAATAAATTTTATAATGAAGTTTTCTATTTAATTGTTTTAAAACTGAATTTTCTAAAAAATTTACTTTTTCTTCTTGGTTTTTTAATTTATTATATCCTTTAGGCAGATTTCTTGATTTAGAAGTGTCTCTTGCTACTTCTTCCAATACATCAATATACCTATTAATTCTTTTGTCATCAATTCCATAGTTTTTATATGTCATTTTTTATTTTCCGTTATAAATAATTTTTTCTTCACCTTTAAATTTTGAATAAATTTTATTAATTGAATTCTCTTTAAAATTATATTCCACATAAATGCGGGTTTTGCCAAAATTAGTCTTGCGCTTAAATGTTATTTTATCCGGCTCTTTAGTGTTTTTAATTATTTCAGCTTCTAAATTCCCGAATAATTTATTTTTTATTGAATTTATCTCATTTAAATTTAAGTTTATCATTTTAATTTTCGCAGAGTGTTTTATTTTCTAAATTTATTTCTGTCTTTTTTTCATTTTCAACTGCTTTATTAAATATTCTATCAGCTTCATATTTGCTAAATCCTTCATATAGTTGTTTTTCAGGGCATTCTGAAAAAGCGCGATTTACTAAAAATTCTACATGATATTTTTTTTCATCTGATACAGACATCTGAATATATTCTGAATAGTTTTCTATTGCGTCTAAATTGCCTTCGCATATTCCCAAATATCTTCCAACTCCTTTTTGCTTTATTATGTTTAAAAGGGTTTTATCTGTCATTTTAGTTTTTATTTAAGTTTATTCCTGTTCCAGAAATTTCATATCTGCAAGTTAATCCTAAAAATCCCGGCTTAAAATTTCTTTTAACATTTATAACTAAATCATATTTTTCCGCCATTTCTTTGAAGTCTTTTTCTGCTTTAAAAAAATTGAAAAATAAAGAAGGGCTTCTTACAACGCCAAAATCCTTAACAATAGCATTTCTTTCTAATTCTTGTTTAGAAACTTTTTTCTCGCTCGCCGCTAAATCAAGATATTCATTCAGGGTTTGTTTTGAGTAGAGGGTCATTTTAATATATAGAAAACCCTGCTTTATAAATCTTTCCATTATGTTGTCTTTTAATAAAGGTAACAATTTAGCTTAATCATAGATGTTCTTTCTATCCCAAAAATTTATATTCAATCCTTGTCCTGCACGGAAGTTTTGATTTGATTTTGTTTAAAATTTCTCTTACTAAAATTACTGCTTTTTCATTTGGGACCGCAATCAAGAATATTTTGTCTTCGGGTTTTATAATTGCGGCAATGTTCATAGACACCCCAAAAGACAACTGCATTCCCGTCGACATTCTGTCTGCTCCAGCCCCGGTAAGCATTCTGTTTTCCCTCTGAATATGATGCGGATATGGGAAAATTTTAAAAAAATATTGATTCATAAATCTTTCATCTAATTCTTTATGAAGATATTGTCTGCATGATTCAATAGCGTTCTGCCTTAATTGGGCGTTTTCGCGCGAAACTAAAGTCAGCCGGTGTTTGAATTTTGATAAATCGTCTTTTCCCATGCTAAATTTTGTAATAATTTTTGGAGGAATAGTTTTAATATACGCTTTATTTTTCACGCTGCTCTTTCTGGTAAAAGCGCCAACTTTCTTTTTTGAATATGAATTTGCTTTTCTAAGAGCCATTTTATTTTACCTCAATTTTTGTTGTAATTGCCTGTCCTGGCAGACCTTTTTCAAATATCGCCCTTACAACTCCTTTATTTCCATGAGCGCCTGAAATTTTCCCAACAATTTCTTTTCCAGCAGGAGATTTCCAGATAACTTTTTTGCCGACAAATTTTTCAGCCTGCTCCCGATTCTTAGATTCTGGGATTTCAATTAAAAAATGTCTTTCATGAATAACCCGTCTTCCCCGCCTAAATTGAATAACTTTACCGATTGTCATAAATATAATTCAAAGAAATAGTTTATAAATGTTTTTCAGAGATTCTTTCCCAATCAAATTAAACTGCTGTGAGCTTTTTCAGGCAATCTATAGTTTCCAAGATTGTTTTTTCTTTTTTATCCCATAACTTATTTTCAAGATTTTTGCATAAATTATATATTATTGGGTTGCCGAGATATTTTTCTTTTGAAAAAATCACCCAGTAAAGCCCGTATAAATCAGCGTAAGGATTTTGTTGTTTTTTTTCTTTAGAAATTTCCAAAAATGTTTCATTTTCAATTTTATTAAGCGTCAGATAAATGTTTTCTATAGCATATTTTTCCACTCCAGAACATTTGTAAAATTGTTTCAAATATTTCTCTCTTGATATTGATGAATTTTTCATTACAAGCTCTCCAATGCCCTTTATTTTTTCATCTGAAAAATTAATTTTTTCTCCAACCCGCTCAAGATTGCTTAAATTAAGGGAAAAGATTTCAACAACCTCTTTTATTTCCATATATATTATTTTGAAGAACCTTTTTATAAAGTTTTATATCCTGAATTAATTATATGCGAAAATGCTTTATAAAAAGAGAACATTCACAAAAATCAATAAATTAATCAAGGCAGAAATCAGGCAATAAAAGCAATATTCCTTTATTATTTTTGCCTGAATAAATACAAGAAATAACGAGAATAATAAAGATGCTCCGCTGATAATTTTAGTCAAGAACAGCAGTTTTTCTGATGCAAAAAATAAATACAAAACCAAAAATAAAATTAAAGCATAATAAAACAATCCAAGAAAATCATTTTTTATAAAAAATATTGCATTCCATTCGCTTTCAACAACTTTCTCACAACTTCCGTCAATAGGACAGCTTAAAGGCTGTTTTTTAACGCGTTTTTTAATAAGATATCCGGAATCAAAAATTCCAAGGATTGCAAGAACAATTAATGAAGCTACAAATATAATTTCCATTTTATTTATTTTTGGATTTATATGAGAGAGAGATTAAAGCAAGAGCCATAAACAAGATTGCAACATCTCTGAATAGAAGTTCTAAACTCATAATATTTCCAGATACAATTAAAAACAAAGTTACAGAAGATAAAATTGAAAGCATAAAAGTTTTATAGTCAAATAATAATCCAATTCCTAAGAGAATCTGGTATCCTGAAAAGCTCATTAAAAATATTTCTTTTGAGATTATCGCTCCGATAAAATTAGGAACAAAACCAATCCAGTTTGTTGGAGCTAAAAAAGAAGAAATCCCGGCATAAAAAAACGCAATTGCAAGTCCTGCTCTTAATAAAAAAGAAATTAAAATGTTTTTACTCTGTTCTTTTCCTCTTTTAGATTTTTTCATTTTCCAAATTATTTCACTTTCCAAATTTCTCCGTCGCAGTCATATTTTGAACAGCTCAAAAGCACAGGAGAATATTGAACAAAAGGTTCGCACGATATTTCATTTAACTCTCCTGTAAAACATTTTTCACTGACTTTCTCGCAAAGCCTTTTTTCATCCATTAATTCATATTCTTCAAAACAGATTACTTTTTCTTTTTCAACACACTCGCAGTTATTTTCAAGATTTATTTCTTTCTTGCTTCCCTCTTTCACAACATTCCCCGTAAAATTTTTAACCAAAAAAAAAGCAGAAACTAATAACGCTAATACTAAAATTATAATTAAAATCTTTTTTGACATTTTAAGAAACAATTATTCTTCCGCTTTTACTTGGCTGTAAATGGTTATGATATTCCCAGCTTCCGACTTCATTAAATATGAAACTATATGATTCCTCTTTTTTTAAGTTTCTACAAGCGTCAAAAGTATTTTTTTCTTCAGCAGTTCCGCACATAATAATACTTGGTGTGTGTTGGATGAAAATTACTTGCAGGTCGGCTTTCAGTAGCAAGTTTATTTATCCAGGTTACTTTTTCTCCTTGTTTTATTTCTAAATTTTTTGGAACAAATCCTTCAAGAGTAATTTCTACAAAGTGTTCCGTTATTTCAGGAGTTTCCGAGATTATATTTTCTTGAGGAGATAAATTTTCTTCAGGAATTTCATCTTGAGTGTTTTTCTTGGAAAAAAAACTGATTCCCAAAATTATCAGGACAATTGCTGCGACAATTACAATACTTATGATAACTCCGCTGCCGGAATTTTTTTTACCTTTTTTTGCCATGTTTAATATAAAATTTTTAGATTTATAAACTTAATTAATGCTCTATAAAATAACTTTAATTAATAATGATTTGTTAATGTATAATTAAAAATTTCTTTTAATTTATCATGATATTTAATAAATTCTTTTTTATTTGGATTAACCAATTCAAGAGTATCATCTCCAATATATCCTATACGAATATTTTTTCCCTTAAGAACTATGTGACTAAATTCTTCAAGTTCAAAAATCTTCAGAATTATTAATTTCACCTAAAATTATTGACATTTCTCCTGATGTAATCTTATCCTGAAAAATTTATATTCAAGATTTTTATTGGGCATCCATTTGTAAAATAAGCAGAGTATAAAAAGATTATTGTAATTCAACAGCTCATCACTTTATTCTTCTTTACATATTCATAAGCGCTGTAAGCGGCAGTGCATCCGTCGGCAACTCCGGTGATTAATTGCTTAAATGGTTTGTCTGTAACATCTCCTGCAGCAAAAACTCCCTTGACATTTGTTTCAGAAGTTTTATAGTCAAGAATTATTTCTCCTTTTTCATCTGTTTTAACTCCGAGCTTTTTTGCAAGTTCTGAAAGAGCAATATGTCCAATTGCAACAAAAACAGCGTCAACTTTTAGTTTTTTATTTCCTTTGTATGGCTTGTCTAAAATTATTTCCTGCACAAATTTATTTCCTCTTATTTCTATAATATTTGTGTTGTTTATTATTTCAATTTTTTTATTTTTTTTAATTCTTTCCATATTTATCGGCTCAGGATGAATTTGTTCTCCTCTGTAAATTATAAAAACTTTTTTTGCGGATTCGGCTAATACAAGAGCGTCTTTTGCCGCCGAATCGCTTCCGCCGACTAAAGAAACAATTTTATTTTTGAATAAAGGTCCGTCGCACAAAGCGCAGTAATTCACGCCTTTATTTTCAAATTCCTTGGAACCCGGAACATCTAATTTTCTCCATTTAGTTCCTGTTGCAAAAATTATTGACAATGAATTATATTTTGATTTATTTGTTTTAACTGCAAAACAATTTTTTTCTTTTTTAATATCAATAACTTTTTCTTCTTTTATTGAAACTAACTTATAACTTTTAGCATGCTCTTCAATTTTTTTTGCAATTTCCTGTCCTGTTGTTCTGATAAAACCCGGGTAATTTTCAACAATATTTGTAGTTGTGATTACTCCGCCCACCGGCAATTCAGAGCCGTGGCTTGCTCCAAGAACCAAAGTTTTTAATCCAAGTCTTGCAGAATACATTGCCGCCGCCAAGCCGACTCCTCCAGCTCCGACGATGAGCGCATCAAAATTTTTTTGTGATTTTTTTTCCTGCATTTTAATTTTTAAATGTTTTTTATTTATTTCAACCTCAAAGCTTTTTTTAATTTTGATTCATCAAAACCAAGAATTAATTTTCCGTCAACATCTATAACCGGAACACTGGTTTGTCCTGATTTGTTTATAATTTCTTTTGCCGCTTTTTTATTTGATGCCGCATTAATTTCCTCAAATTTTATTTTATTTTTTTTTAAAAATTCTTTAGTTTTCAGACACCACGGACATGTTGGAATAGTATAAATTTTTACTATCATCTATTTTTACCTCTTTTATTGATTAATTAAAATTTCCACATTTATTAAAGTTGTTATTTCTTAAATGAGTGCGTTTTACATTTATTCAAAAGTTTCTAAAAATTCCTTCTCCAAAAAATGCAGTTTGCTTGGGATTATAATTGAAAAAGGTTTTTGAATATCTTCTAATTTTGATAATTCTTCAAAATTTTTATAAAAGATTTTTGAACGCTTTGTTCCAAGCGCCTGACAGACAATAATTTTTTTTCCGTTTAATTCAAATTTGCAATTTTCCGCGGATTTTTTTAGTTGAGAAACAGCATCTTGAAGCTCCAATCCAATATCGCATAAAATTAGACTATGCGCTTTCATAGAGGCATTTTGCTGTATAATTTCCATAAAACTTTCAGGCATAAAATTTTCGTTGGGATTCCATTTTGGCATTGACGCAATTTTTCCAAATTTATATAATTGCAAGCCGGTTTCAGCAACAGCGTCTATAATTGAAGCACCGTAAATGATTTTATATTTAATTTCAAGAGCTTTTGCTTCCTGAATTAAAGAAATATGCGTCGTAGCAGTTAATGGAGAGCCGTAAATAAGCAAAGCAACCTCCATTTTTTCCGCTTCATCAACTATTTCCAAAGATTCAACTTTTTCCCTGTCAGCAGGTAGAATTTTTTTTTGAATTACATCTTCCAGCTCTGCAAGAGGATAAGGAAAATCAACAGTATAATTTTCTAAATAAATTCTTTTGCATTTCTTGACGATATCCAATCCTTCTTTAGAAATTCCATAAGCATTGAGACCAAGTCCGATTAAATATAACATTCTACAAAAAATTTAAAGCATTATTTATATCTTGTTATAGTGTAAATAAATTTATAAACCTCTGAGAAATAAGTTTTTTATTAAATTTGAAAATGACGGGAAAAAATAACAATAATCTTATAGCAGATGTGAAGGGGCTGATAAGCTCAGTTAAAAGAATGTATGAAAAAGATATCTTGCCGGTTAGAGATAAAATCTATGCTACAGATGAATCTGAAATTGGCGATGAGATGTTTGACAAGTCTAACGATGAAGATGAATTTGCCTTAAAATTAAATTCAATAGATGATTGTTTAGATAACAAAGACTTCTATTTAGCAAAAAATGAAATACTAAATGCAAAAAAGTTAATTCAAAAAAGGAATTATCGCGAGAAAATCGGGTCGGGAAATCTGCATAACATGCTGGATTATTTTAATGAAGCGTTTATTCAGTTGAATCATTTAGAATAAATAATTAAAAAATAAAAAAAAGAATTAAAATAAAAAAAATAAAAATTTTATTCTTTAAGAAAATAACCTGCCAAGAAGGGGGGATTTTCCGGGGATTTTTGCGAGAGGTTCTTTTTTTGTGTAACAGTATTTATTATCTATTTTCAGAGCCGATTCCCAGCCTCTAAATTGTTTTGCTCCGAGTGTATTAAAAGTTAGGATCATAACTTTGTTTAAATTATCAGCTACCCTTATTTGATTACCTTCCAAACTCACTATTTCTTGACAATTACCTCCAGCTAATGCACATTGTCCACCTCCACTTGCGCAATCCATCGGACCATTATTGGTACTGCCCGTGCCTCCTGAACTCGGAATAACACAATTTAACGCTCCAACATTTTTGATTGAAGCAAAGCCAAAACTAAACATGAGAGTCAAAGCCAAAAATGACATTAAAATATAATTTTTTTTCATTTTTACCTCCTTACATCTGTATTAATTAAGAGCCACGCTCTTTTTATTATCAGGATTGTCGTCTTTAAAAAGATTTCTGTTGTTTGGGCTTTATTGATTTATATAACGGATAATTTTATTTTTTGCAGAAGCTTTTGCGCAAATACAAGCGCTTCTTTTGTTTCTATTAATTCTATTCTTTCAGCTTCATAAACTGATTTATTTCTTAACTTTCTATAAGAATCAAATTTATGTATTATAGATATGTCAAATTTTTTAATATCTCTAAGATATGCAATCAACACCTCATGTGAAAGAGGTTTATATCCCTGAATTGACATTAGTGATTGCGAAGCTTCCCGCATGGCTTCATAAATATCTTCAAAAACAAGATCAGCAGACTCATTTGTAATTGGGCGCAAAAATTTTAATCTTTTTTCTGCTTTTTTCAAAAGAGAGCGCCCAATATTTATATTGGGGGTTTGTTTTTCTACTTTTCCGTCTTCCAAATATTTATCAAATGGCAAGATCATATTTGAATTATTCCTTCTAAAACAATTCCGTTTATTAAATTATTAATAAATTCTTTTTTAGCTTTTTCTAAATTTTTAAGCTCCAAAAGATTAATTTTTCTTTGTAATCTTTTCTCAAAGAGAGAAAAATCTAAATTTTTTTCTAATCTAGTTATAACTGCAATATCAATATCACTTTTTTCAGTATCTTCTCCTTTGGAATATGATCCAAAAATAATAATCGCTTCAGGAAATTGATATTTTTCTTTAAGGAAATCAACTAAACCAGAATCATATAATAAATAAATATTATAAATTTTTTTTAATTGAAGAAATTTGGAATTAAGCGCTGCTTTATAATTTGAAACTGCTCTTGTTTTATGACATTCTATAAATCCTTTTTTAAGAAGGGATTTAAGCGATTTTGAACATCCTGCTGAAGAAAAATTTGTTTTTCTGGCTAACTCTCTCAGATGGATTGTTGTTGTTGGATTTTTTAAAAAATATTCTAAAATGGTGTTAACTTCAGGAAACATATGTTAACTAAAGGAAACAGATTTATAAATCTTTTCATTAATTTTTTAAATTTTTATCTTCTCTGTTTCAACTCAACCCGCCCATATAATCAGGCATCTCGCCCGCAGATTTCATGCCTTTTTTTCCGCCAGAAGCAATAACATCATCAATTCTCAAAATCATTGTGGCAACTTCCGACGCAGAATCAATTGCCTGTTTTTTAATGTTGTATGGTTCAATAATTCTTGCTTTTAAAACATCTTCAATTTTATCTGTAAATAAATTCAAGCCAATGTTAATTTGTCCAGAATCATGCAAAGATTTTAATTCGGTTAAAACATCTATTGGATCCAATCCTGCATTTTCTGCCAATGTAATTGGAATAAACTCCAGAGCATTTGCAAATTCCTCTACTGCCAATCGCTCTCTTCCGCTTAAAGATTGCGAGAAAATTTTTAATCTTCTTGATAATTCAACTTCCACGCATCCGCCTCCTAAAACAATTAATCCTGATTTTAAAACACAAAAAACATCTCCAAGCCCGTCTTTAATTGCTCTCTCAACCTCGTCAATAACATGTTCTGTTCCGCCGTGAATTAATATTGTCAGGGCTTTTGGAGCTTTGCATTCATAAACATAAGTAAAAACATTTCCGCCGTGCCTGACTTCTTTGAGATATTCAGCTCCGCCAATTTCAAAAGGAGTTATATCTTTAATATTGGAGATAATTTTTGCTCCTGTAGCTTTAGAAAGTTTTTCCATATCACTTCTGGCAACTCTTCTGCATGCATAAATATTTTCTTTAGCCAGTAAATACTGCGCAAGCTCATCAATTCCTTTCTGGCAAAAAACAGCATTTGCTCCTGAATCTTTAATATTTTTAACCATCTGTTTTATTGCCTGCTCTTCCTGAAATAAAAATTCCTGCAATTGTTCAGGAGATGAAATGGAGATTTTTGTGTTAATTTCAGGATTTTTCAGCTCTAAAGGAACATCAATCAAAGCAATTCTCGCGCCCTTAATTTCCGACGGCATTTCATGTGAGATTTTTTCTTTTTCCAGAACAACCCCAAAAATTAATTCGCTGTTTTTAATGCTCTCTCCTTTGACTTTTAGTATTTTTATATTCTCTAAATTAATATTTTCTATCCGGCTGTTTTCTTTAATCTGCTTCACTGCTTCAATAATTATTTCAGCAAGTTTTTCTTTTGCGTCCTCTGCGCATTTGCCCGTCATAGCAGTCATTGCAATTTGTTTTAAAAGCTCCTGATTATCCTGAGAATTGTCAACTTTAAATGCAATTTCTTTTAAAATTTCCTGAGCTTTTTCAGCTGCAATTTTATATCCTTTAATAATAACTGTCGGATGAATTTTCATATCTAAAAGTTTTTCCGCATTATCCAGCAATTTTCCTGCAATCATAACTGCGCTTGTTGTGCCGTCGCCAATTTCAGATTCCTGAGTTCTGGCAACTTCTGCAATCATTTTCGCGGCAGGATGCTCAATCTGCATTTCATTTAAAATTGTCACGCCATCGTTGGTTACAATAATTTCATTCGTCGGAGAGACAAGCATTTTATCCATTCCTTTTGGACCCAAAGTAGTTTTAACAACTTCTGCAACCATTTTTGCGGCGGCAATATTATTTCTCTGCGCGTCCCTGCCAATCATTCTCTGAATATCTTCCGGCATTAAAATTACTGGTTTATTCATTTTATTTCCTGTTAAATGGATACTAAAAAACTTCCTGTTTTGCTTTGCTTGTCATTTTAGTTTTCTATCAAATGAAATAATTAAATTTATTTGAATATGAATTTTTATTTTTTAACATAAATTTTTTCATTTATTTTAGATTTTAAACCTGTTTTTTCAAAATCAGAAGAAATTTCACCGGCAATTATCTCAAGATCTGCTTTGTTTGACGGGAAAAAAGAGCCGGGTTCTCCGCCGGCAAGCGGACGGACAATACATTTTTTAATTTTATTTTCATTTAGTTTATGTTTTATTTTTAAAGCAAGACAATATCGGTCATTATCTTTAATTTCACGCATGCAATAACCCTTAATTCCTCTTGCAAAATATTCTGTAAATGTTCTATAAATTCCAATTTCCACTTTTTTCATATAAAATTTTCGGGTTTAAAATATTTAAAGATTATTATGCTCAAAAGATAGTTTTAGTAAAGTTTATAATCTTCAATCCCTCAATAAAATCAAATGAAAACAATTGATGTATCTGATCTTATGACGAGAAATCCTTTGACAATCAGTCCTGAAACAAGTCTGCTGGATTGCGCTAAAAAAATGCTTAAAAACAAAATAGTTGGCTTGCCAATTGTTCAAAAAGGAAATCTTATTGGGTTTATCACACAAAGAGATATTCTTTGGACATTAATAAAATTAAAGAAAATATCTGACTTGGGAAAAATAAAAGCTATTGAAGTGTCTCCAAAAAAGTTAGTCACAGTAAACCCAAAAATGCCTATAGAAAAAGCAATTAAAAAAATGAGCAAATATTATAGACTGCCGGTTGTAATGAATGAAAAACTTGTCGGAATAATTGCAGCAACAGATGTTTTGCTTTTTAATCCAGAATACATTTCTGAATTTGAAGAGCTCACAAAAATAAAAGAAGAGACTGAAAAATTAAAAAGACTAAAACTAAAACACAGACCTCAAGAAGGAATTTGCGAGGAATGTGGAAATTATGGAATTTTAATTTCTGAAAAAGGAGTTTTTATTTGTGAAGAGTGCGCCAAACTGCAATAAATTTCTAACGTTCTGTTATTGATTCAAATAATTTTGAAAAAGATCCTGGAGCAGGAGCGTATTTTTCATGTTTAAAATTTAATTCTTTCGCTTTTATTTCTAAGAAAGAATTTATTTTATTTATAATCTCTTCTTCTGTTGGTTTATACAAAGCATCATTTTTATTTTCTTCTCTCAATTTTCTATAGGATCCAAGCACTGCGCCTAACTCATTATTAATTCTTATTATCTTTTTTTCAAGCGCGCTAATTCCGGATTGCTTAGATACAATTTCTTTTTCATCGCAATCGTAAGCAAATGACTGAATTGTTAAAGGCGCATAATCCAAAATATCGGAAATTCCCGGATTTTGCAATTTACTTATCGTGGCGGGCAAAAAGTTAAGCAAACAATTTAAATCAACACTGCGGCCGGACTTTACAAAAGAGGTGCTGCCATAACTAGTAAAATGAATTTCCCAGCCCTTTGCAATATCTTTTACATTAATATCTTTTTTTAATCTTTCAACTATAAAATCAATATCTCTATAAAATTGTTTTGTAATGTCTAAATTATCATATTGGAGCTTAGTTAAATTGCCATAAAGAAAACTTCCCATTAACCAAACTTTGCCTTCAGAAATTTTTTTTATAAGCTCAAAACTTTCTTCAAATACCTCTGATTTTTTAGAATAGGATTGAAATAATTCTGTGAGGTAACTTTCAGTTATTGGAGTTGAATCTTTATCCATTTTATGCTCTTTTTCAAGTTATCTGGCATATAAAAGCCTTTCTATTCTTAACTTTATAGTTACTAAAGTAAAAATCGGGAGATTTTTTTAAAAAGAAAAATTGACGAAGTAAAAAAATTAAATAAAAAATCTTAATAAATTTAATTGACCCAAAAGATTTTTATCTGAGAGAAAAAACAGGAAATTTTTTAGTTGCTTTCATAAATTCAAGCAAGAGAAACGCCGCTGCCGCTTCCCAAAACAGGCGTACCCCCGCCACTAACAGGAAGATTTCCAGCGCCAGAAAATGACCCGCCTTCAATAATAGGAGAGCTTGTGATTTTTCTTCCTTGTATAGACGGAAGTATTCTATCTGAAATGCAAACTCCCTCAAAACAACTTGCCCAGGAAGGACAATTCACTTCATTTGAGACTGCCTCGCCATTTCTACAAGAAACTTCTAAAACACTTTTATCGCCTGAACAGCTGTCCATTAAACAACTGCTTTCATCTCCTGCAATTCCAAACGCTAAACTATTTTTTCCTCCGTCAGTATCTGAACAAGAAGAACGTCCCTGACTGACCGCTAATCCGCTGATTGGAAAAACAAAAATACGAGAAAGTGTCCCGCCTCCGAGTGTCCCGCCCCCTATTGAACCAATAGATATTCCACCTCCATCAGATAATTCTCCCGTGTCTGTTGGAGTTGAGTCAAGAGATCCTTCCTGTGGCGACGCTGATTCTTCTTCTGAAACTTCAACGCCAATACAGGAAACAGGCAGAGAACGAATTAAAAATGTTTTTTGAACGGCGCTAAGTCCATTAAAAACACTATTTTGAGAGCTTAATGTTGTCATTACATCAATAAAATTAATTTCAGTTGAAGAAGAGCCCATTATTTGGGAGCCAGACTCGTCTATAAAAATTTCAGCGCTTCCTCCTCCGAAAATTCCGCCTCCAGATAAAGTTCCAACGCTGATTTCTGCAAGATTAGTTGAGACTGCCTCTCCCTCTCCTGCTGTAAATTCTCCTGTTGTTCCGTCTATAGAAGTTAATGTGAAAGTTATTTCATTATTTGTTATTTCCAAAATTTCAATTTCACCTCCAGCTAATTCAATTATGTCTCCCTCTCTATATGTTAAAATTTCTTCTTCGCCAAATCCTGTTTCTCCTTCAACAAATTCCTCCTCGCAAAATCCATCAATACTGCATATAAAACCTTCTTCACAATCTATGTTATCATAACATTCAACTTCTCCGCCTAAATCTCCTGCAAATTCATCTCCAAAAGCCCATTCATCTCCGAACTCTCCAAACTCTTCAAATTCAACTCCGCCTTCAACAAAAAATTCATCTTCAAGGGGCATTTCCCCTTCAACAAATTCTTCTCCAGAAATTTCTTCTTCAAATCCCTCTTCAGAAACCACTCTCTCG
>Ga0209542_10013967_pt1 | contig 13729 bp, 8 predicted proteins | sample RifCSPhighO2_01_FD_184028 | JGI IMG/M metagenome (GOLD analysis project Ga0209542, IMG submission 184028) | Soil microbial communities from Rifle, Colorado - Rifle CSP2_plank highO2_0.1 (SPAdes) (version 2) | ecosystem: Environmental > Terrestrial > Deep subsurface > Rock core/Sediment ...
TGAAGACAGTTTCGTTAAAAAAGCCCCGATATAGTGGCCAAAGTAGTAATAGTTTATGTAAAAACCGCCGGTATAGTCTACAAGCCCTTCGACCGCTTCAGCCTTGGCCGGAGCCAACCACATGTCCGGCGGCGGGAAGTATTTTGTATTCAGAATCGAATTGATAAAGCCGAAGTCCATGAATTTCTCGAGGCCGTGAATTGAAGGCTCATGCCCGCGGACGTAGGCCCAGAAGAGAAATCCGGCAAGAAAGATTATCTCTTCTATCACCACCAATTGGAGGGATGAGCGGTTTTCCTTTTTCGAAAAGAAATTGAAAATTGAAAATTGAAAATTGAAAATTTTTATATTGATAAACCCCCATATAGCCAGTACAATCAGTATTGTCGTCAAGGTAAATGGTGCAATATGGAGGCTCGCAAGGAGCCAAACCGCATACGCAGGTACGAGGAATCCGAGGATTTTTGCCATCGCATATCCGCGGTCGGGAAATGACCGGAAAAGACCTCTCGTTGCCGGAAACGCGATAAGTCCCAAAGAGGTCAGAATGCCGTACCAGAATAATAAGGTCGGAAGATCGGATAAAAAAAGGTTCATAGTTCAATGAACAATGAACAAATTAACAAGGAACATGGTTTCGATCGTTGATGATCATTGGCGCAACCATTTGAGCCATATAACCATAAAACCATTCTTGCTCATTGCTCTTTTGTTCCTTTGAAGTCTTGATTATATGTTACAATGTTCCCCATGGCAATACGAACGATGCGGGTTGGGTTTGATTTTGACGGCGTGATTGCATACAATCCCTTGCGCGTATTGCGGATGCCGGCGATGGCCATCCGCCGCCTCATTATGCCAAACCACCAGCTGCGTTTTCCCGTTCCGAAAGAAAAGACGTGGCGGTTTTTGTGGAATATCGCCCATGAGACGAGCTTTTTCCCGGCATACGGATTTGCAGAATTGAGAAAGCTGCTCGAGGAGAAGAAGATCGAAGGCTACATCGTAACCGGTCGGTATTCATTCTTAGAAAAATCCCTGCATGACTGGTTGAAGAAGCATCGCGTTGAAGGATTATTCAAAGAGATCCGTCTGAATAAAAAAGATGAACAGCCGCATCTGTTCAAAGAACGCATGCTGCAGAAATTAAATCTCGATTATTTTGTCGAGGACAACTGGGATATCGTAAATTATTTAGCTCACGGCTCACAGCAAACAGCAAACAGCAATGAACAAAGAACAATGAACAATGAACAAAAAAAACAGCGAACGGCGAACAACGAAGAACGAATAGCAAATACCGAAGTTCACTGGATATATAATATTATTGACCGGTTTCAGCCATACAAGCACAAGCATCCGCACTTGAAGGGGTTTTTAGAACGGGCCATAAAAAGGGACTAACTATCCAAGTCTGGGAATTAAAAAGGATCTTTTGCGGATTAATTCCGATTACTGACCAGAAAAAACCGGACGCTACTGTCTGGCGCATAAATTCGATCTCTAACATACAGAGGCTGGTTAACTTTTAGGAGCTCTTCACTGGTGACCGCGAAAAGCTGATTTTTGTTTGCATCGTACCGTTCATGAAGAAAACCAATCTTACAGCGTGAACATCGTCCTTCAGGGTCATAAAATTTTAAGAAAATTTTCGGCCCGTTAAACGCCGGCTCCATAATAAGCTCATCGTATTCGTAGTGGTGTTGTACGAAATACGCCATGATATCCCGCGCGCCGAACTGCCAGCCCCAGAAGTCGGAGGTCGTCAAGGGATTCAGTCTAAAAAATTGATACAAAATAAATCCTGACAATATGGTCAGAAGAATTCCGGTATACCCAACAAATATATAAAAATGGCGTGAATAGCGAGGTATGTAAGATAAAAATATCTTTGTAACAAGATAGAAGCCGAATGCGATAAATATATGTGCAGGTAATACTCCGAGATATGAGCGAGTTGAAAAAGGCGTGTTATCCTGTGTTAAAGAATCCGGAATCGGGAAAAGAAAAAAGAGAAAAAAAACTGAGAGAAGAGCCATTTGTTTTCTTTTTACTACGATGTAGCCGGCATAGAGGAAACCAAGAATGAGGAACAATTTCTGGTAGGGATATAAAAGCCCGATGCCAGAAATTGAATGCCGCTTAATAAATTGTCCCGGGTAGTCCGCGTCACCTTTCGTGTATAAAAACTCATCTGAGTAGTGCTCAGCGTACTTTTTAGTAAATTTTGGCAGCATGCTCTTCATAATTACTAGTGGCTCGGTTACATTTGTATTATTGACATCAACGGAGACGGTGTCTTTTATTCGTTGGAAACTATACGGATTTTTCACATGAAAATTAATGAAGGGTATAAGTAATATAATGTATACAATACTAATCAACACTGCTTGCTTAAATAATTTTTGGAGCACTATTACAAGTAATAAAAATCCAAATAAAATAGGCGTAGTGAGCCGTGCGGGAGTATAGCTGTAACTGGTAAGAGCGAGGAAAACTGCCGTGTATATCGCATCCTGATTTGTCTTGTTTCTGAGGAACCGAGAAAAGAAAAGAATACTTCCGACTGAAAAAAGAGTCCAGGTATAGAAATCTCCGAAATGAACACGGCTTATATGAAAATGCCAAGGAGAAATCGATAAGAAAACTGTACCAAATAAAGCATGTATTTCCGGTAGAAATAGTCGTAGCAAAAAATAAAATAAAAGAAGTTCAACCGTACTTCCTATAACAGGAGGTAATCGTACCGATGTCTCGTTAAGTCGGCCTAGTATCACGGCAGGGACAGTAAAGTATACCTGATAAGGGCTTATATTATCGAAATTAAAACCCTTAAAAAAAAGAGGAAACCTGTCGTTATTTCTATCTCTTCCTGTAGTTGCTAGTAAAAACGCATCGTAACCAACAGAAGCCTCATCGGCGAAGAAGCCAGCAGGGTTACTTCCTAAATCTATGAGCTTTGTGATAAATGAAACTATGAGAACTATAGCTAGGATGATAGAGCGCGTGCGGAGGTTCATCGTTTTTTAGCTACTACAACAGTTACCCAGCAATATCTTCTTATGAAAGGGAATGCCCTCAGAAAGATTCTATCGAGGTTATAGAGTATTTTAAACATTCTTGCATATTTTTTAGCGTCCCGAATAATTTTTTTCCAGTAGCGGTCTTTGTTAGGATGTACACCTTCAATAAGAAAAAAATACACAAAGATCAAGAGAGTGAAAAGATGAAATTCGTAGTGTTGGACAGTATTAAAATACTTATGAAATAATTGGATGTCAGTCATTTTTAACGGGTGCTCACTCGGTGTTCGCACGATATTAGCCATTTTTCGATATAAATTAATAACGGGATTATAGAAGAGAGGTTCAATAAAAACCGCGGTTCCTTTTGGTTTGAGCACCCGATAGAATTCTTTCAAACACCCCTCGACATTTACATGATGAATAATAGAGCTACCGAATACAGCATCAAAACTGTCAGAATCGAAAGGGAGTTCTTCAACATTAGATACGGTGCAGGTGATATCTTTTGTAAGATTGTATTTCTGAGTCAATTTTCTAGAAACTTTTATCATACCGGGTGAAAGATCAACTGCGTCTACCTTTGCACCTTTTTGTGCAAGGTAAACCGCTTCTTCTCCTGCACCACATCCGGGATTTAGAATTCTCCTCCCGGAGAGATGACCTAATGCTTGTATGGCAAAACCGTATTCTGGGGAAACTGGACCTTCGAAAGCTTCGAGAATTGCCAATTCATCCAGTTTAATTGTTTCTGCCCACTGGTTATGAAATTGCCGTTCTTGAATAAGTACGATTTTACTTGATTTCATTTTACTGCTAAGACAATACCTGTTTGAGATGCAAGACCGGTTGAAAAATGTTCTCTCTGTACTGCCTTGCCGAAAGGTTCAAGTAACTTACTTTTTTCAGCATCATTCCTGACATGGTTTCCGCGGTCAAGCTTAATGAGTAGTAGCTTTAACGAAGAGGTATCAGGATTTAAATCCACTATAATAATGACCTTGTTGATAATCTTGGTAAGTTTACTAAAAACGCTTGTAACTTCGGTATCGCTTAAATGGTGCAATGTACTGATGAATAAGGCAGCGTCGTAGTGAGAAGAGAAAGGGTAGGTGGTGACGTCAGCAGTTATAAAAGAATAGGGATAGCGATGTTGGGCGTATTGAATATATCTGGGATTATAGTCCATGCCTGTATACTCATCCGATTTAAACAGTAGACAAAAATCGCCAGTGCCACAGCCAATGTCGATAACGGAGCGACATTTATACTTTTTGTAGGTTCTACTTATAAAATCTTTTGTTCTCTGTTGAGAACCAGCTACTAAAAACCGGAGATTGTAAATGAGAGGATGAGTAAGTGGGTTATACATGCTTATTATGGGAAATATAATTCCCGATTGTGAAGAGATTAGCTTTCGCCTTCTGGCCTAGTTAGTTGAATAAATTCGCCTCAAAGAGAACTAATATATCACATATTTTTCTGGAATACCATCACCTTCGGATGGTCGTAGACGGTGAAGGACTCATCGGCATTATCGTCGTAAAACGTCAATCGCCACGCCGGCCATCGCAAGCCGAAGGCGTTGCGGGCAGGTAAACCGTCAATCGAAAGATGCGGATACGAAGAGAATTCGGCGACTTTGGTAAATCCCCGCTTCCCGTTAAATAATTCATGATAATATTGCGCCGTTATCGGAAAGCATTTCCCCGGCGGAAGTTTCTCGCATTGAGTAAGTTTTGTGAGCGGTATATACAGCCGGTTACTGGCAATAATAATATAGTCTGATATTTCTAGTTGTTGATTGATATAGCTCCATTTTTTATCCGTGTCCGGTTCATACAGCGCGAGTTCTTCAAATCTAAATGTTGATTGTTGCGCGAGCGGAAGCGGCAGCCGGTCGTCCCAATGCTCAACAGCCAGCGTTGAGCCGGACGGAATATTCTCATATATCCACTTGCTGGCGGTAATCCTTGTGTGCTCACGAGAATAGATACTCATAAACATACTCGTCCAAAACAAAGCTACCAGCAATAGAACAGCGGTGATTGTTCGGGGAACATAACGGTTTACAAATTCTGAATTCTGAATTCTGAATTCAGAAATCCGGTAAAGAGCATACCCCGTTAAAAGTGCAAACGCGGGATAGAGGGGCAGCATGTAGCGCATAAATTTAACCGCGGAGCGACCGATAACAAGGAAATAGAGGAGATAGAAGAAAATCATAAGTGCCACTTCCGGCTTTTCTTTTATGAGTCTCATGTGTCGTATGAGTCTTATGAGTCCCATGAGACTCACCACCGAAAAAACCGGTCCCATGCCCCAGAAGAAGATGTTTTTGAGATAGTACCAGTACGGTGTCGTGCCGACATACTGGAGCGTATAGGGAAAGATGAACGGATCACTATTCATTTTCATCTGCAAAAGAATATCTCTGACAACCGGAAGTTGTTCAACCGCGATCGGGCAGGTGACGTTAATGAAAGAAAGAACCGATCCGCAGTTTGCAATCACCTGCCGATACGGCAGGATGAAGGCGTAGGGCATGAACAAGAACGTAAACAGCACAGTCAAAAGAACAAAAGAACTAAAGAACAAAAGAACAACGCGCGGCTTTCGAGACTGGATATGGGGCAGGATTATTCCTGCCGCAATGATGGGGAAGAAAATAAGGGCTGATATTTTGGTCGTTACCGCAGCAGCGGATGCAATTGACAGTTTCATAAGTCCAATCATCGTGGGTTGTTCCAAATATCCGAGCAGCAGGAGCACAAGTAAGGCAGCGATCATCGTTAAGAACACGTCAACCGTGAAAAAGTGGGCGTTTTGAATCGGGAAGAAAAACAACGCATAGCAAAATGCGGCAAATAATCCGATACTCGTTTGATGAAAGAGTTTGCGCGCGAGGCGATAGATCAATACGACCGTTACGGTATCGGCGAGCGCGGATAAGAAGCGTCCCACGACGAGCAAGCCGTCATAACTCGAATAGTCACTGCTCGTGATGAACTCTACGAGTTGTCCCGTAGCGACGAGCAAGTATATCGGCAAACTTCCGTAGTTGAAAAAGTCCGGATTCAAGTTTGCGAAAAACCGCATCGGCGTGGCGACCATGATGAGCATACGCTCATCCGGATGAAGATGTAATCCTTGATCCCAGTTTATGCCGTAAAAACGGAGCGCGAGACCGAGTAGTACTATCACCAATAGAATTATGCGTGATCGGAGGGCGTGAGACATGAGGGATTATAGTAACGGATAATACCCGGTTAAATTCTAAATTAAAAATACTAAGCTCCAAATAATAATCAAATTCTAATATTCAAATTCAAAACGTTTTGAATTTAGTATTTGAGATTTAAAGTTTATTTGGAACTTCGAATTTAGGATTTAGAATTTGTATTCGCGTTACTCTTCATCCCCGTACTTCTCCTCCAGCGTTTCAATGAGGTAGCTGCGGTCTTTGACATTGATAACGCCGTTTAAGTCTATATCGGCAATTATGAGGTTCTCCGGCACGGTGTTAATGCCGTCGGTAATCGTGTTGAGAAGCGCCGAGACGTCGTGGAGATTGATGATGCCGTCCTGCAGTCCCTGATTGGTCGGCAGATCTCCCGCCTGCAGGAGTACGCCGGAGAAGTCAAACGTATTGATTCCTTCTTTGATCGTCAGCTTCCCTTTTTCAACGCAGCGATACGGTAAACCCTGCTCGAGCTGTTCCTGGGGGTTATTCTGGCAAAATTTCTTCTGCAGATGCTTGGGACCTTTTATCAAAAGACTATATTCATTTCCGACAAGAAAGTCGTAGATTTCTACCTGTCCTTCCCAGAGGGCGATGCCGTTTTGATCGGTTTCTCCGGTCGTTCGGACTACCACATCGGTAAAGCCCGTACTGCTGATCGTTTGCACGACCTTGCTCGTCTGGTCAACGACTTGCTTCACGACAACGACCCGCACCTTTTGGGTAGTATTGGCGATATCTGCGATGTTAGCCAGTTCTACTCCCTGGAATTTAACCTTAAACTTCAGGATGCCGACCGTCTGTTTCGGTACGGTAGGCGTCGGCGTGGGTATTTTCGTAACCGTCGGCCGGGGAGTACTCGTGGGATTGGGTACTCCGCCGACGGGTCTGGTCGGCGTGCTATTGATGCAGGCTGATTGCGGATTCCATGTCAGCGTGCAGGTGCTGTTTTTATAATAGTTATTATCTATTGGTTGGTTTTGTGCAATGAACGTACATTGGACGATATCAGCATTTACAAAATCGGCATGATTTTTAACATATGCTGTTACTCTATTACTTCCTCCAGAACATGCATAGCGAATTTCGCAACAGTAGACGGCATCAGCGATGGCCGGTGTCGGCGTCACCGCTCCGGTTTGCGTAATGGTATAGGTGCCGTTTATGACCCCGGCGAGTATATCCTGCTGGGTAGCGAAATCCGCAATGTTGCTGTCGTTGCGGTTTCCGGGAGTAAAATCGATTGAAACGGGCGCAGTTCCCGTGCGCAGCGCGCGAAACCGCAGCGTTGCAAACGTTCCCGTTCCGGCAAAAACGGTATTTGGCGATGACGAAATACCCGATAAAGAAGCTTTTCCGGTAGCATTATCAATATTTTTTCCCACATATTGGTCATACAGTGTTCCGGCTTGCATATCGAGCAGAGACAACGCGCTTGAGTCATAAGTCAAGAGCAGGTCGGTTCCGGCGGTTTGTCTGCCGTCGGTATTGAGCACTACGTTTACGGAAAATTCGGCATTGATCCCGACGGTTTGCGAAGAAGGAGAGAGTTGTAAAGATGGACCGGATATAGTTATCGGTGTCGGCGTCACGGCTCCGGTTTGCGTGATAGTATAGGCGCCGTTGATCACGCCGGCGAGTATATCCTGCTGGGTAGCGAAATCCGCAATATTGCTGTCATTGCGATTCCCTTGGGTGAATTCGAGCGTGACCGGGGCAACTCCCGCTGTTAGCGTACGAAACCGCAAGACAGCAAAATTTCCCGTGCCGCCAAAGACGGTCTGCGACGATGACGAGATGCCTGATATGGTAGCTTTTCCGGTTGCATTATCAATACTTTTTCCCACATATTGGTCATAGAGAGTGCCTGGCTGGATATCGAGAAGACTGATTTTGGTGCGGTCATAGGAAACGGCAAGATCTGTCCCGGAAGTCTGTCTTCCGTCGGTATTGAGCAGAACGTTTACGGTAAATTCACTGTTTACCGCGACCGTCTGTGTGGCAGGGGAAAGCTGGAGTGATGGACCGGCGATCGCAATCGGCGTCGGCGTTGCTCCGCCTGCTTGGGTAATCGTATAATTACCATTGACGAGTGCTGCACAATTGACGATATCAGTCGCATACGAGTCATTTTTACCAATATTGGTGTCGCTCGTCTTACCCGGCGTGCAGTCAAAAGAAACCGATGCAGTTCCTGCTTGCAGTGTTTGGAATTGAATTGTTGCAAGTATCCCGATGCCAGTGCGAGTATCATTGGGTGTCGTTACAGTGCCACCAATGTACATTACGCCAGGACTGATTATTTGATGAAAATTGTCTGGAAAAAATAACCTTGCGTTTCCGCTTCCTCCCGTAGTGATGGTGGTTGGTTGTAATTTAGCAGCGTCATACTGAAGAACGACGTCCCCGTTTCGCACCGGCAGTCCGTCAGTATTTATCCATACTTCAACATCAAACGCACTGCCGACTGACACTATTTGTTTTTCCGGAACGAGATAAAAACGCTGTCCTGATAGCGGTAATGCTGTCGGCGTGGGCGAGAGTATTGTCCCCGGTTCTAGGATAGAAATTGAATAAGGTGCGGTCGAGATGGGATTGAGCGCATAGACGACTCTTCCGTCCGGGTATTTACTGTACGTTATGGCCTCTGATATGTCGCGATTGACAAAAAGCCCTGTCGTGCCGAGTTGTTTAGCACGCAAGATAAGTGAACCAATCTTAAACGTACCGACGGGAAGCTGATTGATTGCTTCTTCCGAATAAAAATCAGTAGAAAAATCAATCGGCATTTCCCCATACGGCGGGCTTTGGTAGGTGGTGTATGGCGCGGTGGGAATAATATCAATAATCTCAAAGTACGGCGTAAGTCCGACGATATCAATCGTTGCATAGAGTACCCGGTCGGAAACTGATGTGATAATGATGTCGACGACAAACTCGTCGTTGAGATTGACCGTCTCTGGCGGGGCAAGCGTGACGGAAACCGATGGCAGCTCCTGCGCGCGATTGGTGAGGAGCTGATTGGTGACGGCAAGAAACACCGTGAGCGGAATACTCAAGAGCGTCAGGACGATAATCGCGAATACTCCGGGCTTTTTCTTAAATTCTGATATGAAAATATCCATAGAAGCAGGAATAATTGTTTATACGCGGTTTCAATAATAGTACACCAAAGAACAGACAATAGACAATAGAAGACTAAAGACTATAGACTAAAGACTGAAGACTGAAGACTGAAGACTGAAGACGGTAGACAAGAGACTAGTATGCCTAGGGCTTAATCGAGTTATGCGGATTTTTCTGGAAGGCCGTATGGTGGGTAACTGAAACTTATTAACCCGAATTATTAAATGAAAACGCTGCTATAACAATCTGTCATTGCGATCCGTCAGTTGACGGAGAAGCAATCCCAAGCTCGAACAGGATTGCTTCGTCATACTCCTGGCGTCGTATGTCTCGCAATGACGTGCTAAATAATTTCGTAATTCGGGTTTATTACATCAACCGTTTGACGATTGATAAAGCTCCCTGTTTCCATCCTACCCGATGAGTTACGCCGGAACTTCCCTTTTTAATTTCATCGTAATGTTTCTGATACCACCGGTAGGCTTTGATCAGTGCGTCTGCGTTCGAATACCGCGGCTTCCATCGGATTGTTTTTGTGAGCTTTTCTATCGAAACATACGAGTCTTTATCGGCCGTATCATAAACCCACCGGTAAAGAGGAGAAAGGTTCATAAGCTCCAGGAACCGCAGGGACCATTTAGTGAGGAACGCCGGTGTCGGCTGTATACGGGATTTTGATTTTGCCGAGGCAAAAACCTTTCCAAGATCCTTCCGTACCGTGTCGAATTCTGCAGCGCCGATATTAAAAACGTCGTTCATCCGTTCACTTCTGCTCAAAATAATATGGACTATCGCAGAAACCAAATCGTCTACGTCTAGCAATTGATATCTGTTATTGCCAGAGCCGACCACCGGGATTTTCTTACCGTCATGAATCCAGTCAAATAGAATTTCAAATACCCCCAGCCGCCCGGTGCCGACAAACGTCTTCGGGCGAAGAATCGTCACATTCAGCCCGCGCTTAATCGCACGCCAACATGCTTTTTCCGCTTCAATTTTGGAAATGCCGTACGGGCCGACACCCACCAATCGGTCATTTTCGTAGATCGGGTGTTTTTTAGGAACACCGTAGACCGCAGTGGAGGAAATATAGACTACCCGTTTGACGCGATGCTTCCTGGCGAGTGAGAGAATATTTTTAGTGCCTAAAATATTGGTAGTGAGGATATCTTCTTTTTTCCAGAGCGGCAAAGCCGCGGCGGCATGAACTACATAGTCGCTATCGGTGACAGCTTTTTCAATGGCATAGCGGTTTCTGATATCGGCGGTAATGAATGAAAACTTTCCCTGATATTCGCTCGGGTCAAAATCAGCGATGTCCAGAAGAGTGACGCGATGGCCGTCGCTTTGGAAATGTTTTGCCAAATGCATGCCGAGGAATCCTGAACCTCCGGTAATAAGAATTTTCATGTTTGCAGATTGATGATTGATGATTGTAGATTTTCAGTGGTTGATCGATGATTTTTGCGTAAATCTGAAATCATAAATCTGAAATCATAAATCACTAATACCGAGTATCTTACCATACTCATCAATAGTTTTTGCCGTTGTTTTGCGAAAAACCCGTATTACCGGGTGGTCGAACACGGTAAATGTTTCTTCAGCTGCCTCGTCTTTATACAATTGCAGACAGTCAACGGATTGCTCGCCGTTTATTTTCAAGGTCGCTCGTTCGAACCATCGTTTTAATTTTAAGGAGAAGTCTAACTCGCTTAATGAAAATGCGCCGAATGTTTTTGTTCTTTGATTATTGTTAACGAGCGCATTTTCAATTCCCTGAAAATAAACGGATTCGCTCCCGTTGAGATGTAGTGGTCGGCATGCATACATGCCGTCAGACGTAATCATGCTTACCGGTTCAAATCCGAGGGTTCCGTCAAAAAGGGAGGAATAGTACCGGTTGACGATCGGGTATTGGCCAGGAAGGCGCAAATGATTGGCAAAAATCCGGCGGGAGGGTATCAGGATATAATCCGCCTTGGTAAGATGTTCTAATAGCTGCGGCTGAAGAAACGAATCCTGATCCACGTGGTAGAAATCGAACGAGATAACAGTATAGCGACTGGCGACTAGCGACTGGCGACTGGCGACCTCAAAAATGGGTATGTCGACGACGTTTGCCGTTTCGGAGAGAATATAGCTTTCGTCAGGAATATGTTTGTAGATCCAGGCAGAGGCTTGTATTCTGGAATCAGGCCGGGCATAGATGCCGAAAAAAATAATGCCGGGGATGATTGAGAAAAGAAGCAAGACTACCACTGATGTAGTGGATATACCCCTCTGCATTGAGTTTACGAAATTCTTTGTGTACCGAACGGAGTCCCGACGTAACGTCGGGACAGAGTGGTATAGGGTTTTTCGAAAGCGGTTGAGATGAAGAAAATTATCCGCCGCTATGCCCGCGAATATTGCAAAAAAAGGCATGACCGGAACCAGAAATCTTACCCATTTTGCAAAGAGAAATAAGTTCGGTAAACCGTATCCTATAAAAGCGGAAAAAAGGATTATACCGGATGCTCGCATATTTTTGTCTTTAAATATGAGATAAAGGTTGTAAAATAGGCCAATAACCCCGAACACATATAGTGGCCAACCCAATGCATACGGAAATATTTTTTCCATCTGGAACAAAACCGGTAGTGTATCTTCAAATGACCGGGTATAAAAGACCTTAATATCCCCGGTCGCGACGGGTCCTTCATATGCCATGGAACCACTAAATCCTTTGATGTCCAGTAGGGTATAGGGCGACGTAATAAAAGCGGTAATGAGCGCGGTACCCGCTACGAATACGACTGACAGGTATATAGTGATTATCTTGTAAAGACGGAGTTTTTCATCACTTGTCCGATGGGCGAAAATCACCGTTGCAATGAAGACAGGGAGGAAAAAAAGCAAAGCGATTATCTTTGTCGCTATGGCGCATCCGAGGATGACGCCGGTGAGCAGGAGGGTTTGGGTAACTGATTGGCCTCTCCGTTCAAGCAAAGCAATTTTTAGCGCTTGATAGGTGGTAAGTGCTAAAAAGAAGGTAAGCAAGCTTTCTGTTGTGCCGAAATGGGCAGCCTGTATTAGTCCCGGGGTAAAGGCAACCAATGCAGCCGAAACCAGCGGAGCGATATTCGTGATGAGATGCGATCCGTGTTTTCGCCCTTTCTGCAATTGCCCGACGATTTTATATATTACCCAAACTGTTGCGGTAGAGGCTGCCGCAGATATCATTCGGAGTAAATAAACCGCATGTTCGAAACGCACTGACCAGACAGATTGGCTTAAGAGTTCATCCGGCAAGCTCAATGATGCGGGAAGTAATTTAAAAAAAGCATTGATTACCACGCCGACCGTATAGGAAAGATACAGAGGGAACTGGCCGTAGGCAAAAAAGTTCGGGTGAAACCCGTTTTCAGGACGCATCTGCGAGACTGAACGGGCTATATTTCCTTCATCCGGATGGAAGAAAAAACCCTGTCCCCAGCCGGGATTGTAGAAACGCAAGAACGCTGCGGTAAGCAAGATTACGACAAAGAGTATCGTTTGTGGTTTCTTTGGTAGAGAAAGCACACGGGACATAGCAGAATTATAACAGGATTTAACGGGAAAAATTAAGTCTCTCAAGGGAGATTGCTTCAGTAGACGGGACACGCTGGTTTTATCCTGTTTTATCCCGTATATTTCCTGTTCTATCCCGTGTGCTTTGTTTTTTTACAGTAAGTACGTAAACAAAATAACGCTGATTCCCCACAATGCGAGGATGGTCATGAGCATTTTATCCGTTGTGACGAGCCGTTCAGGTGCTTCTCCCTGCAGGCGTTCGTAAATCAGCTGGGCATAGCGCATGATGCCGACGACTATGAGGGGAAGCGTGCTTACCATAAGCCATTTGCGCCCGAGCGCTTGCGGGAATACAAACTGAAGAAAATCCTGGATAACCGGATTAAAATCCGGCGGTTGGGCCAGAAACGTGAACATGGCGTACGCGATGATAGCGCCGGTAGCAAAGGTAGAGTTGTAAAAATCCAGAAGCTGTGCGCGGTAATGCTCCAGCGCCGGACGGGTTGTTTTCCCGACAACCAGGAGTTCAGAACGCCGTTTGCAGGAGGCGATAAACAGAGAAAGAAAAATGACGCTGAACGTCAGCCATATCGGAATATGCAGGCCGGTGATGACTTCTCCGGCAAAGACACGCAGTAAAAACGAACTTGCTATCGAGAGAATATCCATGAGCGAGTGATGTTTAAGCCAGAGTGAATAGATGATATGGATAGCGAAAAAAACCAGAGAGATAAGAAAAAAAGCTACCGAAACCAGATAAGCAGTCGTCAATCCGGAAACCGCCAAG
>Ga0209542_10013968_pt1 | contig 13729 bp, 13 predicted proteins | sample RifCSPhighO2_01_FD_184028 | JGI IMG/M metagenome (GOLD analysis project Ga0209542, IMG submission 184028) | Soil microbial communities from Rifle, Colorado - Rifle CSP2_plank highO2_0.1 (SPAdes) (version 2) | ecosystem: Environmental > Terrestrial > Deep subsurface > Rock core/Sediment ...
CCAAAATTCGAGAGTTATTCCTTCCTTGCCTGAAGTAGAGATTATTTTTAAAAGAATATCATCTCCGGGCGCAGTATTGCCTGTAACCTGGCCTCTTTTGAGTCCGTCATGAACTCCGGTCGCAGAACTGGTGCCCGAAGTCGTCCATTTTTGATCATTGCCGGTCCATTCCGAAAAATCGCTTTCAAAACCATCGGAAAAAATGGCTGATAAGCCGTGAACGATACTGGCATAAAAAACCCCTAAACTAAATAACAAAAAAATAATCAGAAACTTTCTGCCTATTGTCATACGAGATGATTTATCAAATATAACATGCCTAGTCAATCTTGATTATTTCCATTAACTAAAGCGGGGATTAATCCCCGCTCAATAAGTTCTCCCTAAATCAATGGCTATTTTTGTCTAAAATCTTTGAAACCACTGTCCTGGATTTTCTCCGGACCGGCGGTCCCCCGATAAGCTTTAATAAAATCTCTAATTCTAGCCTCATCAAGTGCGTCCATCTTCAAAAGATGCTCCCAGGCAACAATGGCGATTTTAGTATCATTGGCCGCTCTTTTGGTCATAATGATTTTGGAACCGTAACTTTTTGCTATATCGGCCAGCGCCTCTATCTGATCGGTAGCTAAATCCGGTTTATAGGCAATCCAGACATGGCTGTGCTCCAGATTATGGATCAATTGCTCATCGGAAAATTCTTTGTCGTATATTCCGGTTTGAGTCGGCGAAGCATAATGCCAGCCGCCAGTGGGGGGATTGGAATTATAGGCCGGATGAGACGCTCCTATATCTATATGGTCCCGAGACTGAGCCGAGAAAAATTCTCCAAGATCAGCCTGCTTCGTTGCCGTCTTGGTGAAATAGCCGTAGATCGGCCAAGCTAAAAGACCTATGACAATTAAAAGGAGCAGCCAGCGCAAAAGCTTTCGAATCATTTTTTTTCTAGCTTCCGTCCCGGCAATTTCTTCTTTCTCTTTCTTCTTCAGCTCATATTCATTTTTTGTTTGTAGGTTAGAATCCATAATAATATCAATCTCTAAATCCTAATTTCTAATCTCTAAATAATCTCAAATTTCAAAAGTTTTAAAAGTTTTTAAGATTTGAATTTTGCCCGGCCTTCGCAGCCGAAGCTGCTTCGGCGGAGTAGGCAGCTTGTTTAGAGATTAGGGTTTCGAGATTAGAGATTTAATTATTAATTAATGCCCTATCTATCTCCTGTCTATTAAATCCGACTATAAACTTTCCCTTAATTTCAATAATCGGAGCGGCAACCATACCCGTTTTTGATACTACAAGTTGCTGAGCCTGGGGATTTCCGACTAAACTTATTTCGTCATATTGCAGACTTTTTGATTTAAAATACTCTTTGGCTATTTTGCAATAGGCGCAAATTGGTGTCGTGTATATTTTGATCGGAACCATATTAGATAATCTCTATTTTAGATAGAGGGTTAAGCTGGCAGCAAGAAGAATTAAATCAAATTCCCACCCGGTTGTATTCGGTGCCGAAAAAGGCACGTTCCATTTCTTTACTTTATGATAAATGGCCCCGAACATTATAACAGCCAGCGCCAACGAAGCAAGCTTGACGCCCACCCCGCCGATAACCGATACCCCACTGATAAATTCTATGATGCCAAGTCCAAAAATCTGATTTGAGCTCCACCCCATTCCGGGAGCCATTTTCTTCGGCTCCTTCAGTTTAGGCACGGCGTGATGAATAAATATTATTCCAAGAACCAATCGCAACAAAAACAAGCTGCTGTACATACTTAAATTTTCCATTTATCATTTTCCAATTTCCATTGAGTTAACATTGATTCATTTATACATTTTCAGAAATGATTCAATGGCTAACCGGTAAATTATTGGCAATTGGCAAATGGCAAATAGTGATTACTTATTTATATTCTACCATAAATGTCCCAAATCCAGTGGATAAATACCGCCGGAAGACCGGACAAGACACAATCTAACCACAATATCAGCAAATTCTTTGACCGCCTCTTCGTCAGAAATTGGGTATTTTATCATCGAGGAATCCCGAATTCCCCGCCATTCCCCCTCGCTTATATCAGACGGTTTAAGTATCGGCCCGGGCGCTATTGAATTAATAAAAATTCCCTTTGGGCCGAGCTCCATTGCTAGGGCCATTGTCATATCAGCAACAGCCCCCTTGGTTACGACATAAGACAAATAACCAGGATATGCTCTGCCGATAGCTGTCCGATCTGAAACTGTGATTATATGGGAGCCCGGCTTCATCAACGGCAGACTCAGCTGAATCGGCCAGAAAGTGCCTTTTACATGAACGTCGATATTAGATTGAAAATCTTTATCTGATATTTCTTCGAGTTTTACAGGTTTAAAGATAGAGGCCATCAGAACCAGAATATCCAGACTCCTGAATCTCTTTTTAATTTCTTCTGTCGCCTCGGCAACACTTTCCCGATCAGACACATCACATTGGATAAGCAATGTCTCAACGCCCTGTTTTTCAGCTTTCTCAATTAATTCTTCGGCCTCATCCTTCGATGAACGATAGCTGACTATAATGTTAGCCCCCAACCGTGCCAACTCTTCGGCCACGCTTTGGCCGATTCTTTTCCCACCGGTTATCCAGACAGTTTTGTTTTTTAATGGTTTGATCTCCACAAGATTTACAGTTCCTCTAAAACTCGGGTTAAATTCCAACCGGCTGGCCAGCCGTATTTATTATAAAATGCGAGCATTAGTTTGTATAACTCGGCACCTACCTGATCGTTAGACCTCTCGGCTGACCGTATCGCCCGCCCTAACTCCGCACCGCTCCTTTCTTTACTCAAGTTGAAAAGATTGTGAAGACTAAGGATAATAAGCTGTTTAGAAAAAGTCAGTAATTTTTCTATCAAATGAAAGTCTTCCGGCTTAATAGCCCTGTTTCTTATAAACTCCTGCATTCTCTCGCTATTCATCTTTTCTAATACTAGGTTTTCTGATGTCTTCTCCATATTATTTTATTAGAACTTACGCACTTGAGCCGCGAAGCCCAAGAATCGTCTAGAAACAAGATCAATTCTTAAAAAATTATCGCGCAACCGGTTTATTTAATCGGAACTATCCAATTTCACAGACCGTCTTTTTTCAAGGGCAACAAACGCTCAAATTAGTTGACGATTTGGTTATTCAACAAATTTGAGGGGAGGTTTTACGACGAGGCTCAAATTTGTTAACCAAATCGAGACTAATTTGAACGTTTGTCCGAAGAAATAAAGTAGGTCGAGAAATTGGATAGTTCCGATTTATAATTTTTTAAGAATTTCTCGTGTTTCCCTCTTATATTCCTCCACCCTCGGCTGATCAAACGCATTTACGCCGAGCAACCTTGCCAGATACATGGTCTCACACATTTTGAGCTGAAGATACTGGCCCAAAGAGTCCTCTGAAATATCATGCATAAGAATCTCGGAATACGGCAGATTATGTTTTAAGTAAGTTATCTTAACGCCATAATAAATAGCGCTCATTATATCGGAGAGGTCTTTATCGGCTATATCGGAAACTAGCCCCGGAATAAAAAGTTCGGCAGGAACTTTGGGAGAATTTTCTTTTTGAGAGGCATAAATAAATTGGGTGAATTTATTTTTTGGTTCTCCTAAAAATAGTGTCGCCATCGAGTGGAGATCGGTTGAGCCTATGGAAACGATGGGGTTGATCGCAATATTAACTTTCTCTCCGACAAGATTCTTCTCTTTAGCTATGCTTTCGGCCATAAGCTGGGTATACCATTTGCCCAGAGATTTCAACTCGGGGTTAAAATAAAAACTATTATAAATATTACAGCCTCGGGTATAATTAAAATAGGTAGCCACAGCAGAAGCAAGGGCTGGATTCTGATGAATGTCCCTGCTGATACATCTGTTAACCATCTTTGCAGCTCCTTCCCAAAAACCGAGAACATCAAAACCGGATAAACCGAGAGGAAAAAGTCCGACGGCCGATAAAACCGAATATCTCCCGCCAACTTTTTCAGGAACTTCAATCATATCCAAGCCCTTCTCTAGGCCACCCGCCCAGAGTTTTGAGTCTTTATTTGTCGTAAAAACTATTCTCTCATTTATCTTCTCCCCGAAACGCTTTTTAAGACATGCGTATATAACCTCAAAATTAGCGACCGTTTCGGTCGTCTCTCCCGATTTGCTTATCACATTAACAAGAATCTCTTCTGGACTGTTTACTTGACGATTAATAAAATCGACGACCTGAGCAACAAGAGGCGAAGAAACGGTATCGACGAAAATTATTTTTGGCTCATCGTGTAAAAATACTCCCAGCCTCCCCCTCAAAGACCGGTAAAGAGCCATAGTCCCGAGATACGACCCGCCGATACCGATGACAATTATGTGCTTCAATTCTTTATTTTTTTTCTGCTCAACTTTCTGAAGCAGGGCATTCTTAAAATTGTCGTCGAGAGGCAAGTTTACCTGAGATTCGGGATAGTCATATTTGGGACTTTGGGCAATTTTCCAAACAAAATCAACATATTCTTTGAGTGCCTCCTGCCCCGCTTCAAAATCCTTATTCTCAACCTGAGCAGTGCTCTGATAAATTACATCAATATCCTTATGATTGGCCATTATAACTTGCTGATCGCTCTCGCCTCTTAATTTCGGCGAGGACGCTCTTGGTCAACTTCTTCGTTAAAAACCTCCGCCCCTCCTTCATCATATATTAATATGTTTCAGTCGAGTGCTCGGTTTTGCCTCGGATTTGACCAAGCCAGCTGCGTTCTAAATCCTAAACACATTATATCATACTCCGTCGCCATTTATTCGCCCTGTTTCTTAAAACTTAGTGGCAAACTTTTTAGATTCGCTAGAAACTATCCTCTCTGTTCTGGCTGACCACCTCTAATTTTTTTATATTTGTCTTGATACTCTTTTATTATTTCTTCAACTTCGAAATTCGGTATCTCCAGTCTTAATAAATCCACGACGTGCATAGTATCATATATATCTGACTTATTTTCAATTTTCCAGACTGCGTCCCGCCACAAGATTGCTTTTTCATAATCCCCTTTGACCGCCGCCTCTTTTTCTAAATTCTTAAACATATCCAGAAAGGCCGTATATTTCGCCTCTTCATCCCCACCCTTCTCAAATGTTCTCTCTTTAAAAGGAATCCTGGTAATATTTTTCTGAGCCTGAAGCATGCTATATACTTTGCCGCTTATTTTCCATTGAAAAGCAGTCGAGATAATTTTTTCATATAAGAAACGAGCTTGTTCGACTTTCTCTTTGTCAATGCCGGGGATTTCTTTTAAGATTGCGAAGCACATAACCGCTCCTTTCACGATCTCCTCCAGACTCCACCAGGGTTTGGCCGATGCCCACCAGAACTGATCGCTGGACAAGGCTTCATCCATAGCCCTGCGCAGATCTGGATATTTAGCCGATGATTTGTCCATTTTATAGAAACTGTTAAGGACCAGATCGACTAGTTCTTGTTGCCAATGATGTATCTCGTTATCGGGATCACGCCAAGATAAAAATTGCACTCCCCTCTCAATATCTTCTTCACTCGATGCCCAAGTTGATTTAACGGGGCTGATTTCTATTGTTTCAGGATAAAGTTTCAGTAAATCTGATATTTTAACAAGTTCTATATCCGGTGATTGAAATATCTCCAGAAGAAGCTTATCTAAGCCCGGCCGGTGATGACCGAAAGTTTCTCCGTCCATGCCGGTTATCAAATATCTGCTGCTATCAATATCTTTAGTCATTGCTTCCCTAAAAGAAGCGTACGACCTGACCGCAGCTCCCATTATCAGATTGCTAAGCCTGCGCTCACGAAAAAATACGGAGAGGTTGGTTCCTTTTATTTTATAAGACTTCGTATAATCAACCTGGCCGGTTTTACCGCCACAGGCAATTTCGTCAATAATCAGCCACTGATACCCCAGTTGTTCCAGGATCGGCGCTATTTTACCGTCATAAGCCATTTCCGGAGGAAAGAACCCCTTAGCTTGAAAATGTTTATCGGTATAAAACTGGAGCGTCTCCTCGTTCTCCTTCACCTGCCTGATCAGCTCTTGCTCAGATAGAAACGGCAAAAGAGCGTGATACTTAGCTGATCCGGTCAATTCCAGGCGATCTTCGTTGAGAAGGTAGCGAATAGTATCTATCAGGTCTCTATGCCCATGCTTATCAAACATTTCAAGCAGTACACCGTTTATGTTTAAGGTCAATCTAGCTTTGGGGTTAGCCTTGACGCCTTCCAAGATCGGCCGATAGCTTTGATTAACTACCGCTGTTAAAATATCCGGCTGTTGGCCGGCTGGCTGATAAATATGTAAAAAGTTGGCCCAGTACAACGAAAGAATTTACAATTTAGAATTTATAATTTTTAATGAATTTTAAATTCTTAATGACTTAAACTTTTAAATTAAATCATTAGAAATTGATTAAAAATTGAAAATTAAAAATTGAAAATTACTACCTCTCCTTGTGGAATCTCAACGCCATTTCAAACAATTTAGCGTACTCTTGTGCTGATTTTTCCCAGGAAAAATCTTTAGCCATTGCCCGCTTCATCAGTTTCTGCCACTCCTTTTTCTGGCGATACAATTCTCTGGCTCTAATGATGGCTATAGTGAGAGAGAACGAGTCATATTTTTCGAACACAAATCCCGTGCCCTCTTCTTTCTCCGGATTGAAATCTTCTACCGAATCGGCCAAACCGCCGACTTTACGCACAATCGGGATACGTCCATATCTCATCGCCTCCATCTGGACTAAGCCGGACGGTTCAAATCGAGAAGGTATCAAAATAGCATCGGCTCCTCCGAAAATCATTCTCGGCAGACGAGGGTCAAAAGAAAAATGAGTGCCGACTCTATCTGGATATTTACTCTTAAGCTCCTCAAAAAATGTCCTGTAGCTGGTATCGCCCTCGCCAATTACAATAAACTGAAAATTAATATTCTCCATCAAAGAACCGAGCATTTGAGAAATAAGATCAAATCCTTTTTGTTCCGCCATTCTGCCGACCATACCGATAACAAATGCGTCGCGGTCTGTCGGAAGGCCGAACTGTTTTTGAAGAGCCACCTGGTTATCCGGCCTCTTGTCCAAATTCTTAGCCGAATAGTTTACTACTAAATCCGGATCTGTCTCCGGGTTTAGAGATTCCATATCAATCCCGTTCAGAATTCCGAAAAGGCGGCTTTTCCTTTCATTAAGAAGCTTATCAAGGCCTTCGCCGAATTCTTCCGTTAAGATCTCGCGGGCGTAAGTCGGGGAAACGGTATTAACGACGTCGGTGTACATGATCCCGCGGCGCATACCATTCAACTTATTCGTTTTGGGGTCAAAAAAATCAGTAATTGAGGCCTGTCCGGCATCAAAGTCCATTTCAGAAATAAACTTAGGATCAAACATGCCTTGATATCTTAGATTGTGGATGGAAAAAACAATTGGAATCTTAGATAAAATCGGATCGTCTTTATAGTCAGTGTGAACCAGGTTTGGCACAAAACCCGTCTGCCAATCAGAAGCTACTATAAGGTCCGGCTTCCAGGCGGATTTTTTTATAAACTCTAGAACACCCTTAGCAAGGAGCACCCAGCGGACCGTGTCGTCAGAATATCCATAAACATTGGCCCTCTTCTCATAATACTCCATATTCTCAAGAAAATAATTGACCCCGCCGTCAGAACTTGTATGCTTGAGCACGTTAGAAACTAAAATGCCATAGGGATCTTTATCCCCGCTTTCAACCCTGATATTATTCAATTCCGTTTCAAGAGGATATTTGATTAAATCGATAGTGGCATACTTGGGAACCATAACTCTGGCATCGTGGCCTAGCTTTCTGAGGGCCCTGGGAAGAGAATTCATGATCTCCCCCAGACCGCCAACCTTAACAAAAGGCGCCGCTTCTGAAGCGATAAAGAGAATCTTTAGAGATCCAGCATCGTTTTTGTTGATCATAGTCTTTATTGTACCAATAATATAAGTTTGTCTCAACAATATAAAAACTCCTGTTGAATTTAATTACTAGTGCTCGGACTATATGCTATAATAACCCCGTGCTCAATATTAAAAAAATTATCCCGGCCGGGAGCATAACTTTGGGTCTTACAACTCTTTTGTCATACGGGCTGGGTCTTCTCCGCGACAGAACATTCGCCCAGATCTTCGGCGCTTCTCGAGATTTAGACGCTTACAATGCGGCTTTTTTGTTGCCCGATCTTTTATTCAATATATTGATCGCTAGTGGGATTGCTGCCGCGTTTGTTCCGATATTTACCGAATTGTTCCATTCAGATCGTAAAAAATCATATGAATATGCAAACTCCGTAATCTCGGCCGCAGTAATGACAATGGCTGTTGCCGCCGCCGTTTTGGCGATTTTCGCCGAATCAATAAGCGTCCTGGTGGCCCCCGGATTCGGTCCCGAAGAAAGATTACTGGTCGCCAAGATTTTACGGATTCTCGCTCTTTCACCGATATTATTCGGCGTCTCCAACGCCCTGGGCGCCATGCTGATAGCCAAAAGGAGGTTTCTATTTTACGGCCTTTCCCCCGTTCTCTATAATCTTGGTATTATTGGCGGCGCTATACTACTCGCGCCTAAATTTGGAATAATGGGCGTGGCTATCGGCACGGTCATCGGCGCCTTAATGCATCTCGGAGCGCGATTGATAGATTCCTTAATCGCCGGATTCCGCTTTCAGGCACAATTTAAATTCAAAACTCCCGAATTCAAAAAAACTATTAAACTAATGCTTCCAAAAATGTTCGGCCACCCGGTTGAATTGGCGACTTTTTGGGGTTTCACCGTAATCGCCTCGACTCTCGGAATTGGTTCGGTGGTGGTTATGAATTTTGCCCGTAATTTTATGAGCGTACCGGTGAGTCTTATCGGTATAACTTTTTCAACGACCGCCTTTCCGATCATGGCAAAAGCCGTATCTGATCACTCGAAAGAAGAATTCAAAAAAACTTTAAAAAATTCTTTCTGGCTGATCCTAGGAGGAAGCACTCTGGCCGCCGTCGTGGTATTTCTAATCCGCGAACCGCTTATACGCATTGTCCTCGGCGGAGGTGCGTTCAGCGAAGAAGCAATTGTTAAAACAGCTACAACGCTTGGATTCTTTACCTTAGCTATGCCGACAGAGTCACTGGTCCATCTCCTCGCTCGGGCGTTTTATGCAACAAAAAACACGGTCATTCCCGTGGTCATGAGTATTATCGGGCTGGCTATCGCAGTCGGCGGAGGATATTTATTGGCACCGAGACTTGATATTCTGGCAATTCCTATTGCTTTCGCCTTGGCCAGCTTGGTCGAATTAATTTTTCTTCTTGTTCTCCTACCCTCCCGCCTCAAGAAGATTCCATCAACTCCGCCTCCAGTTATAATTGAAATCGATTCACACCAGAGCTAGTCACTCATCTCTAACTACTTTTTCAGATTAAACTTATTCTTTAGGAAGCAGAGCCCTGACCCTGGCTATAGCTTCGCGGATTTTATCCGCAGTTTCGAGATCAGTTTCTTCTGCATTTTCAAGGTCTTGATTCAGCCAATCCAGCACGTCTAAAAGGTAATTCGAATCGCTAAAACCGGCATCAACCATTATCATAGTGCGGACATGATTGGCTATCTTGTCCCCTTCGGGAACGCTCTTCTCTTCTTTCTCCCACCAAGAGTCCAAAAGCCTATTAGCCTCAATTACTTCGGGATCATTTAGATCTAAAGAGTCGGGGCTTGTTATGCCTCGATCTACAAATTTCTTAAACGCAGCAATCACGTCTTCTTTCTTTACTTCTGGTTGTTCAGCTGAAGGCATTTCTGACATAAAATAATTATAAACTATCCGACAATTATTACAACCTTTTTACCGTTATCGACATCTCCCCCGTTCCAGTCGTGAATGGCATTCATAATAATATTGGGCGCATAAATAAAATCAGCTCCCCGGCGAGTGCCGGGATCGTTAGTAATAATATTCCCCTCCTTGGTATAGCCTTTGATAACCAACATATGATAAATGGGGCCAGGCGACTGGAAATAAGGATTGCCCAACAATCTTCCTGCCATAGGAGCCATAACCGCCTTGCCTCCGGCAACCGCTTTTTTAATATCATCAATTGTCGGATTATACAGAATTTGTACTTTATTAAAATTATAAAACTCACGTAATATAATTGCTGTTTCCTCTGCGGTGGTATCTTTATAATAACCGAAGCGCTTTTCCTCGAAAGATTTTATCTCAAGCATTTTTTCTTCAGCAAATTCAGAAGTCGGAATAGACCATCCGTTTATGTAGCTGGCCGCCATTAGCGAAGATGCTTCTTCGCAAAATTCAGCATAAGGCAACCCCCAATTTTTAGAAGGTGCCTGAGAGGTAAAGGGAATGGCGAGATTTATCTCTTGAAGTAACTCGTAATCCGTAACTGGTAACTCAGACTTGAGAGGAGAGATCTTTGGGGTAACTGTCGGCGTTGGCGATTGATAGGTTTGTGGCGACGGAATGGGTTCCTTAATTACATCGGGCTTATTTTTTAAAAAAACAAAAAATGCTCCCGCTATGAGCACAAAAGCGAATATGGCTATATTGATAAGTAATTTATTCAACGCACGCCTATTATACCACGATTTTACTTTAAAATCCAATCAGGTCTTGACTCTAACTGCTTCTAGTTTTATTATCCTAGACAAGTTCGTTCACAATTATCCTGCAGGAGCACCTAGTGGCCTATCGATGGTTTCGTCCGGAAAACATAAAGAGCATCCCCGAAATGCTTAAAAATCAGGTAGAAAAAAGGGGCGGTTCAGCCGCTTTAATATATTTCGGCAAAAAGATAAGCTATCAATCATTGTGGGATTTGAGTCGCCGTACAGCAGATATAATATCGAGAAATAGCCGGTTAGATGATCGCGTAGCTATATTCATGCCGAATATGCCCCAATTTGTTTTCTCTTACTACGGCGCGCTGTTGGCTGAGAGAGTTGTGGTTCCGATAGATTTCGGTTCGATTGTTAATGAATTGAAGATTAAGCCGACCGATCAGATAAAAATAACTAAAGATATCGCGGATCGCCTCACCGATTCAAGACCATCCTTGATACTTGTTGCAGACTTTCTTTATCCAATACTTAGACAAGTCACTATGGACTGGCCGCACAAAATAGTTGTCACTTCTCCGGCCGACTTCCTTCCTTTTCCTCTGAACTGGCTATATCCGCTAAAGGCTAAAAGGGGAGGCAAATATACAGGCCCGTTTCCAAAAGATATTTTAAATCTGAAGTCCGAGCTGGCTCAAGCAACAACTTATGACCGGCGCTATCCTCATATTGGAGCAATCGCCCAACTGCAATACACCGGCGGAACAACCGGCGTACCTAAAGGAGCAGTTCTGACTCACAAAAATTTGGTTTCCGATGTGCTTCAAGTGCGTGAACATTTGGGAGATCTGTTAAAAGAAGGTGAAGAAGTAACCTTAGGCGCATTGCCCTTCTTTCATGTCTACGGCTTAACCGCCGCCATGAATACGACCCTCCTTGGCCTTGGCGGAACACTTGTGCTAATGCCATCATTTGATCCAAAAAGCGCGATAAAAGCAATCGACAAATACCAGGTAACTTTATTCCCAGGAATAAACCGAATGTATCAGAAAATAGTTGAGCAAGAGAGTCTAATGAAGCAAAGCGGGCTATCTTCTTTGAAACTGTGCATTAGCGGCGGCGGACCGATAGATCAATCCATCTGCGATAAATTTCGAGAGCTCACCGGAACAGCTATCGTTGAGGGTTATGGCATGTCCGAAACTTCGCCCGTCGTATCCATAACTCTCCCTTCCGACATCGATAAGCCGCGGGGCCAGAAAGGAAATCTTGTCGGCACGCTTCTGCCCGACGTAGAAGCTAAAATAATTGACAGCGACGGCAATGAACTCCTAGAGGGAGAAATAGGCACTTTTTGCGTAAAGGGCCCCAATGTAATGATCGGTTATTATAATAAACCGTCAGAAACTTCGGGTGTGCTAAAGAATGGATGGTTTAGAAGCGGTGACCTTTGCTTTCTGGCAGGTAGGGATCTTTACTTTGTCGATAGAGTCGGTGACCTTATCAAGAGGCGAGGCGAACAAATTTACGCTTCGCACATAGAGAAGAAGCTCATTGAATACCCTCTCGTAGCCGAAGCTGTAGTCATTGGAGTCCTCGACAAAAAAGACGGCGAGGTACCTGTCGCCTGTGTCGTACTCAAAACATCCGCCTCTTGCTCGAAATCTCAAGCCGGATCAGAGATTCTTGAATATATGAAAAGTTCGAGTACGATCCTGCAAGTTCCATCCAGAATTTTAATTTTCCAGTCGCTGGATGAATATAAAACCGTCATCGGTAAGATTCTAAAACGAAAGCTAAAAGAAGAAGTTTTGAAAAGATTACAATAAGCCCCCAAGGGGGCTTATTTAAATAGTCTCACGGATAGAAAAATTCTAATTAAGGATAGACAACTACTCCCATTCTGCCGAAAGAATCCCAGTTGCGAAGAAATTTGGATTTCTCCCAATAAGAGACTCCATAGATCGGATCCATAACAAAAAATCCGTCGGGATTTTTTGCTGAACCCTTAAAACCGTAAACGACTCTCGTATGCTCGCCATTCACCGCCCAAACAGTCTCCCCTTCCGGAGTTTTCCAATTAACCGGCTGGCCACGCCCTAAGTAACCCCAGACAATAATCGGTCGGCCATCAGAAAGATGTTCAATCAAATCCTCCGCAAGACCATTCTTAATTATTCGGACTTTCTTCCAGCGACTGGTAGCAACAGCAATCGGTTCCCAGTAAACGCCGTAGCCGTCAACCATCATTTTGCCATCGATATTGCCTACAAAACCAAGATGGGGATTTCCCCAAACATCACCCGAGCGAGGAGTTGGATCAACCGCGATTTTACTGATTATTTCTGACTCGGAGATATTCAAACCGTGAAAATCTAAAACCATCTTGAGGGCCGCCGCCTCGCAACTTAAAGAATGTTCCTGGCGATGAAATTTAAGAGCCAACTTAACATCGCCGGCCGGAAGAGAATAAATGCTATTTGAAACAAGGCGAACATAGTAAACTAGCGGCGATGGCAAATTTATCACTCGCAAATCCCACAAAATGGCCAAAACCAAAACCCCAAGAGAACTAACCAGAGTGAATAATAATAATCTTACATGGTCTTTATGTATCTTACCTATCATAAAAATTTATTTATAAAATCTTCAAAGCGAGGGATCTGATAAAAATAAAATATCAATTTATTATGAAACGCGCTGAACCGGCCGATTATCAGCAAGAAACCGAGAAATACTAAGAACGCTCCGGCGATTTTATTTATTACCCCAAGCGCTCTACTCCATTTTTGGAATGCTGAAAACGCCTTACCTATCAAAAGAGCTGTCAATAAAAACGGGATGCCCAGACCCGCGGCAAAAACGACAAGCAAAAAGGTTCCCTCTAGAATCGTGCCCGATGTTGAGGCCAGTAGCAAAACTGAGCCCAAAAGAGGGCCGACGCAGGGCGACCAGCCAACGGCGAACAATGCCCCCAATAAAAAAGAGTTGACGAGTCCCCACAGCCCATATCTGCGTGTGAGGACGAACGGAACATGGATCCTTTTTTCAGAACTCAAAAATGGCAACTTCAGCCAGCCCAGTAAAATCAATCCGAACAAAATTACCAGAAGACCGC
>Ga0209542_10013969_pt1 | contig 13728 bp, 12 predicted proteins | sample RifCSPhighO2_01_FD_184028 | JGI IMG/M metagenome (GOLD analysis project Ga0209542, IMG submission 184028) | Soil microbial communities from Rifle, Colorado - Rifle CSP2_plank highO2_0.1 (SPAdes) (version 2) | ecosystem: Environmental > Terrestrial > Deep subsurface > Rock core/Sediment ...
GTTACTACTTTAGAATGATTTACAGTTGGATTGGTATTGTTCATTTGTTAGGTCTCTTTGTACCTATGAATTTATTATGGTTTAAATACTTTTTGGGGGAACTCCACCCGTGTAGTATCCGGAAATTATTTCGCCAACCATTTTTATATCAGGATGTTTATCCTGATATGGTTAAGTTAAACAAAAAGAGGATAAAATGGTTGGTGGATCAAGTGGCGAAATACGGCAAAAAACCAAATGAAGTAGCACCAATCTATAAAATAAGTGAGCGAAGAGTGCAGCAGCTGGTTAAGCAATTTAGCGAAACGAAAAAATATCCGGAACTCAATAAAAACAGAAGACCAAAGACTTTTTTGAGCGAAGCTCAAAAAGAGGCCATCGAGATGGCGTTCCAGGAAACTGGCTTGAGCGCAAAATTGCTCTACCACGAACTAAAGAGAACTGGAAATTCTATACCAAAAAATAAGGTTTATGCTCATATGAAGCATAAAGGCTTGGTTCAGGATGAACCTAAGAAGCAGAAGAAGCGGAAAAGATGTAGGTATGAATGGCCGCATACAGGAGATATGCTCCATGCAGATTTTCATAGAATATCCGAAGAGCATCCTCATTGCATCTTCTGGCTTGACGATGCAAGCAGAAGGATTCTTTCTGCCGGAGAGTTTACAGAAGCGACGAAGGAAAATGCAATTGCCACATTCAAGCTCGCAGAAAAAGAAATGGAAAAGGTAGGCTGGCATGTCTTACGAGTCAATACTGACAGGGGTTCGCAATTCTTTGCGAATAAAGGTGAAAATGCACAAAGTGCATTTCAACAATATTTGGCAAACAAAGGGATACAGTTTATCCCATCAAAAGTAAATAATCCGCAAACAAATGGCAAAGTTGAACGAAGATGGAAAGAATATGATAAGCACAGATGGAGGTTTGAAACGCTCCAAGAGTGGGTGGATTGGCATAACAACCGGCTCACAACTGCTCTAAACATAGAGCAGTTTCAAACGCCAAATAAGGCGTTTGTGCAAAAATTACCGAATTTGTTCGGATATTTGTGGAGGCAATTGGAAAATGGATTCAAAGAAACGAAAAAATATTAGGATACTACAGGGGAACTCCACCCGTTCAAACTTTTCCTGGACTTCCTTCGCGGTGATTTCCCGCCCCCTCTTCTTCCATTATCCTCTCTCCTCATTCAACACATAATAGGCTCCCCTATACGAGCCTACTTTTTTAACATACTTGAATTTAATGAGTTCATTAAGATCTTTAAGTGCTATGGGTAACGAGACCTCATTGATATTTGCGTAGGTCTTTGATTTAATAGTCTTATTCTGTCTTAAATAATCTAAAGCGTTTAGCTGTCTTGAATTTAAATCTTCTAGACCTTCAACTGGTTTAATATTACTTTTGGCATTTCTTAGAGTTAGGACAAAAAATCCCCCCTCAAAATTAAAATCAGGATCCCTTAACCCGGCTTTCCTCATTTCATTCCTCATCTGAGGAATACCTAAACCTAATCCCTCCACATAATGGCAGTCTCTCAAAATACGATAGGTTAATGGATTGCGCCTTACAGATCTTTTTCCAAAAAATTCTTTTGTTAGCCCCTGTGGCAAACCTCCGGGATTAGAAATTTCTATCCTATCGTCAAAGAGGTTTATTTGAATAGAGTCATAACTATAGTAATCTCTGTGTGCCACTGCATTTACAATTGCTTCCCTTATTACTGCGGTGGGGTATTCTTCAATCTCAATACGTCTGGGGGAATTTTCTGGAATTATAAACCGCTTAGAGATATTTTCTCTGATAAATTCAATAGTTTGCTCAATATCCTCAATGGGGTCGGAACGGAAATCTCTTTGTGAAACTACATTTATTGGTTCTGTTCCTGAGAAACGAACTATTCGTACTTCGCTTTGAGGATGCCAGCGATGAGGTTCCTTAGCAAAAAACAAAGTCGCTATGTTTTTTAGCTTTAGTTTCCCATTTAGCTTGCCAAACATATTACTAATGATAAACTCTTGAACATTATTCGATTTTAAGTAGTCTGGTTGACCTCTTTTTATGAGGTAATTTTTAATTCTCTGGTCATCTAGGTCTTCTAGTTTTGCTTCTATATCTTGCTCATCAAAGCATAGAATTTGTTTATTTTTGAGAAAGTCAAAAAGTCCCTGTCCTTCAAGCTTATGAGTTGTGCTTCCAATTCGTACATAAACAGCACCGTTATAGGTATGAGCATTCTTATCATTGGCTTTATTGATTTCAATAAGAGCAATCTTCTTATCACCAATGGTATGGATAGAAGTAGAAACGTGAGGAGAAGAATGAATGCTTTGGCGCGTATTGGCAATATCTTGTTGGAGCTTGTCAAGATTACATCGTAATCCTTTTATCTCTCCTTTCTCCGATACACCGAGAATAAGGAACCCCCCGTCAGTATTGGCTAAACCACAAATTATTTCAGCTAACTTATGCGTGCTAGGACAGCCTTCTTTAAACTCCGCTTCTTGAGTCTCTCCGTTTTTAATAAGCGTTAATAGCTCTTCTTGTTTCATTTTACTTTAACTGTTTATAGTAAATTTAAGTTAGTTTAAGTAAACTTTAAGTAATATATAAATATTCCGCTTTTTGGGACGTGTTCTGGTGTTACTATAACTCTTTTAAGTAAATTAAAGTAACTTTAAGTAAAGGTTAAGTAAATGCCATGAATAGAACGGAATTCCCCCCCACGAACGACTAAACTAATCTAATGTCTGCTTCGCAGTTATTGATGTTAAAGTAAGTAAATGCACGGAGAAAAAACTATTTCTCCGGCACGCCAGAAAAGTAGTTTCTTTTCTGTGCGAACTACGGCACAAGAAAATCAACAATGATTGATTTTCTGTGCAGAAATAAAGTAGTTTCTTTATTTCTTGCACCAATCGTTATTTTCGGCAGTAAGAAAACTTCTCCGCTTTTTTTCTGCGGAAAAAAATGCTCGACCCCGTTGCACTCTCGCTTCGCTCGGGTCGGCTAACAGCGATTAGTTGCAATTTTTGAGTTGCTTTTATCGCTAAAAGCAAACTGCTACTTCTGAACGGCGCTGTCTTCGTTTAGTAGAGAGAAAAAACGCAGTGAAATTACGAACTTCACCTAACATAAATTAAATCGCATACGTTTAAGGTAAATACAGCAATATTATCTCAGAATACATTTATATACTTTTTTGCTTTAAATCAAAACATGGTTTCAGGACGTGCTTTATTCATCATCAATGTTTCCTTAGGTTTGCTTTCTGTGCTCTTAATTATGATGTTATTAGGGGTAGAACTTCCGACCTTAGGAAAAGCACAGTATGCATTAGATCAAGAAGAACCGCTCTGCGTGATCAAATGGGGAGAAGAATCCACTCCATTTACAGATGTAGACAGATGCTGCCTGCAGGCTCGACAGCAGTTCGAATGCCAGGCGCAAAGCAAGGATGATCCGGATTGGATGTGCGGAACGGCTGGAGGATTGCAGATCTGGCTAAACAACAAAGCATATAATTATTGCAAGCAGCAGCCGTATTGGTAGCAAGTGTCACGCCACAAGAAAACTGAAGAATATCAGTTTTCTGTGCAGAAATGAGGTAGTTTCCGCATTTCTTGCACTTGAGAGGCGGGGCGACTGCGCTTCGCTTAGTCACCTAAAAAGATGAAAAGAAAAAAGGGATCGGGTGTTCAAAGAAAAGTATTTTTTATATTAGTAGTGCTGGTCTTATTCTTGTCAATCTTGAATATAGCGAAAGCAAAAGGATTGCTGATCCCAAAACAGGGGCCGGTCGATGTAAAACATAAAGTTGTTGATCTTCATGAAATGTCTCTTGATCAGAAAATTGCTCAGATGATTGTCGTAGTAGGAACAAAAGAGAATTACTGGCCCTGGCGAAATATGCAGTTGGGAGGAATACACTTATTTGCCCGGCAGACTGAACATGTCTTCAATAATACCATCATCGATTTCCAATTTCAAACGCCTATCCCTTTCTTTGTAACAGCTGATTTGGAAGGATGTGTCAGCCCTTTCGGATTCATCCGGCAATTCACGCCTGCTTCAGAAGTTGATACCATCGATAAAGCTTTTGAGAAGGGAGTGGAAGAAGGAGCGTTTTTACACAGATTAGGCTTTAATTTGAACTTTGCTCCAGTGGTAGATCTGAAAGATGATATCTGGAAATGCCGTTCTTTTCCCGGTGATGAAACGAAAATTTCTGAACTGGCGCAGGCATATTTAACTGGATTACAGACGCAGGAAGTGCTGGGAACTGCTAAGCATTATCCTGGGAAGACGTTGATTGTCAAAGATCCGCACAAATACGTGGTTGCGGCAGAAATAGGTAAAAAAGATGTGTATCCTTATGAGTATTTAGTAGAGAAAGGAGAAGTAAAGGCGATCATGGTCAGCCACATCATCACTTCAGGACAAGTAGATTCTGAAGGAGTTCCTTCAGTAGTATCAAAGAAAGTGTTGGATGATTTACGCAGGAATTTTGATGGCTTGATAGTCTCTGATGAAATCCACATGCTGGGACTGAAGAAGTTTTATAGTTCTGTCGATGATGTGTATATCGCTGTCTTTAAGGCAGGGAATGATGTAGTTCTGAATTTTGATAAAGACCCTAATGAGATCTATCGCATGATCCAGGTGGTTAAAGCTTCAGTAGAAAGAGGAGAGATCCCTGAAACGCAGATCGATGCTTCGGTCACCAGGATATTGGAAGCGAAAGGTTTTACGGTTCGTTAAGCAGGAATGGATTTTTGGATAAGGTTACATTCTCCTCGCTATAGGCAAGACATTCTTTTGGTACGGCCGTATCCATCTCTATAAATTTGGTGCAAAGGTGTCCCATCAGCTGATCTGCAGTCTGGTGTCCTTCAAAGACTTTGTCTTCTATCACTAAAGCTGGGAATTGATCGATCTTATAATTGGTGAGCAATGTTTTTATCATGGGTTCCTGCATGAACCCGGAGTCTAAAGAAAAGATCATGACTTTGTTGTCAAATTTTTTCTTGAGGTAGACTAAAATATCTCCTTGAGTCTCATCTCTATTCTCATCATAGAAATAGAGTATTTTGATATTATCCTGCGGACATTTCTGGTCTATATCTTTCGCAAGGAGATAGAATTGTATCTCAGTCAGGAAATAATCCTGCAGCTGCAGCTGAAACTCCCCCTCATTGAAGACTGCTTTCTTTTCGTAATCGATGATAATAGCAACTTTTTTTCCCAGTTCATTGATATTATTTTCGAGAATGGTATGTAAAGTTTTACAATCGGTCAAGCCGGAAGCGATGTAATTGTGCTGTAACTGCAGGCTGCGCAGGGTCACTTTTTCGGTGAGAGCGATCTGTTTTGCTGAGCTCAAGCGCAGGTTTTCAATGAACAGGCCGGCAACTACACCGCCGGAGAAGACTAATAAAGTCAGAACAAAGGCCAGGATATACTTCTTGATACTTGTTTTACGTTCCAAACCACCCATGCGGGTTCGGAGAGAAGGTGATTTATATTGTTTGTGGTGCTTTACGCAGGAGTTATTCCAGTAAATGATGGTTTTTATATCTAGTGATTGCTTGATAATCAAAACCAGTTACTGCGTCATTGAAGGCCCATCTTTTTCCCCGGAGAAATTCTTCGGGAGAAGTGTAGATTAAGGCGTAATCTTGGATTTCTCTCTTTTTTTGTTCGATCTCAAGTTTAAACGGTTTGATAATTTCAACAAACTGGGTGTGATTAAGATCAAATGTCAATGGATCAAAATATTGCAGTGGTTTTGCATCTTCAACCTTAAACTGTTTGAGCTTTCCGTGATCTCGGCCAGGAATAATTTGATAGCCTCCGCTAGGTAGTTTTTCCATAGCAGGCAATGCTGGAGCGATATTCACCTTAAGATTTATTTCTCCTGAATAATCTACTATGCTAATCTTAGTTTCAAACTGGCCTAAGAAATATCTATCGCAAAGTGCTTCCTGTTCGGCATCCTTTCCGGTTATATCAAATTCTCTTGCCCCTCTTTTACCTTGCTCATCCATGATCACCCACTCTCCAAGAATGATCCTTTCTTCTAATCTTGCGGCAGATAAAACCTGGTCAACGGCGACAGAATTATTTGGGCTTCTCACTAACATGAATTCTTTTTTAGGGTCAAAGGGGATCGGTTTTTCAAAGACAGTTGCTTGGCTCGACTGGCCTCCTCCAAAATACACCGAACGATCATCATTGCTTATTGAATTTTCAAATACATTCCCATAATAGCATGAGAGTGAATTTGCATTTCTTGCGACTGACATGTTTCCATAGATGAAGCGCTCATCTCTTTTAGGGCTTCCACGCGAGAGATGTGAGAAAATCCGATTATATCCCATCATCACTGCGAAGATCTGCACTTCCTTTAGGTCGGCACTTTTCCATTCCTCAAACACTCTTTTATGATCCTGCCCAACTAACTTGATTGTCTCAATATCTTGTCTTTCCAGGGGGTGGATGGGAGAAGCGACTATAAGATCCAAACTTTCAACTAATTCTCTGGTGATTAATTTCATGTTATTTTAAATGAAATGTTCTTTATAAAAATAATGAAACAGCCTTCAACTCCAGAAATTCTTCTTCTTACCGATGAACATGAAACCGATATACATCCAGACTGCGGTGATAAAGAATCCGTAGATGAACAAATAGGTCACTAAGGATACAAAGGTGCGGCCATGGTCGGTTATTCTCTCTTTGATCAGCTTGTAAGAATAAATCATGATGAAGAAACTTATCCCCATCAAGGTGGCAGCTACGAAAAGCCTGGAAAAAGGCCAGGTCAATACATTCATCTCCAAGCTGAAATGCCTGAGCAAGGTTAGGAAATCAAAGTTAATGTCCTGCAGGTAGGAAAAGGTACTCATGGCTTTCCCAATCAAAGCCTGCAAAAATGTACCTACTAAAACAATAGCAATGATCCCTGATAAGATGATAGTGGGCATGCGGATGATGCCAAAGTCTCCGTATTTTTTATTGAAGATGAGTTTCTTGTATTTGATGCTGTTGTCAACAGAACCTTTGTACCAGCGGATGCGCTGGCGGAATAATTTTCTCCAGGTAGTAGGCACCATAGTTTCGACAACTGTATCAAAGGTCTGCACAATCTTATATTGATGCTTCTGCAGGCGGATAGCGATCTCTAGATCTTCAGTGATAGTGGTTTCATCGTAACCGCCCAGATCTTTGATTATTTTAGTTTTGTAAACGCTGAACGGCCCTGGGGTGACGTGGATGCAATCTAATTTGGCGTTAAGAAATTTGTAGAACATATTAACCACATATTCATACCACTGGACTTTCTGCAAGATGTTTTGCGGATTTTTTACTTTCAGCAATGGACATACCGCAGCAATGTTCTGGTCCTGTTCAAAGATAGGGAGCAAGGCTTGCAATCCATTGGGAGCGATGAAAGAATCTGCATCCAGGCAGGCAAAATATTCTCCTTGGGCAACGGCTAAACCAGTGTTCATGGCTTTGCCTTTTCCGGAACTGGCTAGATCAATCATAATTATCTTCTGTAAAAGATGCCGGGCAATGAAATTTTCTACTAATTCACTGGTTCGGTCTGTACAAGCATTAGGGACGACGATGATTTCTATTTTGTCTTTTGGGTAGTCCAGGTTTACTAAGGACTGCATGGTAGCCTCTATGGATCTCTCTTCGTTGTGGGCCGGCACTATGGCGCTAAAGAAAGGGTAGGTCTCCAACTTTTTCTTTTTCTGCTCCTGCTCAGGAGAAAATAGAACCAGCAGCCAAAAGATGGAGAGGAATAAAAGTAAAAAATAAGTTACGAACAATACTGCGTCCAAGAATGTAATTATCATTGCTTTGCCTCGTCAAACGACCACACTTCTGCCTCTTCGGTAAAATAGAGTAATTTAAATCTTTCGTTCTGCAAGAGAAATAAAAACTCCTGCTGCGCGGGAAGCTGCCGCTTCATATCTTCTGAAACATAGATGATGGAAATGTTGTTTTCTTCTAAAAGGGGGAATAATTCATCGATGTAAAATGCAGAAAAGATATCTTGGGATAGTCTGTAATCTTGCTGATAGCGCCGATGCAGTGAGAATGCTGGTTTCCGCTGGGCAAAATAACTGACGTAGTAGCTATTCTCCGGCGCGGAGAGAACTACTGCTTCTTCGTCGGTGTTTCTTTTTATCCATTCCAAAGATTTTTGATCAAGTGCAGTTGGGGAATATTCAGAAAGACGGCCGAGGTAGGCAACGGTGGAAAAAGAAATCCCTAATAACAGCAGCAGCAACACTGCATTGCGGAGAGATGATAATCTCCAATTTTGTCCAAGTAAATCTACAAAGCCGACTGCAGCGAGGATTACGATAAGCAGGGAGAGAAAGAAGATAGTCTGAGCATTAAAAAGGTAGGAAGCGATGAAAACTGCCAAGGCCGGTAGGATGATGGAAATATTATTTTTCTGCCAACCGGTGATCAGGCCGATGATTGCCAGTAAAAGCGCAAATACTCCTACTCCGCTAAAACTTCCCAGATCGGAAATGAGATCTGCTCCTCTATCCTGCATAGTGAAAGGCCCAAGGAAAAAAGGGCTATTTAGCAAGGCGGCATTTAGCACCATCACTGCCGCTATGCTGATGAGAATAATAATTGAAAAGCGTCCCTGGCTTTTCTTCACGATTAAAAAATAGACGGCTAAACCTATCAGTAAAAGCAGGCTGCTAAAGATATCGATCCAGGATGCTAAGAGAAAGGGAAGTAAAGCAAGATACTTCTTCTTGCTGCCTAAAAGCAATACATTCACTCCCAAGAGAACCAGCAGCAAGAATAAAGAATAGGAAGAGACGGCTAAGGAAGTAAATATGGACGCGGGGGTAAGAATATAAAATAACACCATACAGAATGCTTTTTTTTCAGGGATGTTCATTTTTCCGGCAAGTGAGTAAAATAACAGTATAACTCCTAATGAAAGGAGCGGCGGAAAAAGAAAGGCAATCTGATCAGGGATAACTCTAAAGAGCAGAGTCAAAGGATGGTAGGGAAGTTCTTGCTGCGCCGAGGAAAGGAAAAAATAACTTTCTCCCCCAATTAAAAATGGTTTTTCCTGCAGGTGATTTGAGAATAAAGTGAGAGCAGAAAGCAGTATGAGCAATGCGCAAAGATATATTTTTTGATAGCGAAGCAGATGGCCAAAATAAGCATGAGCATTTTGTTTGGAATTTTTGTCGTTCATTTTACGTCGGTCCTAGCTGGCATTTCAGTTTAAAGATGATGGTTTCATTCTGATACACAGTATCAAAACATCTCCTGGTGATATAAGGAAGCTCTCTTTTCAGGCCATACTTCTCCTTGGCTGAAGGTGTGAACACAAAATATTCAAGGTTATATTTGTCCGCTAATTCTAATGCCTCAGTCCTGAATTTAGTGGTGAATAAAGAAGTAAGGCTTTGGAAGCGGACTTCTGCGTCATCTACCAACATGAAGCGATCGTCAATGAGATTTTTTCTTTTCCCGTAATAGGTCACCAAATGGCCTTCATCTAACGTCGCTAATACGGCCGTAGAAGGAGGAGTGTTTTCGCTGATCCAGATAAAGGCATCAACTTCTTCAGTAGAAGGCACATCTTGCAGCCGGGCAGTATTTATTGCCGGTAATACGGTTGAGATAAGCAATATAAAAATGGTCAAGGGAAGAAGATATTTTTGTAAGTGGGATAATTTTGTTTTTTGGAGGTAACGTTCAAGATCCCCATAAAATGCGGCAAACAGTACGGCTAGAACAACGCTGAAGAATGCTAACGACTGCCTAAAGCGAATTAATCTTAACCAAGTTAAGATACTTGCGGCAAGGACTAGGCTGATCAGTAAAAATGATTTTTGGTTTTTGAGCTGGAATAGGGAACGGTAAACCACCACTGCTCCGGCTAAAAATGGGATGATGCTGACTAAGATCAAAGCCACTCCCAAGGAAAATTTAGGGAAGTACTGGGCTATTATGGAGGAAGGAATGTTCTGCCAGACAAAGGAGATACCTTCTTGGAGCAAGGATTTTTTGAAAAATAGGAATTGCACCCATACATAGAGGAAGACAGAAAAGAGGATAACTTCCGCTTCTTCCCGGTAAATTTTTTTTCCTTCTATGAAGGATAATAACGCATAAATGCCCAGGCCGATAAGCATGATGGCGGCCAAAGGGCTGGTCAAGCAGAGAAGGAAAAAGACTGCCGCGTAAATGTAGATGTGCTTCATCAACTTTGGATCGTTCTTCTTTGCGTTTTCTTCGATGTTGAGGTAGAGATAAATAGCGATGAAGATGAGGGGCAGAAAGAGCGTATTTACCACGAAGCCGTTAGTGAAATAGAGGATCGGCAGAAACCCGGCGATAAAGGCAGCAACATAGGAGCCGATTTGATGTTCAGTTATTCTCTTGCTGATCAGATAGGTGATGGGTACGAGAAGTGCTGTTAAGAGGTTTGGAAGAATTTTTGCTACTAGGGCTATCGGGAGAAGGAGGCTGAACAAGGCAGTGAGATAATGGAACGATGGCAGAAAGGCTAATTCCCTTCCCCCGTAGGAAAGCGGATCCTGGTAAAACGGAACTCCGGTTTCTACGATATGTTCAACCTGGCGGAGATGGAAATATGACTCGTAGGTAAATTCAGGAATGGCGAAGGCTAGGACTAAGCGTATCGCTAAAACTGCGAGAAATATACCTCCAACTACCACGATTGGCTTTTTCATAACTTAGAGAGGAGTAAGAATTGCTATTTTATAAAGTGTGATGGTCATTTCAGAGGGGATTTTATTATACCATTTTCCTAATCTTTTCTTCCGTAACCTTTATATCTCTCTTACTTCCGCCATAGTCAATGGCCAAAATATCTACCGGAGCAGCGTTTTTGGATACGCTCTTAGAAGGGGGATATGATCCTGATATTCTGACCACCATTTTTGGCCCTTCCGGAGCGGGGAAAACTAATTTTTGTTTGATTGCGGCAGTGAAGATTGCGGAAGCAGGAAAAAAAGTGATCTTCATCGATACTGAAGGAGGCATAGCTGTGGAAAGAATAAAACAGATCAGCTCTGACTATGAATCAGTACTAAGCAGGATAATTTTTCTCAATCCGCTTACTTTTGTTGAACAAAATGACATTTTTGAGAAAGTAAAATCAATGGCCACCGAGCAGATAGGCATGATCGTGGTTGATTCTATTTCAATGCTCTATCGTCTGGAACTAGGAAAGAGCGAAGAAGTGTATGAAGTCAATACGGCATTAGGACGGCAGATTGCGTACTTAGTGGAGATTGCCAGGAGAAAAAAGATTCCGGTGCTTATTACCAATCAGGTCTATGCCGACTTTGATCATCGTGATGAAGTGAAGATGGTAGGCGGCGATTTGCTGAAGTATGGATCGAAATGCTTGTTGGAATTGAAACGCACGGAGGAATACCGGGAAATTATTTTGCGCAAGCATCGCTCCCTGCCGGAAGGGAAACGAGTGAAGTTTAAAATAGTAGGGCCAGGAGTGGAAGCGCTATGAGCAGATTAGAAGGAATATTGGGTTTTGGAATATTAGGTTTAACTGTGATGACTGACCTGACCTACGGAGTGGCGGAAGCAAAAGGAGGCACTATGCCGGGAAAGGAATATATCATACCTCTGCTAGGTGTTTCTGGGTTCTGTTTTGGAACCATACCCAGTTCTCCTGCTGATAGAGTGGATCCGAAAGTGGGCGGGGTCTATGCCGGAGTAACGGCAATGTTATGGGGAGTTTCTTATGGTTTGGGATATCTGGTGGAAAAATTAACTTCGTAGACTGAGACAATTTTTACGAAATGTTTATAAATAAAAGTCTGAATTAAATCACTATGGCAATTGACGAAACAGTTTCTCATGGTCCTCGCATGTACGCGGGAAGGAATTTTCCAACTCTTGATATCTCCTGCCTATATGCAGCAACACGTTTTTCACAGTATATAACCATCAAGCAGCCTGAAGTTCCTAAAGGAGCCGTGGCAATAGGAAAAATAGAAGAGATCCTTAAGGCAAAAAGCGCGGAAGTAGTGGGAAAATTAGGAGAGATCATTCCTCTCTTAGAACAGTTGGAAAATGAAAATCCATCGGAATGCGAAAAAAGATTGGAGGGACTAACCTCCGAAACCTATAGAGGTATCAAGTCTGAAGTTGAGTCAACCTATCAGACACTTAAATCTTCTGGTTCTTTAGATGAAGACGAAGAGAACGTGTTCAAAAGTTTTCTTCAAGATTTTAATAAAGATGGCGCTCAAATGTTTATGTATAATGCTATTCATGAAGGTGAATCAGCTGAAGAAGACAATCCCATGCTTCAACAACTACAAGAATCCAGACAAAAATATGAGGAAGCACATACTAAGTACCTTGCCTCTGCAGAGATAAATACTCCAGAAGGACGCGCGGCATGGCAGATTGCCCATTTTGGTGGCTTACATTTTAGGAGAGCTACTAGGGATGGGGATAAAGGTACTATCACAGTAAATAAAACGGATTTGGAAAGACATCTTGAGATCGCTGTTGCGGACGGTTTACAATGCGCACGCGAAACAGCGTTGATTGAAAATCCAGCAGAATTGGAAACGAAGGCAAAGAAATGGCTCTCTACAGAAATGAATAACCGATTGTCTCAGGGATTAGAATTTAATCTTTTCGATGCTGTTTCTGTTCGTAAAGGGGACGATGGTTTCATTTACATCAGAGATGATGAACGGGAACCTTATACTGTGGAATAAAAGATTTTTTCCAGTTTTCTCCATAATCTTTATAAATGATCTTCAAAACTATCGTAGTAAAGCCGACACTCATCTCTGAGTTGATGAGCAGCGCTGCGTGAGGCAAAAGATATCGCAGACAAGAGAGTTAATTCTTTTCTTGTTTGTATAATATTTGGGAGATACAAAAAATGGCAGAAGAACAAGAAACATTATTATTGGATTCCAACGAGTACCTAAAGTCAGGGATTCATATCGGGACGAAATTCAAAAACAAGTACATGGCTAATTTCATCTACAAGACCAGGCCAGACGGATTGAGCGTCCTGAATCTGAAAGAAATCGATAAAAGATTGCGCTTAGCAGTGAACCTATTGTCAAAGTATCAGCCAAAGGATATTTTGGTTGTCAGCCGACGTGAGAATGGCTGGAAAGGCCTGAAGAAATTACACCAGCTTACTGGTATCAGGGTCATCATAGGCAGATATCCTCCAGGAATTTTGACTAACATCAACTTGGAAACTTTCTTTGAACCGAAGATCATCGTGGCTTGCGATCCATGGACAGACAAGAATGCAGTCCAAGATGCAGCGAAGAAAGGGATTCCCGTGATCGGGCTTTGCGATACCAACAATCAAGCTAACGACATCGATCTAGTAGTACCTTGCAATAACAAGGGAAAGAAATCAGTCGGCTTGGTATTCTACGTCATTGCCAGAGAATACATGAGGGCGAAAGGATTGCTGCGCGGCGATGAAGAGATGCCGGTCAAGATGGAAGAATTTGTGGAGGAATAGATTTTTTATTTATTTTTATTTCTTTTATAATGATCACCCCTCTTAATTCTTGGAAAGAAATCGAGGAGTATGTTTTGTTTTTACATATGTGTAAACCAGAGCAGGACGTCTGGCAAGGCATAAGTGATTATCCTATTTCAGTCAGCTTCATCGATGAGCTTGTACAG
>Ga0209542_10013970_pt1 | contig 13728 bp, 13 predicted proteins | sample RifCSPhighO2_01_FD_184028 | JGI IMG/M metagenome (GOLD analysis project Ga0209542, IMG submission 184028) | Soil microbial communities from Rifle, Colorado - Rifle CSP2_plank highO2_0.1 (SPAdes) (version 2) | ecosystem: Environmental > Terrestrial > Deep subsurface > Rock core/Sediment ...
ATAGTTCGCAACCCATTCGTCATACGTTTATCTGTCATCACTATAGCGCTTTCAAAGCAAGGTCGGAAGCGGCACGGTTATCCACACCAAAAGGGCAATTTTATTCCCCGCGCGCCAGTGCCAGGTTGCGCTCGATCACGTTCCGCATCTCAAGAAGACCCCTGGAGTAGAGCGCGGGGTCGTTCCCGGGATACGCCCTTCCCCAATCGTCGGCAGTAAGCGTTCGCGCTGCCGCTTGCGCCGCGAGCAGGACCTCCTCCGCCTCCTTTTTCTTCTCCAAGTTCAGAAGCGCCGTCCCGCGGCTCAAGAGGAGCCACGGATTCGCAGGATAATATTCCAACCCGCTCCGTGCCGCCTCATCGGCGCGTACAAAATCACCGCTTGCGAAGTAGACCCACGCCAGATCATTGTGTGCCGCCCAGCTCTTCGGGTCCCATTCCAAAAATGCAAGAAATTCCCGCGACGCAAGCTCATAGCTTCCGGAGTAGCCGTAGATCAGGCCGAGCAGATAATGCGTACGCTTGAATTCCGGATGCAGCGCAAGCTCTTCCTTAGCGAGCCGAAGCGCGTCATAAAAATTGACCCTTAAAAATGCGACGCGAGCAAGCTGATAGCGCGGCCCCAGGAGCTCGGCATCAATATCCCTCGCCTTCCGGTACGCGCGCTCTGCGGCGTCCAGGTCGTATGCACCGCCGTTAAAGAAATAGTTGCCGATCTCGAACGCGAGCGCCGCGTCGTTAGTGACCAGAACCGCCGCAACGCGCGGCAAGGCGAGACGCCACGCAAGATCTGCCACTGCGTCGCGAAGAACAGTGACGCCGATGCCCGCGGCAATGAGCGCTGCCGCAACCATGAAGAGGGCGCGCGTCCTCTTATTTTCCGAGTGCAAGCGCATAAACCACTGATTCCGTCGTGCCGTCGATATCGATCGCTTTTTCCAAATTTTCGTCCCTCGTGCCACCCAAGACGCAACATTTCAAACCGAGAGCTTCCGAAACCAGGTATGCGTTCTGGCCGATATGCCCCGCCTCCTGAAGAATATAGCGGTATCCCCGCTCGCCGTACTTGTTCTGATTCCGCCAGAAGACCGCGGTCATCACGATGCCGACCGCGGCATCCCTCACCCAGGGATAGGTAAAGAGCTGGCCGATATCTTCGTTGCTGAACTCGCGGTCCCACAAGACATCCAGCGCATGCTCCTTCACGTTGTAGTGGTAGAGCCCCGCCTTGAGTCCGCCCGCCGACGGATCGCCGGAGCGGAATACGATCGGATATACCTCAACGGGATAACGCCCTCCGCCGGAGGCCTGCGCCCGCCGAAACCGGTCACTGGCCAGTTTACCAGTCGTGCCGCACGAGTATTTCAGCAACACCGAAAGCTCGTATTTAGTGATCGGCGCTCTCGTAAAATCCCGCCGCGACTGCCGCGCTTTGATTAGATCAAAAAAGTCGGCTCGCGGCGAGCCGTCCTCGAGCGCGATCTTCGGCAGGCGAGGGTAGGCCTTGTAATAGGTCGTCCGCCACTCCTCCGGCCAGTCCTCATAGCGCTCGGGAATGGGCGGGTGGCCCTTTCCGTGGTTCTTGCTTGATTGGTGGAAAACGGACGAAAAGTCGGGCATCTGTTCCATGGCTGATGAGTGTCCTCCACACCATACCGTTGCGAATGCGGCTCGTCAACGAATGAGCCGGCGCGACAACGGAAGTTCCGCGTCTCGTTTCTCGAGCAACCGCCTCCTCCACGCACTACCGCAACACCTGGAGTTGACAGAAGTGTAAAAGTATGCTAAAAGTTAACTAGAACCGACCGAAATTAAAATAAGTCGCTGAGGAGGCCCGCGATGAAGATCTGGGCTGTGTTCACTGTTCTCATGCTCATCGGCACGACCAGGGCCGCGCCGGAGGAGCTGCTCTCACACGTAACCGTCATTCCCGAAACTTACGTTTCGGTGGTGGCGGAAGCGTACCGGTCCCTCCCGCCCCGCTTCCGTGAAGCCCTGATGGGCGGACGGATCGAGGTGACCTTCAAGGACGGCGCCGTTCTTGGCGCCGCCGCCGCGTCGGATGTGTTCGGCCTGGACCTCGACGTCCACGGCGTCTATGTGAGGTGGCCGGCCGGAACCGAGACCGTGTCCTTTCCCTGGGGCGAGATCCGCCTTCTCGATGCCACCCGGCACGAGCTGGCTCACCTAGCCCTGGAGCGGATCTTCAGGAACAACTCGCAGATCTGGGTGGAGCTCGTGAAGACGCTCCGGGAAGAGGGCCCCGAGTTCCTCGAGAAGGTGATCCGCGGCCACCAGGGCGCCGCCAACCTCTATTCGCCCTCGTTCATTGCCCAATACGAGAGCTTGCACGAGTACCTTGCCTCGCTCGTCGAGTACTGCGGCAAGCCTGTGAGAATGCCCCTGCCGTCTGGCCGAGCTAGGCCGATGGTAGAAGCCCTCGTCATGGGCGGTGGCTGTTCGTAGCATTCGCTCACAAGGGGACGGCCTGGACCGTCCCCTTGCTCTATTCTATTTCCCAAGCGCAAGCGCATAGACCACGGATTCCGTTACGCCGTCGATGTCGATGAGCTTCTCCAGATTCTCGTCGCGCGTTCCGCCTAACGCGCAGCACTTCATGCCGAGAGCTTCCGAGACCAGATACGCGTCCTGGCCGATATGCCCGGCCTCCTGAAGAATGTAGCGGTAGAGCCCCGCCTTGAGTCCGCCCGCCGACGGGTCGCCCGGAACTTGTCCTGAGCTTGCTTGCGGTGAGCTTGTCGAACCCGCCGAAGGACGGAATACGACCGGATACACCTCAATGGGATAGCGCCCCCCGCCGGAGGCCTGCGCCCGCCGAAACCGGTCGCTATTCAATTTGCCAGTCGTGCCGCACGAATACTTCAGCACCACCGAAAGCTCATATTTGGTGATCGGCGCCCTCGTAAAGTCCCGCCGCGAGCGCCATTTTTTTATCAAGTCAAAGAAATCGGCGCATGGTAGATTATCCTTCAGTCCAATCTTGGGTAATCGCGGATAGGCCTTGTAATAAGTAGTCCGGGACTGGACAAAACATGGGGAATAGGTTATAGTGTAAATAGCTTAAGTAGCTTGACAATCTAAACCCAGTAATTAGATCGGAAAGGAGAAATGCCGTGAGAAAGCTTCTTATCATCCTGACCTCACTCGTGATTCTGGGCATAGTCGCCGGTCCGAGCTACGCCGCCACCTCCGAACATCCACTGATCGGGAAGTGGACATGGGACTGGAGCGGTTGGTACGGCAAGCTGTATCAGACCTGGGACACTACCCTAATCATAACCGCGGTCAGCGCGGACGGAACACTGGAAGGCGAGATGGTCGCGGTGCTGAACGCCGGACAGCCCAACCAGAGGGAGTACCGGCAGCCCTTGGCGGCGTTCGAGTCGGCCAAGGCAATGGTCAAAAACGGCCTGGTCATGGTGGATATCAAGAACGAACGGGCACGTTACACCATGGCCGTCAGCCCCGACGGTCAGACCCTTTCCGGCTCCCTCACCAAGCCACATTGGGAGGGAGAAGTCGTCTTCAAGAAACAGCAGTAACGCGCCACCAGCGCAAGATGGCGAGCCCATGGGCTCGCCATCTTTTGATTCTTAAGTTATCTACCGGAGAACCCACGCCTCTAATGGATGGCCCTTAATGTATTCTGAAAAATCCAAGTCCTCTGTTATTTTTTTTGTCCGCGGATAAATTTTATAAAACCTTTCAATGTCTGAGCGGTCAAAATCAACAAAAGGATATCCGACATCCACAGAATCTCGCGCTGCGACAAACAAGCTAACCAATGACATATTCCTTCTGTCCGGTTCGGGCGTTGTTTCGAAGTAATCGTATATCCGGGAAAGTAAGAACTGGATTTCTTCTGCGCGATTCTGGCCGTACACCCTTGACAAAAAGGCTGAATAGAAAACGGCGTTTTGAACAAGATGCACCTGCTGAAAAATAGTTATTGGCTCGGTTCTTAAAACTTCATGCGACTTTTTAAAAGATTCTTCAGCTTCCGTATTCCTTCCGGCAATATGCAGCGCTCGGGCTCTTAACCCATAAGCCAACCCCACCCGCGAAAGCTTGGATGTGCTATCGCTCAAGAGTAAAGAGTCGCCGGCTGCTATGTGATTACCAATGGAGGTCGAATAGGAATCCCTTTTAGAGTGGTTTGGGTTTTGGTATAATTCCTCGGCAAACCATCTGGCAAGACGATAGTGAGCAATAGCGTTGGGCGACACCTCAAGCGACCACTCGTTCAATTTCTGAATGGCCAAACGCATGTCTCCACCAGCGCTGTTCAGCAAGCCCCCGAACCGTTCTCCGGAAAAAATGATATCCTCCTGCTTTTCGAAATTCGGGCCAAGAAAGTTGAGTTCTTCATAAGCATCCACTAAAAGATTGATCGCAGCGGATCTGGTTGGGTTTGGGTAGGATGAATCTGCCGCGATCTCCTTCAATAACCCCATACTTCCTTTACGATCGCTTAGCCGAGTTACGTCAGCCAACTTAAGTCTTGCCACTCCTTCATCTCTCTTAGAAACCGCATCCGGGTACTGTATAAGTAACGTTTTCAGTTCTTGACCAGTTTTTAACCAATCAATATTCCCCTCGGTAAGCGAGCTGATCCTCTGGGGTGTTTCCCGATATTTCTTAAGAACCCTGCGTTCCGATGCGTATCGTTGGCCGTAATATACGCCCCCGCTTGCGGCAACAAGAGCCAAGACAAGCGCTGCAAAGAAAACGGACTTCTTTTTTGATATAAGCATAAATCAGCTGTTTAAAACTAACTCGCGGCCTACCAACAAGAAGCGCCGCAATCATTGCTCTCAGCATCACCATCACCACCACTACCACCACCATCTGCGCACCCTCCGCCCCCACCCACACCGGGAACGTCGGCAAGAGCTTGATCGAATAAAGACAGTCCGCTTGCTTTTGATGCCTTGCCCGAAAAAAGACGGTACCCAGTGCCGACAACTATTAACACTACGACGAGGGCAAAAACTCTGAAAATTTCATTGAACTTGCTCATGCGGTTATTTTAGCAATAACCTCCCCACAACTCAATGTATGTTATGGAGTTATCCACACCCCAAGAACGTCAGGGGAAGGGATGAGGGTAGGGGCATAGCTCTTTGGCAGCTTCTAGCCCCAGTTTATGCGGAACCTCCCGCAGTCGTTTTGCATCAAAGGGTGCCCGCGTCTCATTAAGGTAGAGAGATATAAGCTGCGGGACGATCACACGCGCAGAACAATAGCCGAGACGGGAAAGAATCGGATGTCGGACAAGATAATAATATACCTCATATCCGCGTCCGAGGTCTTCAACTTTTTTTGTCAGGAATTTCAATTCTTCTTTTTCTGAAGAAAAACTATCAGGAAAATTAAAGCTGAATTCTGAAAAATGTTTTTTTGCTCCGGCAAGGAAGAATAAAAAGTTTTCTGCCATTTGGGGGTTGGCCCATAATCTTAGTCGCTCGCCCTGACCAATTGTCCGGTCACTGAACGGTTGATAGGACTCGGGCAGGTTATACGGCGGACGCGGACGCACCCAGTAGTAAGCGCTCCATGCCTCCTCCAAAGCCCTGTGGAGAGCTTTTACCGGGTCAGCTTGGCACCCCCCGCCCAATGAGAAGCGAGGGCTTTTACCGGACTCGTCGCTTATCGCAACTACGAAGCTCGGCACCCCCGTGTCTGCGGTAATGTTCAAGCAGTAAACTGCAAACCCATATCGGCGTGATTCTTGATAAAGTGACCGAAAGGCATCATTTGGAACAGTTTCTGGATCAACTCGCTGCGGAGCAATACAATTTAGCCAATAAATCAGAAAAGCATCGCGCTGGATAAGCTCGTAGAGCCCAGACAGAATCGCTCCTTCTTTTGTGAACATTCCTCCTGCTCCATTTGTGTTAAACTCGGCCAGACGCGGCTCCTCGTTATCAAGAATAAAATTCCAATAAACAAGCTGTGCGGGGACGTACTCTCCATCCCCCGTTGAAACACGTTCCGCTTTTTCCCATGATAATACACTCTCTTCGTTCCATCGCTGTTCCGGATAGAGTTCTGCTTGTTTTTCAGAAGGTACCGAGAGGAGCCGAGGGTCCAGAAAAGAACGCCCTTTCCTTGCCAGAGAATTCGATGAGGCACGAATGAGATTTTTTTTACGATACAGCGTCAGAAAATAACGTTCTAAAAATTCACCAATGGCCTTCGAGAAGACCGCAGTGACGTCTTTTCCGAATCCGTGGCCAAATGCTTTATCCAGAACCCGCCCGTCGGTAGTCCCCAGAGGATAAGCAGGAATAATATCAAGTTCCGTGAAGGCCGGGGCGTCGTTATAACGCGGCCTGTCGAGACGAACTCCGCTAATCACTCCTTGCGTTTCAAGAAAACCAAGAGTTTTTTGAAATGCCTTTAGGGTATGCTCCTGCGCGCCAAAAGAAGTCGCGCTTTCCCTGCCTGATAGAGAGTCAAGCCACGCGTAGGAACGCGAGAAGATTTTGTTAAAAAGAAAGTCGGCGTCGCCGGGAATGGCATACTGCGATAATTTTCTGGAAAACTCGCCGAACGCTTTATCCGAAGAGACGAACGCGTTCCGCAGCCATGGCTGAAATTTACTTGTGTTTTGTTCTATTTCCATGGGGATACTTTATTTCACTTATCTGCAATATGTTGCTGCTGTCATACTGCAGACCAATCCGGCACTCACGGCTTTGCGCTCCTCCACCGCGATTGATTATACTCAAAACCCCAAACAATTCCATCGTCTCGCTGTTCGTGAAACTCCCCGAATAAAATTGTACGTTGTCAAGAAAGGCGGCCTCTACCGCTTCGGCATCAGATGCCCTCTTCACTATTTGCATATATGCCTGAGGGTTGACACTCCTCTTTGCTGTCAGCGAGTCAATGCGCGCTTCGGGGGTAAAAAACTTTATTAACTTTCTCGGTTCTCCTTTATTAAGTGCCTCCATAAAAGAGGCGAGAAAAGCGGCAACTCGGCATTCGTTCTCCGAGGTCGGCTTTTCGAGAAACGTAAGGTATGACTTCACTAACTTCCGACTGTATATGTTGATCATGGCGCCTTCATAAAAAGACTCTAAAAGACTCTGCATTCGGGACGTGCATTTTTTGCATCATGGCCAACTACAACACTGATCATTCCTTCCGGGCCAACCACTGCTCGCGTTGGTATAATATCCGCCGAGAAAAATCCGTGCTGGCAAAAGCGAATTACTGCGATTCCTCCTCCATAGACCTGCGTTGACTCATGGAACTCGTGGCCGGGCCGGAAGTACTCACCTAAACGCGGATTATATACCACGGCCCCTAGGCTATAAAAGATCGGTTTGCCCCTGAATAACTCCTGTCGCTGAAGCCCGTGCGGCTGATGACCGAACACTACGTCCGCTCCGTACTCTATGGCCTTTCGCGAAAATAGTGTTTGTTGAGTATCGGGTAAAAGGGAAAAGGGGGAATTCAGTTTTTTAATTGTATGCAATGATACTATGACGAAATCAGCTATTTTTCGAGCCCCCCCAAGGTCATCGCGTAAGTTTTCTAAGGTAAGTTTCGCTGCCCCTGGGCCTATATTTGTCGCATAGTCATCCGAGGGAAGTAAATCCGTGTAGGCAAGTAGCCCTATCTTTAGAGCTTTGTGCGTAAAAGTGAGCATGTGTCTTGCCTGAGATTCATTTTCACCTGCGCCCACGTAGTGTATATTCTGCGCTGACAAAAGACGCAGCATGTCCTCAAGGGCTTCTCGTCCGAAATCCATGACATGGTTGTTGGCAAGTGACATAATCGGATTCGACAAGCTCCGCATAAACGGGATGATTTCTGGTGGAGAACGAAACGAGAAATAACGCGGAAGCGCCTTGAGACGTGCTTCACCCTTGTCAGAAATTACTCCCTCAAAATTAAAATAGAAGGGGTCGTCTGCTCCCAAAATGCTTCTTATTTTTTTGTCAAGGATTATTTTTTGGTCATACCCCCGATCAGCAAGCTGCGAAAGCAATTCTTCATCAAAAACAAAATCGCCGCCAAGAATAATTCTAGGTGCGCCTGGGTTGTTGTGAAGACAATCCTGATGGTCTGGCTTATATTTTATTTCCATACCGTTATCATCTCAATTTTACCTAATGATCAGTAGAAAATCCACGAGAAACCGACATCTACGCAGTGAAATTTACCATCCCGCACTGAACAAAGAAAAACTAAGTTTCGGGCTTGTATGCAAGTAGTCGCGCTCCCCCCAGAAGAAAGTGTCCGGCTGAATCAATCCACGCCTCATGATTAAAATAATCGTGCCGAAACGCGCCAAGAGTTCCGGGGCGGATTCCTTCCGGAACAAAAAAAGTGTTTTCTTCGCTGTACTGCATGGACAAAAGCCACGCCAGAGCTTTATCAATCGCCTCCTTGTTCTTCTGCGGCTCAAGCGCCAATACCTCAAAAATTTTCCCAGTTCCGCGGGCATAAACAAATTCGTTCATCGTTGATTCCGGAAAGGCGCCGCTTGGCAATTGGCGGCTTTTGAGCAAGTCGGAAATCTGCTCCGCAAATTCCGGGTCAGCCTCGCCAAAGGTATTGACCCCTTCAGACCAAGTCGACAAATTAATATCCTCCCTATTCTTCAGCGAACGATGAAGGTGATCCTTCAAAACCTTCATTATCTCTTGGGCCGCTCCAGAAAACTTATTCTGTCCTTGCGGCAAAACATCAAAAAAGCCGACAATTTGCAAAAGGGTAATCGTCTCAAGGGGTAGCATCGAAAGCCGCCTGAAAATCCTTTCTGCGACATCCTTTGCCTCGCTTAAATTCCCAAGCGCCAATGACAACCTGCCGAAATAGGCGAGCGTCAGTTCATAGCTCTGAATTTTTAATCCGGAATTCTTGAGTAAGTACGTTTTCAGATACTCAAAACTTTTTTTCGCGGCATTGATGTATATATCCTCGTTTACCGCCTTGCCGAACTCGGCTAAAGCCCATACAGTAAAAGCCAGTCGCGGCCAATCAATCTGTTTTGCTACGCGGCCGGTGAGCGGATCGAGAATGGGAGGGATGTTCCCGTCCGGCTCTTGAGCGCGGCAGAGCCAGCCCGCAGCCATTTTTAACCTTCCAACAATGAACTGATACGAGCGAGTACCGTTTTCCGGCAGCGGCATGATAGGGCCCCAAAGAGCTAGGGGCTTGTTGTGGTCTTCGGACTCGACAAAATCTTCGACCTCAAAAATAACAACACTGGCATTCTGAACTGCGGCGTAATCTAACCCGGCTTTTTCTTGTGTCAGATCGCTTAGAAAGTTTTCTAAGTCGTGGAACCGGCGAACATTGTGCACCTCCGGCAGAAACCAGCCCTTACGGCCGTCTTTTTCTAGAAGGTAGCCCTTTTCCGGATAAATAACGTTTGGCCCCCACTCACGCGAAAAGAGCGGAATGCGAAGATTATGCATCACAGTGATCTCAATCCGCGTATGCAAGAGTTCATCGTTGACAAGCGGCTTAAAACGCGCGTCGCGACTCGCCATCACAGCCGCCTCGGCTATTCCTTCACCGAGATTGCGATTTTCAAGGACACACGAGCCGCGTAATCTCCCATCCACCCAAAGCGCAACATCAAGATCAGTATTGAGGAAAAACAGCGGTGGCAGCACAGCGAAGTACGGGCGATCAAGCTTCTCATCATCTCGCAGAAATCTCGCAAGCGAATCTCGGGCGATTTTCAAAGAAATACTTTTCTCTTCTTCAGATAATCCCCAACGGAGTGGCTGCGCTCTGCCGGACATGCGATCCTTCTGCTCGAACACCGCGAGTTCCGGGGAAGAGAAAATGCGTGCCCATTCTTGCGAAGACGGGGCCTGCCGAGCGGTCCCCTCACGGACAATAAACGTCGATTCTTCCGGGCGCACCGCTATCTTCCGGGGCGCATCTCCGTAACGAAGAGGAAAACGAAAGGCAAAAAACTCCGAGCGGGTCTCCGTTTCAACGAAAATGATGTCGCGTTCTTGCGTGATGCCGCTAAGCCAATCAAAAACCGCCTGTAGTTGTTCCGAGTGATGAGCTCGCCACATAACTCAGCCACATTCTATATGAAAAGACGAGGCATACACAAGAAAAAGAACGGGGTGGGGCTCGGAAGGGCCCCACCCCGCGTGGTGCGGAACTGCGGAACGGCGGCTAGCATTTCACCGGATAGGTGAGCACGAGCCGGTCGGCGGGATACTGCTTCTTCGGATCAAAGCAGCCGTCGGCTCGCGCGAGCTGGTCCTCCGTATCACGGAGATCGCCATCCGCGAGGCCAAGAAGGCCTGCGGGGCGAAATTGCCGTATTGTCCCGATTCGGCATTGCCGCATCGATCCCGATTTGTCGTGCGCGAATGCGCACTGACAAATCGAGGACTCTCGATACAATCGGAGGGATCCTCGACATTTTGTCGGGACCGAGTTAGACGACGGCGCCGATGAAGGCGAGACCGGCGATCTTGGTCCAGGGGACCAGGGTGCCGACCGGCACAACGCCGCCGTAGTTCTCGAACGGAATCACGAGCTCTGACCTCGAGAGCGCCTCGATGCGCGAGAAGGCCTCGAGGGACTTCTCCTGCATGCGGAGAGGCGGAAGCACCGCCACGTACTCCCCGCCCTCGATGAGGAAGGTGCCGTGCCGCGTGGTGGCGGTGAAGACCGCCCCCTGCGGATCCGGCATGTTCGCGTAGTTGAAGTGGGAAACAAGAAGCGTGGGACGGACGGCGTCCTTTACCATGGCCCCGGGAGCGGTATCGCCCCCTTCCATCACGAGATGGAGCGGCATCACGCTCGCCTCGGACTCGTCGCCGAATAGCATATCGTTCGCGTGGCCAGTCGAGGCGCCTTCCGCCTTCTTGGCGGTCGCGCCATCCCAGACCACGCCTCGCGCGATGCCGCGCTCGATGAGCGGAACGATCTGCCGATCCCGCCCATCGGAATCGAAAGGCAAAGGCGGCATGCCAGCCCTCGTCCAATCGTCGGTGAGCGTAAGACGCTCACCGGAAACGCGCGTACCGATCTTCCCGGCAAGACAGCCGGTTCCTTCGACGACCGAAAGGCCGCCGAGACCGTGCGCGGAAAGCATGAAGAGCCACTCATTCATCGCAAGCGGTGAAAGGACGGCGTCGAAGCGCAGTTCCGATGCCCCGCCCACGAATGGGTTCACGAATGGCAGTCGCGCCTCGAGACGCGCTCGCTCAAGCGCCACGTCGATGAGGCTCGCACCGTCGATCTTTCGCACCGCTACGCCGGATCCGGCGGCATGCGCGGAGACGTACCTCCTGTCGGGGTCAGAACTCACGCTGCCGCTTGCGCCCGCGATTACGATGCCGCACGAAGCGACAGTAAACGGATGGTACCGGAACATGCCCTTGGTCGTGGCGACGGCGATCTCGCCATGTCCGGTAAAGAACCTCCCCGAGGCCCGGTAGCCGGCAAGCGCCGCCATCCGATGGGCCCGCGAGAAGAAGTCGGCTTTAATCTCGAGTCCGCCACGGGCGGTCTCCTCGTCATATCCCTCCGTCGTACCTTCCCCCGCCTCCCCCGGACCGATGAGGTCGGGAGGATAGGGGTTCGGCGGCACGTACGGCAACATCGCGGCAGCTGCGGCGATCGCCCGGTCGATCCCCGAATCGTCGGATCTTCCGAGCGAAACGGAGGCGGCCCGCTTGTCCTCACCGATCAGCGTGATCACGATGTTTTCCGCATGGCCGTCGGCCGCATAGGTGACGCTCCCCCTGGCCGACCGCACGGTCTCCTCGTGGGAAGAGACCCAGCGAACGAGGCCCTCCAGGCCCTTTGAAACGATTTTTCCACAGGTTCTCCCCAGAAGGGACTCCATTCTCTGTCTGTCCAGGCTCATCATTCTTGCCTCCCCTTGCGGTTATAGACGCGGACGTCCCGGAAGAGCGCCGGCGAGGAGCCGTGTCCGGTGGACATGGACTGTCCCGGCAGGCCCTTGCCGCAAGTGAGATAGAAATTCACCACGGCCCAGTGCGCGCGGTCGGCGATGCCATCGCACGACTGCCAGAACCGCGAGTTGTCTCCGGTGTAGCCGGGGTGCTTCAGAAGCCGCCCCAGCTTGCCGTCCGCGATCCCGCGTCCCAGGGAGAGCGAGAAGTCGAAGTTCTTCCGGTCCTCGCTCATGCTCCAGGAAACGGTGTTTGTGAGAAGCACTCCCCGCTTCACGCGAGAGACAAGCTCCTCGAGCGGGAAGGTTCCCGGCGCGAGCGAAGCATTTGTCATCCTCACGAGCGGGACGCGGTCGAAGCCGCTCGCCCGCGCCGCGCCGTTCGAACCCCTGAAATACGGCCTGCCGAGCAGCGCGTTCAGCTGAACGGCAGTTTCGCGCGAAGTCATCACGCTATTCCAGACGCCGCTCTCGACGAGATGGACCGACTGGCCGGGCGTCCCCTCGTCGTCGAAGGCGAAGGAGCCGTAGCCGTCAGGCATCGTGGCGTCGGAGACGATGTTCACGTGCTCCGACCCGAAGCGATAAGAGCCGATGTCGCGGAGGTGTTTCGCGAGAAACGTCCCACCCATATAGGTCTCCTCGTAACCGAGAAACCGGTCTCCCTCGAAGCCATGGCACGTCTCGTGGACGTGGAGCCCCAAGTGGTCCGGCATGATGATGACGTCCATCTCGCCCTCCGGACACTCGTCCGCGGAGAGGAGCTCTTCAGCCTCCGAAGCGGCCCTGCGGGCAACGGACTCCACGTCGGTCGCGCGCACCGTCTCGTAGCCGCCCACGAAGCATTTGCCGTCGTATCCCCAAGGCGTCATGACCTGCACCTCGCCATCCGAGCCGGCGGTCGCAGAAACGAGCATGACACCGCCACGAATGAGCTGCCGTACCAGCATGGAACCGAAGTCCCGCTCGAATGCGGCAAAAGCCACGTCGTTCGACCAAAAGCCCATTGCCGATTTCCGGACGATGAGCTTTTTGGAAGATTCGGCCATCGCCGCATCCCACTTGAGGAGGAGCGCAAGCTTCTCTTCAAGGGGGACGGCGAACGGATCCTCAAGGCAGGGACTCTCGTAATAGTGGACTTTGCGTCCGGGCGCGGTCTCGCGCGGCGCGAGAAGGAGAGGGCTCATACGCCCCCTGCCGCCCGCAGCCGAAAGCGCGAGCGCCCTCCGGAATGTCCGGCAGAGCTCGTCGGAGAGCGCCGGATCGGATCTCTCGAGACCCGCCGAAGAGGCGAACCCCCAGGCGCCCTTCTTTGAAAGGACGCGAATGCCGAACCCGCTCTTCTCCGAACGGGCTGCATTCTCCACGACGCCGTTCTTCGCGGTCAGGTCCTCGCGCCCTCCGGCAAGAAGCATCCGGATGTCGCCGTAGACGATGTCCGGATTCCGCCGCATGAGCTCGAGCGCCTGCTCCGCGAACCGTTCGTAGTCCATGGAACACCTCCTTATTTCCCTTCGGAAATCAAACTGCTGCCCCTACCCTACCCAAGAAGCCGGTAGAGGTCAATAAAAAAAAGGAGCCCCGAGCGGTGTTGGCCGTCGGGGCGAATTCAGGGTTTGGAACGGACCACAACGAGCACCGCGCCGTCGGAGGAGAAGCAGCTCCTCGCGGTCGCACGGACGCGCGCAAGGGTGATACGCGAGAACTCGGCAAGGTACTGGCCGATACTCACGCCGTCGACCTCGAGGTCATAGAGCAGGTGGGCGCAGCCCTCCGGATCCGAAGCGAGAC
>Ga0209542_10013971_pt1 | contig 13727 bp, 12 predicted proteins | sample RifCSPhighO2_01_FD_184028 | JGI IMG/M metagenome (GOLD analysis project Ga0209542, IMG submission 184028) | Soil microbial communities from Rifle, Colorado - Rifle CSP2_plank highO2_0.1 (SPAdes) (version 2) | ecosystem: Environmental > Terrestrial > Deep subsurface > Rock core/Sediment ...
AATTACACCGATTAGTTAACCAAGGAATAGAATCGGAACAAACCTTAGGAAGGTTCAAAATAGTGCAGAATTACGTAGGAGAAATATATACCACTTCCCATTTATTTGTGACAGAGAGAGTAAAAGAGTTATTTTCTTGGATCAAAAAAGCATACTCTGAAGTGGATGATTTCGAAGTGGCTTTCCAATCCCATGCCCAATTCGAGATTATCCATCCTTTTGTTGATGGAAATGGGCGAGTAGGAAGATTATTACTCAATTGGCTCTTAATGAATAAAAAGTTAATGCCTTTAGCTATCCCTTTTGGAAAAAGAGCGGAATATATTGCGGCCTTGGACAATGCCAGAAAAGGAAAAACAGAAGTGATCTGTAAATTCTGTTGTGAAGAGTATTTGGAACAGTATAAGTTTATGTGAGAAAAATGGTTCTGAAGATTATTTCCGTAATCATAATTTGAAGAGGAAAAAGTTAATTGATACACTAATTTTAATTAATTCACTCATGAAGTTCCTCTCGATCAAAAGTGCATTTTCCTAAAGAGAATCAATTTTTCATCAACTGGATCTGGCGCCGGCTAATTTCCTCTTGTTGTTTATCTCGTATCCAGAACAGTAAAGCTTCTTTTATTGTTCTCATTTTAAACATTTAGATATTAGAACTATTTGAATCTTTTGATGAAATAAATGTTTATTCCACCACGACTGAAAGTTAGATAAAAACGGAGGGGCATAATCAAAATAGGTTGATTTAAATGGAGGAGTATTACCAACCGAAAGTTATTTATACTTGCGGTCATATTTGTAACCACTTGGTTAAATAATTAACCAATAAACAAAATGGATGAGCTATTTAAAAACAGTGCGTACAGAATATTAGAACAATTTATAGAATTCCCTTCTACTTATTTCTCTGTGCGTGGCCTTGCGAGAGAATTGAAGCTTAGCCATGCCACCATTCTTAATTATATTAATAATTTACAAAAATTAAATATGATTATAAAAGAAAAAAGCACTCTTTACCCCACTTATTTTGCCAACGTGGAAAATAAACAATACCAATTTTATAAAAAAAATTGGCTCGTTTTCAAGATAATAGACTCAGGACTGGTAGATTATATCCAACAAATGGTTTTACCTTCATCCATAATCCTCTTTGGTAGTGGAGCAAAAGGCACCATTACAGAGAAAAGTGATATTGATATATTTGTTGAATCGAATGATGCAAAATTGGAATTGGCCAAATATGAAAAAAAGCTTAATCGTAAAATTAACCTATTATTTGAGCAAAATATCAACAATCTCTCTAAGGAGTTGCGAAACAACATTATTAATGGGGTTATTTTATACGGCTTCATAAAAGTTAAAGACGGTAATAATGGCAAATGAAATGAGCTGGAAAGAATGTGTAGATGGAAAAATTATTACTAAAAATATTCCTGATGGAGAAAGATCAAATCAAATGTTAATGATGGCCAATCTTCGGCTGAAATTTTGGGACAAGAGAGTGGATGATGAATTCGTTGTTCTGAAAGTAGAAGCTTACTATGACATCATCAAAGAGCTTCTTTTTGCTCACATTTACAAAAATGGTTATAACTGTACAAATCATCTTTGTCTTATAGCATATTTAAAAGAAAAAGTGAAAGATTTCGACTTTGAAATCCAGAAGATAGACGAATTGAGAAAAGTTAGGAATGAGATAAATTATAGAGGATTAACCATCAAAAAAGATTATCTTGAGCGCAATGAACTGGAGTTCAAAAATATCATTAAACGGCTTAAAGAAGAATTAGAATGAAATTTATTTTTAACTCACCCTTAACTTCCCGGTCAATTGCGGCCAGATAACTTTCAACGGATTCTCATTAGCAATAGCTTCCACTCTTTGTATATTATTCTCATCAACGGTGCAACGTAAGAATTGTCTACCAATAGGTTGTTCTGCCCGATTTAATAATTCTGTTTTGAAATTGGGATTATTTATTTTATCGGCATCGACATATTCACAAACAGGAGTATCGAAACCTTCATACTCCGCGATTAAAGTTCTTTTAGTGGGGGTGATTTCATTCAAAGCACGTACTTTCTTCTCCCCTTGTTGTAATAAATATAAATCGCGATAATCTTGAGCCTGGGCTAAGAAAGCTTGTTCTCTCGATAAAGGAGTTTCTATACCAAATAATCCTCTGAACCAATCAATTACCTCTTCAGTAAATCCTCGGGTAAAAGTAAGAGATTCTTTGGAATAAACTACGGCGTTGAGATCTTGAGAGTAATACAATTTGCCGCCATCTCTTTCTTGCAAATCGCAGTTTTGGAATCCACTTCCTTCGGTACAGAGAGTCTTGGAAGAGATAGCTCCTTGGTCTATTCCAAATGTTTGTAAAAATGAATTTAGGCCACTGATGTTTTGATTCAAAGTGGTGGCAAAGGCCACTTTGCCGTTATCGTAGGTTATGACACAGACATTGTTGATGCAAGTGTTTTCATTCTCGGGGATGAGAGAAGGTCCATCCTGAGTTGATTTGACTGCGCTGATGCCATCAAAACATACTTTTGGTTGAGTGGGAGTAGTAGTTGTGGAGGACCCTAGAAGATTATTAGTGGGAGCGGGTGCAACGGTTAATTCTTTAGTTCCCCACAATACTGAAATACTATTTCCTCTATCTTTATCCAATAGTGCCGTATCAAAATTGGTACAATAGATAGTATGATCCCCATTTCCAGTTACATTCAATAAACTGGAAGCAAGATATTTGGTTCGAGAAGTCCAATTTCCTTGCTCACAATAATGGTCTAAGATAAATTCTCCGTTATTGATACAGGCAGGGAATTGGAGAGGTCCAGGAGGAGTTGGTTCTTCTCCAAAATCTCGGGCAGCTAGATTTACATTAGTATTTTCGTTAGAACTGGAGAGAACAAAACATTGATCTGAGGCAGAACATAATCCGGCTTTATCTCCATTCCAATTTGATTTTGGTGGGAGATAACTCCATTCACCATCGATGCAGCGATATTCCCTTCCGCCGGAAACTTGTTCGGTGATGAAAGTGCTAGTTTCCATGGGAGCAACACAGATAAATCCATTCCAGCAGTAACTATTTGGACAGCAGGACAATCCTGCTCGTTCTTTATAGTCGTTGTAGTAATAATCGATGGGTTGGAATTGGTCCACTACTTGTAACATGGGCCATTTAATTCTACAAGGTCCAGTGAATTGTAATTGTACTGAGGAAGCGTCGGTGGTGTTAAAGTTTTTGAGTTTTGCGATAGGTATGGGCGTTTTTACCCCCTCATTATTTATAAGAAATATTTGTGGTTTACAGGTGAGATTTTGAGCGAAGGAGAGATTTGTTTTTGAAGGTACGGCTATTTTTTCTGAGAGGAATGTTTCTCCGGCTATAAGATTGACTACACTGCCATCGGCATCTTGACGTAAATTATGTTCGTTGACATTAGTTATGGCCACGCCATCTTTGTATATGGTCCAATAAAATATTTTATTATTATCAGAGTTGAAATCCGCATTAGGAATAATATTTCTGGCGGGAACGGCAGGAGTAAGATGGGAACGACGTTCGGCGGTAGTGGTAGTAAGATCTTTAGGGGGCATTAATGGTGGTTGGGTGTATTGGGTATTTTCATCAGCAATACCATATCCTACTTGAGTTACGGGGTCTTTATTCCATTCGTTGATAGTGGTCAGACTATCATGATATACACTAGGAGCGCAGAAATAATCTCCCCTAATATCGCAGGATGAAAATTGGGTGAGATGATCCCCCACAGGATTAATGTATGTTGGTGTTTCACAGCCAAAGAAACCAGATTTGGCTTCCGTACCATTACGAATGAAGACTACTTGTTGTGGGACTCGTTTGGCTTCGATGTTGCCGAAATTAGAGAATAGATTATTAGTGGGAGTAATTAAAGTTGTTTTCTTTTGTCTATCTACTATTTCTACAAAGTACAGGTCATATAAATCCGGATGAGGATTGGTTATAGTATATGGTGGTTCTCCGGGAAGAGGGTAAGTACAAACGGAATTGGGGGAGCAGGTGAAAGTGAGGGATTGTTCGACTGGTGGTATTTCCGACGGTTCGGAAGTAATACTGTTTAGATAATTCTGATTAACTTCTACCATGATGTAATAGGTGGTGGGCGCAGTACCAAAATCATCGGCAGTAAGAATTGTTTTAAATGGATCGGGGGAACCAATTAATGGATCGTAGAAATAGGTATCGACATTATTTTGATTATCACTGATAGTGATACTTCCTTCCACATTTCCAACAAGTGGTCTAAGATCACTGACAGTTTTAGTTATTGGATCGCCAATTATTTGTGGGGAAGTGGTTAATGAAATTTGGGTGGGGAGTAAGGTAGATGGTATTGATCGATATTCTAATTTGTAAAATTTATTTGTTGAAATTACAAAATATGTTATTGATTTATCATGACTCCAATCGAGTTGTGAAACATCAGCAATGGTTGTGTATGTACTTGACCAACCTTGAGGTATGGTAACATCATCACAATTTTCAGTCCAACTTGTAGTTATCGCCGCAGGATTTTTCGTACAACTATTATCATTTGGTTGCTGTTTTCTGCAGGAATATTCTGTTCTTTGTACATCACAAGTAGTAGGATTATCATTAACTTGTCCAGAACAAGTAGAACTAGAAATGGTACAATCAGTATAACTTAACAAAGGATCACCATAAGAACCAGAGCACATTGTCGATGATCCTCTAGTAAGTGTGGGACACTTATACTGCGCTGATTGTTCTATTTGGTGCGGCAAAGTCTCCGTCTTCGTAACCGTTACTGTTTCCGGTGGATAAGTTATTATACGTGTTATATTTTTTGAAGTCACCTTCACTTCCACATTCATCATGGTATCCCCATTGGCAAATACTTCTGAATTCCAACAGCCATTATTATTACCAGATGGACCACTATAATATTCTGCTTTATCATTACCACAACAACGATTAATGGGAAGAGTGGTATCAGTCCCCGAACTGGTTATTGGTCCTAACCAGGCTTTTTTATCGCCTTTAGCATAATAAGTATTACATATTTTTTCTCCGCTTATTGTGCTACCATAAGTGCCTTGATCTATATTCGTAAGCCAAGCAGATTCTTTTTGTTCGGAGCTAGTGTCTCCAGAACAAATAGGTGATACATCTGTGCTAAAATAAAAATTATTAACGTGGATAACATTAATAATTGGTTCAGAAGTGATTACTATACTACTTATACCGTACAAACCTTTGTCCTCTGCTGAAGTAGATACTAATTTAGAAAATGGAATTTTAATGTGGAACCATTTTCCTTCTTGGATAGTGGGATTATTAGTTGTACTAGCTAAAACATATTGATCTAAGTAAATTCTTTCTTCAGTTGGTTGGCCGTTCTCCATTTTCGGCGGGCCATAAATAACTATTCGAGCATCAGCAGGAAGATGTAATACACCCCCCTCTGGAGGAAGGAATTGAATTTCAAACTCTAAATTATCATAACCAGAAACATCTAAGAATGGTTTTTTGTAATATTCTTGGTGTGCACTATCAAAATTGATAATTACCCTACTATTTGTTTGGTCCGTATTTAAACTAAACAATCCGTCTCCGGGATTGCGGGATTTTATTGGGAGATTGTTAGATGGAACAGGTATATTTGAATCTTTACATTCAGCCCAACTCCAACGTTTTCCTTCTTGATAACAATAGTACTTATTGGCGTTTTCAACATTAATCATGGTGTTATCCAATAAAGTTTTCCAATCTACTTCTTGTTTACACTCAATCCAATACTCCCCATTAGAAACAACATCTTGAGTTGAGCCATCTAGTTGATCTAAAGTAATTATCCTAAATGCAGCAGCACCAATAGAATTAACCCAACACCAATCTCCTTGACAAGTAGTAGACCCGTCTCCCCACCCATTTTGTGAAATAGTATCATATCCACTAACTAAGTTACTGTTAAGACAAATATGTTGTTGATTATCTTTATCGGGTAATATTTTTCCGTTATCTATACGGGTACCTTTCTTTTGATTATACCCACAACAATAACCATTACCGTCTTTATCTTTCATCCAAGAGAATTGTTCATGATAAATATTATCTTGAGCGGGTTGTTCTGGTTTGCTCGGCGTTGCCGGAATTGGTTTTGTATCACAAGCATATTCATTTTTGTTGCAATCATCCAAATTATTATTTTGAAGAGGTTCACTACAACTATTACTTATTTTATCACCACAAACTTCAACATGGGCAGGCGTATCTGCAAAAGCACCATAAACATTTTGATCATCATCTTTACAATCCCAAGGTTTAGGGACGCCATCGCCATCTTTATCCTCTTGCGCAAGAAGTTCTTCTTTGGATCGCCAGATGTATTCGCCATTGGCAGAACTTTGACTGCAGTAATAAGTTGCACCATTTACAGTAGTAGTCCATTTATTATATTGCTGAGAACAAGGAATCCAATAAGAGTTATCTGCACAAATGTAAGCTATGTTAGAATCGGGCGTGTGGGGTTTTGAACACCATAATCCCAAATCATTATCGTGAAAAGAACTAGTACTGTCACCACCTACGACGTGATCTCCATCGAAAAGATGCCCTTGATCGTAGCCGGTTAACTGTGTTCCTTTGCGAATAGATGAATGTAATTTAAGTTCATTACTATTAGTCACCCCCCTATTCTTGTAATGTGCATCTAAGACACAACCGCCGGGATCAACCAAACCATATTCGGCGTAATCCCTCATTTCATATACCTCACCTTGTGGACCAGGAAGATTATTATTCTCACTACAGTAAAGTTCATCATCAATACTTACAAAAACTGAAGCCTTGCCAGGAGGTTCTTCGGCCCTAACTACGAATGATAAAATACTAATGCAAAACAGAACTAAAACTACCGTTATTAACCATCCTCTTTTTTTGTTCATACTTATGTTAAATTAAACCTTTCAGATTTATAAATGTAGCGACAACAAGTACGTATTAAGTTTCCTCTGTAACGAGGCTAGCTTAGCCAAGAGGTGAGCCCACAACTACTATTCATCAGACTTGTTGGTATGTGTTGATGAGCGCGACCAAAATACGAAACTGTTGTGTGTGTGCTTTTTATTGGAAAAAAAAATGTTGAGTGAACAACTTGTCAATTTCGTTCTACTTATAATTTAATACGTACAACAACAAAAACATTAGCGAGTACGATGAATATAGGCATCCGCACAAGTTTCCCCTTTCGCTTCTACATCCAAACAGGTATCGTATCTAGAACAAATATCAATTACACATGAAAAATAATTTTGGGTAAATGTTGAATCTATATCCTGTTGTTCTTTACACAACTGCATAAAATCACTTTTTGAACATTCACTCGGACTGGGGTGGTAGGGACCGCAAGTATTTGAATTTATGATGGGGCAACAAATAGTAATGAACGCGTCGACGCCACTTTCACAAGTATATTGTGTTTGAGAGCCAGAATTATCTCCTGGCGTTCCCGGAGATCCATACCCTTCACACTTCCCATCCACACAAACTCTATCCCCTTTACAATCAGTATCCGCAGCACAAGAAGGACTAGAAGAACTATCACTCCCGCAGGCAATGCCTACTAAAGCGACTAAAGGTAAAGTTCTTTGTAATATTGATTCTAACATTTTACTACTTAGAAATAACGGCTATTTAAAAAGATTGTGGAGGAAAAAACGTTTTTGATGAATTTTTAATTATAATTAATCCAGCACCAATCTCCCTGACAAGTTCTATCTCCTGTTTCGGCATTGGTTATAGCACCCCAAAAATTGGCATCGCTAATATCCCCGACTCCTCTCACTAAATTTTTATTGAGACAAAGATGTTGTTGTAAATCAGAATCTGATAATACTTTTCCATTATCTTCAATACCATTATAACCACAGCAATAACCTTTTCCGGCACTATCTAACATCCAGGAGAATTTTTCGTGATAAATATTATCTTGATTTTGTGGTTCCGGTTCGCCGGGTCTAGCAGTAGGACGAGTTAACTCACAGGCGAATTGGTTGTCGTTACAATTATCAGAAGTTTTACCTTCTACATTGGTTAACTCCTCACTGTTGGCATTAGTTGAACCACCACAATCATTGTTTATTTTATCCCCACAAACTTCTGTAGCTCCCGGATTAATACAAAGAGAACATCGTGAAAATATCTTATCACTGCAAATAGTTCGAGCATTGGCTTTTATTTCGGGAATGGTTTTACCAACTAAACTATCGGGATCTATGGTGGGACAAACTATGTCTGTTGGATCCTTTGAAGGATTATCGCTACAATCATTACCATCATTGAGGTAACCGTCGTGATCGGCGTCGGCATTTTCCCAACCAGGATTACCATCGTTCATCCTGCAAATGTAAATATAACCTGCCGCTACGGCTATTTTATTTACTTCTTCTTGAGAACAACGTTTCCAGTTTTGATTGTTTGAACATACGTATTGATTTCCGTCATCCATATATACCCTCTTACACCAGACATATGCAGTTTCATCGTCACGACTTCCCGCAACTATAGCTTCGGGAATAAAAACACGATGGGGATCTTTAGTTACTATTAATCCCTCTTTATAGCCCATACACGCCCGATCATCTCCACACTCATTATTGTATAATCTAACGGTGCAACCAGCAGACATCTTCTGACATCTACGATAATAATCAAATACATAAGCATAACGAACACCGGGAGTACAGGCCCCAAACCCAGCACAATCCTCAAGATCGTGAACTTCCATCTCGGGGAAGCTAGTTGCTTCCACTAAATTAGGTCTTTCCGGATCTGGTCGAGAATCTTCTGCAAATATTAAAGGTAAAATCAAAATTAAGATAGCTACAAATACTAATGCTAACACCCTTCCTCTTTTTTTATTCATACTTATTGAATAAGAAATCGTTTTAATTTATAAACCTGACGACAGAACAATCAGATAATTATTCTTTACTATGATCTATTACCCATCCGTGGCCATTAATACAGGCAATGATTTGGGGATCATCTTCAACTTGATTGTCACAATAACTTGTTTCAACTGCACAAGCAACAAATGCACATGCTTCCCTAGTCATGTCTTTTTGCTGTTCGCAGTAAATATTACAATTGGGGGAATGATATTTTATTCCTTCAGTTAATCCGCCCGTAGGACACATATCGATATATCCCTGACAAATTCCAACGGAAGTGTTCCCATTTTGCCCAGTAGAACCAGAATACCCTTCACACTTCCCATCCACACAAACTCTCTCTCCTTTACAATCTGTATCCGCAGCACAAGAAGGACTAGAAGAACTATCACTCCCGCAGGCAATGCCTACTAGCGCAACTAATGGTAAAGTTCCCCGTAATATCTTTTCCAACATTTTACTACTTAGAAATAACGGCTATTTAAAAATGTTGTGGAGGAAAAAACGTTTTTGATGAATTTTTAATTATAATTAACCCAACACCAATTTCCGGAGCAAGTACTTTTTGTTGGATCTATATCTGCTCCCCAATATTCAGTATTACTAATATCTGTTTCTCCTCTCACGAAATTTTTATTGAGACAAAGATGTTGTTGTAAATCAGAATCCGGCAATACTTTCCCATTATCTTCAATGCCTTTGTATCCGCAACAATAACCCCCTTCACTTGTTTGTATCCAGGAGAATGGTTCGCCGTAAATATTATCTTGAGCAGGTTGATCTGGGGAAGGAGAAGTTTGGGTGCAAGCGAATTGGTTTTTATCACATTTATTAGATGTCTGAGTATTACAATCATTTCCTTTTCCACTAGTAGGATCAGCATTGGAATCGTCTCCAATTTTATCCCCACATATTTCTGTCGCACCAGGATTTACGCAGATAGAGCAAACCCCATATTTAATGATATCCTGACTACATTGAGTAGGAGAAGTAATATCTTTACAGAAAGAAGGATCTTTTGATTTATCATCATAACAATCTGGATTGTCACCGGTATCAATGTAACCGTCTTCATCCCCATCTTTTCCTTTGTCTTCCCATTCTAGAAATCCATTTTGATCTAAACCACAAACAAACAACCGTTTATTTTCTGTCCAAACCACATACCCAACTACCGAATTGGAACAAGCATACCATTTTTTTGAGCTTGCACAAATATAAGCATCACTATTGTCAGAACGTATCTTTGAAAGACGAATAAGCTCCCTATAATTACCCTCTCCTTTATCTCCGTTTCTATTAGTATCTGTAAAATCTTCCGAATAATCCCAATCTACCTGTACCTCTTGTTTAATATATCCCAATCCCCAATCATCATCATTTCCACCCACGGGGTTTTCAGCAAACACATCATCATTTTCCCAACCATCAACAATACACCCCTCTCTTGAATCAACATACCGATTAGCATTTCCAGAAACATCATTATCAAACACTACATCCATTTCACGTCTATTTGTTCCGCCAGCGCTATCTTCTCCATCTAAAGTAGGAGTATGGGCCCTTAAAAAAGAATTAGTATTTACGTTGCTAATATCTATTTCTCCAACAACAAACCCACTAACTATTATTAGAAACAACACCAACAATATTAACAAAACTCCTCTTTTTTCCATCTGGTAAAAACAATCTCTTTTTCTTTATAAATCTAGCGACTGAATTGGACTGTTGATGAAGATTTTAGAAAAATATTATGAATTTAATCCTGACCAACATAATAAGGAGAACTCTTGCATTCAGCTAAAGTTTTTAATGGATTACTCAAAGCCACATAAACACAATCATCAATGTTATCTTGAGTGCAATGTCTAAGCACATATCCATCATATTGATCAAGAATTTCATTAACTCTTCTCCAAGAAGAATCTTGAGATGGCCCATCAATAAAACGCATGGACGGATCTAAAGACACATCCTGAGAGGAAGTACTAAGTACTAATCCATTATACCTAATTCCTACCCCGTAATCAAAGTTATCTAATGGTTGATCCAAGGCTGAACCTTCATAAGTATTTTCAATTATAGCTCTGCCAACAACACAGTCTTCTCTAAAATGAAATGAAGTGTCACAATCCTCTATCTTCACCAAAAATTTTCCATAAACGGGAGAATCGCCGCAAGAATTGCTATAATCTCCTCTGTCACTTCCAGAATACCCTTCACACTTTCCCTCCACGCAAACTCTATCCCCTTTACAATCAGTATCCGCAGCACAAGAAGGACTAGAAGGACTATCACTCCCACAAGCAATACCTACAAATGCAACTAGAGGTAAAGTTCTACATAAGATTGATTCCAACATTTTACTACTTAGAAATAACGGCTATTTAAAAATGTTGTGGAGAAACTAATAAGAAAGTTTAAATTATTCAAAATAAGGACAACAATCATGGAATTGCCTTCACAATACGCGGGGAAATGTTTAGCTTTAATAGATAACAAAATAATAGCAACGGGAAAAACCCAATTAGAAGCTTATACCAAAGCAAAAAAATGTTTTCCAGATAAACTTATCACTTTGATGTACGTCCCACGAAAAGAAGAAATAACCGATGATTTATTACTTCAGTTGGAAGTTAGTCTTAGAGATATGGAAGCAGGAAAATTAAAAAGAGTTAGGTAATTGATAATTCTTCTTGAGATTAAAACAGTTTATAATTTTTCTGATAATTGCGCCCATAGCCATAAATATATGTTTCAAAAAATTACAATCTATGATGTAAGAAACGAAGGAATGTAGACTTATCTTTAAATCGAAGTGATTTCCAGTTTTTAATTTGGTTTAATCTGTGAAAATATTCTGGTCTTACTTGATGTAAATCACCATTTATTTCTCTCATATTGATTATAGCCATGCATAATTTGTTGTTCATTAATCAATTTTCGAGTTTCTTTATCCATTTTTCACACCCTAAATTCTTTAGGCACTTCTATTTTTTTAGTTGAAAAGATGATTGCTTCGCATTGATCTATTGCTTTCTTACATATATCCATCATTAAATCATATTTTTGCATTATTTCTGCACTATGAATGGAAGAACCATAACGAGCTTTTTCTCTTTCGTCAACATCAGAAGTTTCGTTCTTATCACTATAAACTGTAATACGATTGATAAATTCATCATCGTAATCTATCAAACCTTTCTCTTTCATCCGCTTTAGGAATAAGGCAGTACATTTCTGGCTCCTGCTCTCCACCCCCAATTTAGCTAAAATAGCTAAAGCACAATAATAGAGAGTATAAAACCATTCTTCGGGGATTTTATAATCAAGGTGATTTTTCCGGTACAATTCACAAAGTTGTAAGTTCATTTTAGCTTTTTCTAGATACTCTTTTGCTTTTTGTTCATCTTTTCCCACTAAAAGTAAACCTTTGTGCTTCTTACCTTTATTTTCATCTTTAAAAGCATTGACAAAACAATCGTCTACCGTAGTCATTTGGAACTTACCTCTTCTATTAATTTGATAAACTTATCTTGACCAAAAAGAATAATACCTTTCCGAACTGCATCAATAAACACTTTATTGGGTTTCAATAATTCCTGTTGAAATTCTTTCTGAGTGAAATTGATAATATGAATTTTTTTATGTGTTGTCTTTTGAACTTGATCTACTGCCTGTTGGAGTTTTGCAAATTTACCAGATGTAGTTACCCCGATTAAATCTATATCATTAGCTTGTTGTGGAGAATGAAGTATGCTCCCAAAAATAATTAAAAAATTAACATTTTTTTCTAATCCGGCAAAGTTTGATCTCCACCTCTCTTGTATTAAAGCTTCTTCCAGAAGATATAATGAAAAGGATTTTTTGATAATAGGATTACCCCAATTTATTTTGACAATAAATGTGCTTGTTTTTCCCGACCCCATCGCTTTCACTAAAACTTGGCTTTTAGCTTCTAATTTCTTAAGACTCTTCCAGACACTCACCCGACTCAACCCTATCCCCTTAGCCAGAGAAGTTATGGTTGGTGTCAGAGTAAACTCTCTTAATAACCATAAAAGTACTTTCTTATCGGTCGATCTTTTTATTAACTTCACGTTAATAGTTATTAACTATAGGTTAATATTTAAATGTTTCGGAAAAATTAGAAGAGTGATGACATACATACCATAGTAATACTCAGAATGGCAACCCTCTCTTTTTTTATTCATAATTCTATCAGAAGAAAACAATCTCTTTTTCTTTATAAATCTAGCGACAACAAGCAGGCATTAGTTTTCCTCTGCACTTAGACTTAGCCAAGAGATGAGCCTACAACTACTATTCATCAGACTTGTTGGTATGTGTTGATGAGCGTGACTAAAATACGAAACTGTTTTGTGGGTGTGCTTTTTATTGAAAAAAAAATGTAGGGTGAACAGCTTGTCAATCTCGTTCTACCTATAATTTAATACGTACAACAACAAAAATATCAGTGAGTAGGATGAATATAGACGTCTGCACAAGCTTTTTCCCCTTCCATTTCTACATCTAAACAGGTATCGTATCTAGAACAAATATCAATTGCACATGAAAAATAATTTTGGGCAAATGTTGAATCTATATTTTGTTGTTCTCCACAAAACTGCATAAAATCACTTTTTGAACATTCACTCGGACTGGGGTGGTAGGGACCGCAAGTATTTGAATTTATGATGGGGCAACAGATAGTAATAAACGCGTCGACACCACTTTCACAAGTATATTGAGTT
>Ga0209542_10013972_pt1 | contig 13725 bp, 12 predicted proteins | sample RifCSPhighO2_01_FD_184028 | JGI IMG/M metagenome (GOLD analysis project Ga0209542, IMG submission 184028) | Soil microbial communities from Rifle, Colorado - Rifle CSP2_plank highO2_0.1 (SPAdes) (version 2) | ecosystem: Environmental > Terrestrial > Deep subsurface > Rock core/Sediment ...
TTGGATTTAGAAAATATTAAAAAAGTAATTACTCCTAAAACAAAAGCTATTATTCTGGTAAGCATTAATGGCAGATATCCAACTGATTTGGAAGATATAGTTTCTTTTTGCAAAGAGAAAAATATATACCTTATTGAAGATGCTGCCCAGTCCTTAGGTTCTTTTAAGGAAGGTAAACACCTTGGTACTTTTGGGGATGTTGGAAGCTTCTCTTTTGCAATGCCAAAAGTAATTACTACTGGGCAGGGAGGAGCGCTGGTTACCAACAATGAAGAAATAATTAAAAAGATAAGTATGTTTAGAGATTTTGGTCGTGAAAAATCCGGGGAAGATCATTATCTAGAAATGGGGTGGAATTTTAAATTTACAGACATTCAAGCTGTTATAGGGCTTGAGCAGATGAAAAAATTGCTTTGGCGTGTAGAGCGAAAAAAAGAAATGTATATATTATATACACAAAGTCTTGCAGAAGTGTCAGAAGTGAAATTTTTTCCTACAAATCTTGCCGATACCTCTCCTATGTTTATTGATATTTCTGTGCCCGCGGAGGATCGTACGGGTTTAATAGAATATTTAAAAGATAAAGGAATTGGCACCAGAATGTGTTATCCAGCATTACATTCGGAGCCCGTGTATAAACGCTCTGGAACCTATCCAGTTGCTAAAGATATGGCAAAAACAGTACTTTGGTTGCCCTCTTCACTTAAGCTTTCAAATGGAGATATTATTATAATTTGTGAGGAAATAAAGAAGTTTTTCAATAAATAAAATATGAACAGAGTAAAAGATAAGATACTTTCAATATTGCTGCCAAAAATAAAATCTTCTGGTTATTATGCTGTACGTTCTTTATTTGATGACCTAAAGGTTTTAATAGACAAAGAAAATCCGGTTATTATAGATGGAGGTGCAAATTCAGGGGAGACAACAGATGAATTTTTATTAAGGTATCAGAATCCGGTGGTTTACGCTTTTGAGGCGAACGAAAACCTTGCGGATAACCTTGTAAAGCGTTTTAAAGAAAAAAGTAATGTGCATATAATAGCCAAGGCGCTTGGAAACCAAAACTCTAAAGTCAATTTTAATATTTCAAAAAACTTACCTTCATCTTCTTTCCTAAAACACACTAACCTTCTTAAGGAATATCATAGCAATCTTGTTGAAACTGCAGAAGTTACTTTAGTTGATATGGTAACACTTGATTCTATGTTTAAAAATAAAGAAATAATAGACCTTTTGAAATTGGACGTGGAGGGGTATGAATTGGAAGTTCTGAAGGGTGGGAACAATATCCTACCGAATGTTAAAATAATTATGACGGAAGTATGGTTTGCTGGTGGGTACATAAATGCACCTTATTTTTCGGACATTGACGTCTTCTTAAGGGAAAATGATTTTATACTGTTAAATATATACAATCCCTACACACATGAAGATATGCAACTTACCTCAGCTGATGCAGTTTTTCTTAACAAAAAATTCTTTGGGAACAGAAAACATTTTGGTTAATTTCATATGAATAAAAAAATAAAAAAAGTAGCTATATATCCTGGGTATGCAAATATGCTAAAAGATCAAATGTTTGATCTTGACTCGGACATTGGAAAGCAACTTCGTGGGTTGCCGGGCTTACAAAAATATATTGCTCTCAATTTTTTTTTGGCGCAGAAAGGGGTAGAGTTACATACTTATGATATGTATAAAAGACTAAGTGAGATTGATTTGTGGCTTATGCTTGAGGTTACACCTAAGGGGTATTTCTTCTTGGCAAGAAATTTTGTTAATCCGAAGAGAGTTATTCCTGTGATTTTGGAACCGTCTATAGTTAATCCTTGGGAGTGGAAATATTTAGAATATTGGTCACGCCTACATAAAACTATTTTAACTTGGTCACCTGAGCTCGTAAGAGAAAATAAAAAATTTGCCAGATTTCACTACTCCACTTTCGCATTTGATATTGCTCGTTGCGAACAACTTCGCGCTAAGCCAAAAAAAGATATGTGTTTACTTATGCAATCCAACAAGGCTTCTGGGGAAAAAGGGGAATTGTATTCCTTAAGAAGAGAGATTATTAGATATTTTGAAAAAAGAGGCGATAATTTTTTTGATCTTTTTGGTTATGGTTGGAATTCTCCTAATACGCGCCATTTTGGGCCTTCTACGCCTTTCTACACGGATGTGTATCGGGGTGAAGCAGGGGATAAGTGGGACACTTTTGCAGAATATAAATTTATTTTCTGTATTCAGAATGCTATCCCGGCTGGAGATTACGAAGTGGATGTTTTTATGGCGATGTCGGTTGGTGCAGTCCCTATTTTCTTACCGCCACCAGACGTGGATGAGTTTATACCAGCAGATACTTATATAAATTATGCCAAGTTTAAGGATTTAGATGAATTAGTGTCTTATTTAAAACAAATTATTAACACACCAAAGTATGAAGAATATCGTAAGGCTGGCTGGGAATACGTAAATTCTGAAAAATTTCGACCTTTTACCGTTGAACAATTTTGTGACGATCTTTATAAGGTAATTCAATTATTTTAAAAATAAATATAATGCACTAAAAATGAAAATAATTAAAAATATTATCAAGTCTATACCAGGTACCGTTGCCCTTCATAGGACTTTTTTAAAGTTTCTAGAATTAAAAAAAGAAAGAATTAATTATGTGAGACAGTGGCAGAGAGAGTCGACTACTTCAATTACAAATCAAGATGAATACGATTTTATCCGAGCTAGAAACTTACTAACTTACACAAAAGTTAGTGGTAAGACGTACCGAGCAGTAGAATATCCCGCTGGATATCATACGCTATCTATAAAAGGTCATGAGCTGGTTGGACAACGTAATCCCAATAAAAGGCTAAAAAATATACCAATTGATTTTACCGGGAAAAGGGTCTTGGATATTGGCTCAAACCAAGGGGGAATGTTGTTCAGCATTGCAGATAAAATTGAATGGGGTATAGGGCTAGATTATGACCCCAGATTGGTAAACGTGGCTAACGCGATAGCAAAAATAAACAAATATTCTAACCTTGATTTTTATTTATTTGACGTAGATAAAGAACCCTTGGAAATGATTTTTGATTTTCTACCAGATCCGCACAGGGTAGATGTTATTTTCTTGCTGTCTGTTAATGTATGGTTTTCCAAGTGGGAAGAACTTATAAAATTGGCATCACAGACAGGAGCTATAGTGGTTGTTGAAATTAATGGCGATCAAGAGAGGCAGGATAGGGATGAAAAATACCTTTATGAACTTTTTAATAAGGTGGTAATGGTCGCAACCACTTCGGAGGATGATCCAGTACATAAGCGAAAGATGTTTGTGTGTGAACAATAGAATGTATATCTACTATAACATTCATAATTTAATAAAAGTAAAAGTGGGCAGTGATAGCTCAGAGTTGCAGGAAGGGTATCGTCATTATCTACGTTATTTTGAGACCAAAGAAGAACCCAATTATGTTCAATATAACATTCAGGAGTTCTCGAAATTGAGCGATGGGGTTCACTTTAAAAGTGAGAAGTATGCTGTGGCATATGACGAACAGGGGATTACCGAATATACAACATATGCCAATCATGCCACAAACTTCTGGATTCAAATTCTTCTTGTAAAAAATAATTTAAGTTTTATACACGCAGCCGCTGTTGAAATAAACGGTAAGGGATTTATTTTTCCAGCTCCTGGAGGTATTGGTAAAACCGCCCTGATTTCATATTTGCGTAACTTGCCTGGTTTTAAATTTTTTGGAGACGACTTTGTCATAGTCAATTCACAAGGAGAAATGTTCTCATATCCGAGCGATTTTTCTATTTACCCATATCATCTTACAGTATTTCCAGAAATTAAAAATATGAAGGCCGGCAAATTCTTAAGAAGTAGAAAGTATTTTTTTGGGTACTATTGGGTCAAGAAAGCAATAAATTTTATCGCCAAGCGCACTCATTTTTCTTCTGGGCCTCTTTTAAAAGGCTGGAATTCTAATTATGCTAAAGTACCAGCGGAAGCTCTTATCTCTACCAAAGACATTGGGGTAAAAACAGCCATTTATGCAACTGTTTTCCTAGAACGCTATACGGGAGATACTATCGAGGTAGAAACGGTATCAAGTGAAGAATTGGTCAAAATGGTTGTGAATGTTTTGAACACAGAGTTCAAATATGGGATTTCTTATTTTAATATTCTAACTGCCTCTTTAGGTCTTAACCCAAATGATTTTTATGAAAAACAAAGGGATATTTTAAAAGCTGCCATTTCTAACACAAAATGTTATAGATTTAAAATTCCAGAGAAATTTAATACCCAAACTTATTTTAATCACATAAATAATTTTATAAAATCCATATGAATCCGCGCGTCTCAGTCTTACTCTCGGTATATAACGGAGAAGAATATATCAAAGAGGCTGTTGAAAGTATTTTAAATCAGACTTTCCAAAATTTCGAATTTATCATTATTGATGATGGATGTACGGACGACACTGCACTTATTCTTAATAGTTTTAATGATCCCAGAATAGTGCGAGTGGTAAATGAAAAAAACCTTGGGTTAGTGAGGTCCCTCAACAAGGGCTTACGTATTGCAAAAGGAGAATTTATTGCGCGGATGGATGCCGATGATACAAGCACAAAAGATCGACTAGAAAAGCAAGTTGCCTTCCTTGATGCAAATAAAGATGTTGGGGTCTTAGGTACTTGGATGAAACAAGTAGATTCCAAAGGGAAGGCCATATCTATATTTAAGGTTCCTGTCTCACACGACGAAATTTTATGGCAAATGCTCTCTGGGACGGCTATTGTGCACGCATCTGTGCTTATGAGACGAGATGTTCTAATGGAGGTAGGAGGATATAACGAAGATTTTCCGCACGTAGAAGATACAGAGCTTTGGAGTCGTCTTATTTTTATAACTCGCTTTGCTAACTTATCGGAGGTGCTTTATATAAGACGCATCCATAATAATTCCATAATGAGCGCAAACTTTAAATTACAGATAGAACAAAGTGAAAAAATTAGGGAGAAACTCCTCTTACTGTTTCTTGAAAAAAATATGATTACCGCTCGAGAAGCGCAAAAAGTCCGCGAGAAACAGAGTAAAAATAATATTTTTATAGGCGTCGCGCGTTTCCTTTTACCAGCTCCGTTTCGGCATAAACTGAATTCCTCGTTACACCGCCTCCTCTCTTACTTCACCAGCCGTTGAGTTTTTTATAAAAACTTTTATATCGCTTAGAGTTTTTTCCTTAAGAAGGTAAAGTAACCCGAAGTAGATAAGCGTGGAGAGTGCAATGTTTAGGAGCACATATACTCCTAGATAATCAAAAGCAAAAGCGAATCCGCTCATTACCAGCGACGCTAGGAGCGATTTTTTTAGGCCGGAAATAATTTTGAAATCACTTATTTTCTTCATTTCATACCAAATAAATCCGTAATTTATCGTTTGCGCGACGAGGGTTGCTAGAGCGGCTCCCAGAATGCCGATTTTGGGAATAAGAAGATAATTTAACACTACGTTCGACAAGGAGGCGAGCATAATGTATTTAAACATTTTCCTCTGTTTGTTATGAGCGAGTACTAAGCTAGAGATCATTATACCTGGAAATAATATGAGAGTGTGAAGAAGAAGAAGCATAAAAGCGGGAGCGCCCGCAGTGTAATCATGTCCAAAGAGAAGCTTGAAAATAGACTCAGCCAGAACCAGTCCTCCTGCTACGACAGGCAAGGTAAAGAGGAAAATTGCGGAAATAGATTTCTCATTCAGATTTCTTTCATGTTCCACATTGCCGGTTTTTACTATAGAGGTAAGTGTAGGGAAGACGCCTGAAGCTAAAAGCGAGGGTATAATATACACAATTTGTATTATTTTTTGACCTGCCGAATAAAGCCCGATCTCACCGGCGGTGCGGTAAATACCCAACATGAAAATATCTATGTTTAACATAACCACTCCGAATGTTCCGGATAAAGCGATAGGCCAGGCGTTTTGTAAAATTTCCCAGGCTATCGTTTTTCTGAAGCTGTTAAAAACCAATAACAATGCCTTACGAGCCAGAACAATAGCAACAAAGGTGGCTAAGATGCTTGAAATTATATATATTAAAAAGAAATCTTTTGCGCTTGGGTTAGATAAAAGCACTATAAAGCCGAAGATAGCCAAGGAACAATTCAAAGTAGTTGCTATTAAAGTTTCGCGTTCCATTTTACCCAGGCCACGCAGATATGCCACAATAAAATCCCTAACATTGTCCACAACGATGAGTATAATTGCTAAGACAACAAAATAGTTTTTCATCGGAACATTCATCACTAGTGGTGCAAAAAAATAAAAGATAACAGAGGTTAGCCCAACTAAAGTAATTTTCATCAGAAAACTAGTCGCAAAATATTCCTTTTCCTTATTGGGGTTACCGGCTTCTCGAACTAGGAGTGGAGAGAGTCCCAGATCGGCAAAAATAGAAAAAAGCCCCACCATGCCAATAACGTATGAAAACGTTCCGTACTCGGTCGCCCCTAGTATTCGGGCTGCATAAAGCAGGGTGATAGTCCGTAGGATTCTGCTGACTTGTGAAAGCATGAGCCAAAAAATATTCTTAAACATTGTTTGTTTTAGGCTTCCATTTTGCAAAAATAGATTTTCAAATTTCCGCATCATTTAAATTTAAGATTTATGAGTGAAGATAATAATAACGGTTCGAAGAAATATTCCTAAATCCAGAAAGATGTTCCTGTTTTTTATGTAGTATAGATCGTATTCGAATTTTTCTTTTGATTCAGCTATGCCCCGAGCGTTCCTCCATTTTATCTGCGCCCAGCCGGTGAAGCCCGGGTTTATGATATGCCTTAGTTCATAATGCTTTACCTCCTTTTCCATTTTTTCCGCAAATGAAGGGATTTCTGGACGAGGCCCAATGAGTGCCATTTCTCCGCGGATGACGTTCCAGAGTTGTGGTACTTCGTCTATATGAAGCTTGCGAATTATTTTCCCGGCATTAGTGATCCTGGGATCATTGGCCACAGTCCACTCTGCTCCACCTTGGTCAGCCCCCACGACCATCGAACGGAATTTATAAAGCTTGAAAGTTTTGTTGTTTTTTCCAACTCGTAGCTGAGTATAGAAGATGTTGCCCTTGCCTTCAAGTAGTATAAGGAAAGCAACGATTAAAAGAATAGGTGAAGTAATGATAAGAATTAGGGTGGCGATGGTAACATTGATCACATAGGAAATCATATCGTAGAAAGTTTTACTGGTGCCCTTTACGTTGTGTAAGAACCATGTTTCATCTATAGCGTCTACTGGAATTTTGCCCAGGATATTTTCATAGGCGTATGTTAAGTCTAGAATGTTTTCGACATTGCCATACAGTAGTTTTATATCCCTGCTTCCTTGTAGGGCGCTTTTAGAGACGATAAGTGTGTCAACGCGTGCCACGCTATGGTTTCTAATAAATTCTTCCAAGGAAGAATAAATACCCATAATAAAAAATCCAGATTGCGGATAATTTTCTATATAGTCTTTAATGTCATTAACAGTAGAACCATCTTTACTTAGATCTACTACGAAAGCCACACTTTTCCTGAAGTACATGGAAAAAATACTGTAGAAGAATCTTCTCCATGCCAAAAAAAGAATAATAAAAGTAAAACTAAAGATAACTAAATTTGTTTTAGGAGTAATACCAAAAGAAGAAACCACATAAAACAGCACAATGCTCGCAGTAAAGGCCACAATAGAAGCGATACCGATAATTCGTAGGTTAGGTATTGTCGGTTTTACAGACTGTGTTTCGTATAGACTAAAAAGAAAGAAAATAAAAATCCAGGTAAAAAATATGACTCCGAAGGGCATAAGGTGGCTGTTGATTACACTTCCGCTCGTGTCGCCCGGGAAAGATATTTGAAGCATGATAAAAAATGCGACTATTTGCATTATTACGTCACCTAGCACGAGAAGCAGAGTTCGGGCTCCATTTTTCATGCCTTTACTATACTTTTTTAGCCGTAAATAAACAAGAGTTATAAATCCCCCTACTCATTGCAGAAAGTCTCTGAATTATATAGTATGGTGACATGGATAAGGCCAAGGTTTCAGGCGCGGGGAAGGTTTTTAACACAAAATTATGCAATTAGTTTTATTTTTAATTTGGTGGATGGTAGGAGTATTACCCTTTCTTATTTTAATAGAAGGGTTCCACTGGCTACGAGATTTCATGAAAAAAAGGGGAGTGGAGTGGACCCTTCTACACCATATACTACTTATTTTGTTTGTGATATTTCTGATACTTTTTCTACGCGGGTATAGATAGAATTATGCTATAATCAAAGTAATGTCTGGACACTTTGTTAAAAGCTTAATTATATTTTCTATAATGATAATTTTAGGATTGGCAGGCGTGGCCTTACTCAACTACATCAGTCAAACCGAAAACCAGAAGGCGGGCGTGACTTCAAAGCTAAAATAGCTGGACTATTGCCAAATACGTATATTGTGCTATTCTGTAGATACCGCAAAGAAAATAGGTTTACCCTCGGCGTAGTCGAAGGGCATGTAAATCCTATTTAGTGGGTCGATCCTTTGATAAAGGTGAAGATTGCGGCCGCTTGGCCGTTTTTTTAATGGAAAATAATGAACGTAGTGAATGTATTTTCTTTAACCCTGTTAAATCCTCGCTTTGCGAGGCTTGCCTTTGGTGAGATTTAACAGGGTGTAGATTTTAATATTTGCTCTGCTCATTTAAAATCAAACATGTTACACAAATCAAAAAAGAATGAAATGATTAAAGGCTTGGAAACTGCCGTGAGCAAGTCCGGGTCTGTAGTCTTTGTAAATTTCCACGGCATGACTGTCGGCAATGAGACCGCGCTCAGACGGGAGCTACGAGATCAGGGTGTGGGATACAAGGTTTCCCGTAAAACTCTCCTTAGGCGGGCACTCACTGGTAAAGCAGAAGGAGAGATTCCAGAGCTTCCAGGGGAGGTAGCTATTGCCTACTCAGAAGACCAGACAGCGTCTCCACGCGAAATTTATAATTTCCAAACAACTCATAAGGGGGTTCTAAGCATCCTTGGAGGGATTTTTGGAGGTAAGTTCGTAGACGGAGCGTACATGACGGAGATCGCAACAATTCCAAGTAAGGAAGTATTGTTATCAAAATTGGCGTTTTTATTCAAGAGCCCTATGCAAAGGTTTGCTATAGCTTTGAGTGAAGTGTCTAAGAAGAAATAGAAAATTATAAATTAATTAGCGTCGCGCCGAAAGGACTTACGCGACGTGATTCGCAAAATCATATGAATAAAGATACACTATTAGAATGGTTAGATAAAGCAACAACTCTCGAACTTAATGAAATTGTTAAAGCGATAGAAGAGAAGTTCGGCGTATCTGCAGCCGCAGTAGCGAGCGCAGGCCCAGCAGCTGGTGCTCCTGCAGCGGAAGAGAAGGATGCCTTTACGGTAGTCCTAGCTTCAGCCGGAGAGCAGAAGATTGCAGTTATGAAAATAGTTAAGGAAGTATTAGGCCTTGGACTTAAAGAGGCTAAGGACTTAGTAGATGCTGCTCCTTCAACCCTTAAAGATGGAATGAAGAAGGCAGAAGCGGAAGAAGTAAAGAAGAAGATTGAGGAAGTAGGCGGCAAGGTTGAGTTGAAATAATTTTCCTTTAAGTTTACAATTAAGGCACCCTAGGCTTATGCTTTGGGTGTTTTAATTTTACATGGAAACAAAAAGACAAAAAACCGCTCTAATATCCGTCTACAACAAAGAAGGCATCACAGAATTTGCCAAAAGTTTGATAGATTTAGGTTGGAAAATAATTTCTTCCGGCGGTACCGCCAAGCACCTCACGGAAGCGGGCCTACAGATAACGGACGTAGCGGAAATTACCGGCATGCCGGCAATTCTTTCACACCGGGTGGTGACTCTGCATCCGAAAATTCATGGCGGACTTTTAGCCTTAGATACTCCTGAACACTTGGCGGAATTAGAAAAATATGAAATTCCGTGGATTGATTTAGTATGTTGTGATTTGTACCCACTCGAAGAAGAAGTAAGAAATCCAAGCGCCACTCGCGATTCAGTAATAGAAAAGACAGACATCGGCGGACCCACTATGCTCCGCTCCGGGGCCAAGGGTGGACGTATAACCATCTGTGATTCAGGTGACAGAGTGAAGGTTATAGAATGGCTAAAGAGTGGTGAGCCCAACAAAGAAGAATTTATAAAAAATTTATCAGCTAAAACTGAAGCAGTAATTTCCAGATATTGCGCTGTCTCTGCCGAGTATCGTAGTGCTGGAGAGTACCTGGGGATTTTTGGGAAAAAGAATCTGGAGTGCGCTTATGGTGAGAATGCATACCAGAAGCCAGCTAGTTTATATCATGACATAAGTCATGATACTCTCTCGATAAGTAACTGGGTTCTGATAGCGGGTAGCCCTTTGAGTTACAACAACATCTGTGATGTGGACCGTATGATGCAGACGATGACGCATATTGGTGCCGGGTTTGAGAAAAATTTTAATGCGGTGCCAGAGGTTGCTATTGGTGCTAAGCATGGCAATGCTTGCGGAGCAGCTGTAAGCGAGGAACAAATTGAAGCTGTGGGTAAAATGCTAGAAGGGGATCTACGGGCAATATTTGGTGGTTCTGTAATGCTGAATTTTCCGGTGGATGAAAAGATTGCTGATGCTTTAATGCACACCCATGTGCTGGAGGGCGTGCGCAGACTCCTCGATATCGTGGCGGCGCCCGCATTTACTCCCGAAGCTGTTGAAATTCTTTCGCGCAAAAAAGGTAAATGTCGGCTCTTAGTTAACCCGGCCATTCTAAAGGCAGGACTCTCGTCACTGGATCAGGCCAAGCGATTCCGTTATGTAAGGGGCGGGTTTATGCAACAGCCGAATTATACTTTCGTACCAGAACTCAAGAACGCGAACGTGGTATTGGCTTGGGCAGTTGGCGCTACTTCTAACAGTAATACCATAACCCTAGTAAAAAACGGCCGACTAATAGGGAATGGTGTGGGGCAGCAAGATCGCGTGGGTGCCGCCAAACTTGCCATATTCCGCGCGGATGACGCGGCTAAATTTGCTAATGCGGAAGTGGAGAAAGCTGACCTCAATGATGCTGTGGCCTACAGCGACAGTTTCTTCCCATTTCCCGATGCGCCAGAAGTACTAATCAACAGGGGAATTAAAACTATCTTTTCAACTTCCGGCTCCGTTAATGACGAGAAGACAATAGAACTTTGTAAAAATAAAGGCGTAAATTTGATACTTTTGCCTGACACAGAATCTAGGGGATTTTATCAGCACTAAACTCGGTGTTAAATTTAATGAGTTTACTATATAAGCGATTGTGCTAGTATTTATTTGGGGTGACTGAATATGCACTGTACACACACGATCAAGCGTCGGGGTCGTTCGTTCTTGAAGTTCGCTAGCGCAGACGATGCGATGAATCGTCTGCTGTCGGTAGGATGGAAGCGTGACTATATCAACGGAAAGCCTTGCGAGAGGATGTTCTTCTCGAAGACTTGTCCGGGCGGAGCTCTCCTGACGGCGGAGGTGGTCCCGCTACCACCACCACCTGCCCAAACCTTGGCGGAGCTGGAAGCCTAAGCTCTGGAATCGAGAGGACCCGGCTAGTCTTAGGCTAGTCGGGCGCCTCAATCTTTTTCTTTACTTTTTTCAGAAAAGGCCTACAATATACCAATGGAAATTCTGGGGAAAATATTGGGTAGCTCGGCTCGTGTGAAGATAATGAGGCTTTTCTTGCTCAACAGAGGTAAGAGTTTTAAAAACAAGGATATTGTTAAAAGGAGTCGTGTCAGCTCCGACATTTTGCGTCGGGAGTTACGACTGCTTTCCACTATTGATTTTATTAAAAAAAGAAATACTGACTGGTCCTACAACCCTGCTTTTAAATACGGCACCGAGCTCGAGGCTTTGCTTGTAAATGCTGATACTTTAAATACTGGAATCATTCTTCAGAATTTTAAAAACATTGGAAAGGTAAAGCTGGTCCTGGTTTCTGGCATTTTCATTAAAAACGACGATTCCCGGGTGGATCTTTTGATTGTGGGGGATAAAATGAAGCGAGGCAGGATAGAAGAGGGTATGCGCCGACTTGAAGCAGAGATAGGTGCAGAGCTTGTCTATGCTGTATTTGATACCAAGGAATTTCTATATAGATTAAACATGTATGACAAGCTCGTCCGGGACATTCTGGACTTCCCTCACGAGGTCATTCTGCAAACTAAGGAGTTATCCACACAAGCTCTAAAAAAGGACTAGAACCTGATATAATATACACATAGCACTTTAATAAGGTCGAAACTTATAAAAAAGTATTATCAGCTAATGTTTAGCGTCGCGCCGAAAGGACTTACGCGACGTGATTTGCAAAATCATATGAATAATATCTGGGTTACATGGGGAGACGTTTTTAATGCATCTCTGCAGAATCTATGGTGGGGGTTTATACAGTTTGCTCCAAAGCTTGTTTTAGCTTTAGTTTTGTTTGTTGTGGGTTGGGTTTTGGGCAACCTGGTTGCTCGAGCTTTCGAGCAAGTTTTCGCAGCTCTTAAAATAGACAAGCTTTTCCAGTCAATTGGAACAGACAATCTATTTAGAAAAGCTGGAATCACTTTAAATACTGGCTACTTTGTCGGTGAAGTCGCAAAGTGGTTTGTTATTTTAGTTTTCTTGCTCCCTTCTCTTAATTTAGTAGGTCTAGATGATATTGCATTATTCTTGAAGGATGATGTGCTTGGATTCTTGCCTCGAGTTATCGTAGCCGCATTTATCTTGATTATTGCTACTGTTGTTTCTGAAGCTCTTTCAAAAACAGTTGTGGCTGGATCAAAAGGTATGGGCTTGAGCTCTGCTAATTTGCTAGGCACAGTAGCAAAATACTCTGTCTGGGTATTTGCTTTCATCATTGCTCTTGGACAGCTTGGCGTTGCCGAGTATTACATGAGTGTTCTATTCGCTGGAATCATCGCTATGATTTCTCTGGGTGGCGCTCTTGCCTTTGGTCTAGGCGGCCGCGATGCTGCAGCTCGATTTATTTCCAAAGTTGGAGAGGAAGTATCAAGGAACGGCTAACCTCGAATTCAATTTTTTACACAAACAAGGCGCTCTCTAAGGGCGCCTTGTTTGTGGTTTGCCATATGCTAAAGATGTCCCCAGGTTATCCCCGAAAAGGGTGATTTGACATCTATTTCACAATAGATTATACTCTTTCTATCAGTATGAATATTACAAGAAACAGTTTAAAAGGCAGGCCCTAGCAGACTTTTCTTTTGTCTGTCGGAGCCGCCTCAAAGGCGGTTTTTTTGTTGGAAAATAAGCGCAGAACGACTGAATCTTGAAAACTAAATTCTTGTCCTGGACTTAGGGGTCTTTGCGCCAGAGGCAAGAAAATAGCCAAGGAGAATTTCTAGTAGCGAGCGGTCGTGAAAAATCTTCTATTCTGGCTTTGCTTGCCCCGCCTATTTTAGGTGGGGTGGGCTGCTCCATGTAAGTGGATGCTTTCCCGCCTGAGCAAGGCGGGATAAAGTGGTTTTCAAATTTCTTAACAGGAAATTTAAGGGCGTACGGTGGATGCCTAGACTTTAAGAAGCGATGAAGGACGTGGCGTTGCTGCGATAAGCTTCGGGGAGGTGCTTAGCAACCTTTGATCCGGAGATTTCCGAATGGGGAAACCCTATCAAGTA
>Ga0209542_10013974_pt1 | contig 13724 bp, 23 predicted proteins | sample RifCSPhighO2_01_FD_184028 | JGI IMG/M metagenome (GOLD analysis project Ga0209542, IMG submission 184028) | Soil microbial communities from Rifle, Colorado - Rifle CSP2_plank highO2_0.1 (SPAdes) (version 2) | ecosystem: Environmental > Terrestrial > Deep subsurface > Rock core/Sediment ...
CCTTGTCTCAATAATGGGATTTGCGGCAAGCAATAAAATAAAAGCGAAAAACGATGGAAAAGCGGTTTTTGGCTATCAGACTATGATAATCACTTTTGCAGGTTTAATATTAAATGCATTATTATTTTGGCTAATTTTTAAATGAAAACTGAAAATTTTTTAAGAACTTTAAATGAAATGAAAGAAAAGAATAGCTTAGACCTGTCTGCATGGGAGGATCTTTCAGTCGCTTTGATGAATCTTGTTTCATTAGAAGAGCATTGTTTTTTCAGCTACGTTAAAACAAAAGATGAGAAGTTTCTCAAAATGCTGGAAAAGATCAGGGAGCTGAGAAAGAAGCTTTTGGCCTTAATTGTCAAGGATGAGGATGAAAGTGAAAAATGGTGCATGTCAAAGCACTTTCTTGCTTCTTCGATGAGATTATTTGAGGTAGGAAACAGATTACTGCATGAAAAAAAGGAAAAAGAAGCAAAAGAACTTTATGAAAATGCTGCGGAACTTTATGGAATGTTTTGGTTAGTTAATTCGGCACAAAAGGATTTTAGCAATATCAAAATAAATATTGAAAAAAAAGAAGAAAAGAGCATATTTTCCTCAATTAAAGAACTCTTGAAATGCTGCAAAGAATGAAACAACATAAAGCTAACTACATTTGGATTGGAATTTTAATGATTTCTGTAATTGGAATGATTTTTATTCTAAAAGTTGCCTATGCAAATCCTTTAGATCTGCCAAATTACGCATTTACTAAGCCCAACATAAAAGAGGCGTATTCTTTTGCCAAGCTTGATGGAGATAAACTAGATGGCTTGCCTTGCAACTGCGGATGCATGAGTGCAGACGGGGCTGAAGCTCATGGTGGAAGGTTGCATTCAAGAGGTTTAATTGACTGTTTCATGAAAGGAGATGTTAATTTAGGAGGGGAATGGGATTCTCATGCATCAGAATGTGGTTTATGTTATGAAGACGCATTGCTATCTAAACAACTTTATGGGGAAGGAAAGACAAAGGAAGAAACAAAAGAAGTGTTAAAGGCAAAATATGCAACTCAAATTATAAGCACTAACACAGTCTACGGAGAGATGAGCTAAAATGAAGATTAAAAATAAGCCTTTAATTTACGGCCTACTTGCTGGATTTGTAATTTTAGTTTTTTATATCTCTGTTCTTACATTTTTTGAGAGCTATGGATTTGCTTTATCTCAACTAAAGTCATTATGGTATTTTATTATTCCATTGGCTGCAGGATTTGGAACTCAAATTGGACTATATACAGAAATAAAAAATACCGCTCAAATGAGTGGAGCTATTTCTGGTACAGGCGCTATTTCTGGGGGGAGTATGGTAGCATGCTGCAGTCACTTTCTTTTGAATATTATACCAATAATTGGTTTGTCGGGAGTGGCTATATTTCTAATGGCTTATCAAAAATGGATTTTTTCTCTTGGAATTATATCAAATATTATTGGAATAACAATTATAGTAAATCATAAAGTAAAAATGAAGAAAATGAAGAATTTGAAAGGAGGTTTTAAATAGATAAAATGGATTGGAAATCGTATTTTTACGGAGTGATAACAGTATTTGTACTTTTACTGGTATTGACTTCATTTGGACTTGCGCATATAGGTACTAAAGATATAACTGGAAATGCAGTCTCTGAAAACTCTGGAAAGCTAGATACAACGGACTGGAGTGAAAATGAGAAAATGAACTATGAAATGCACGGCACAATTCCTGCAAGGATTCGGGGGCAGGTAAGTGCATCTGCTTTGTCGAGCAAAACTGGGGCAGCCTCTGGAGATTCTAATATCCCTACAAAATGCAGAGTTCCTGCAGGACAAGATGTAGATTCATGGAAAGAGCATTTAGGGCATCACGCCGAAACAAAAGAATGTTTGCAATATTTTTAAGTTAATATTTTATTTTATTTGTGTTTTGATTAACATTTATAAGTGATATTTAATTAGATAAAATAGCAAAGGAGGTGAAGTTAAATGGCTGAAAAGTTAAATGCAAGAAAAGTAGCATACAGTTTAGCAGGCGTTTCAGGAATTATCTACATTATTTGTGCAATTTTAGTTGCAATTTCCCCATCAGGAACTGTTATGGTTTTTAGCTATATGTTCCATGGAATTGACATATCTCAAATTTCCACAACGCCAACTTTATCAGGAACAATAATAGGGCTTGTAGAGATAGTTATCTTAGCCTTAATTGTTGGCTGGTTGTTTGCGAAGATTTACAATAAGATTAAATAACATTGAAAATCTAATAAAACTTTCAAAAAACTAAAGAATGGTATTTGTGAATGAATGGCTTACGTTTTCATTAATCTTATTTGGGATTTGGCTGATAATTTTTTTATTGAATAAAAAGTCAAGAAAAGAGATGCTTTATGTAAGTTTGTTTACAATGCTTTTTGGATTTACAGAACCTTTTTTTGTTCCGGAGTATTGGAGTCCACCTTCATTATTTAATCTTGCTTTGAATACCGGTTTTGATATAGAGAGTTTTATATTTGCTTTTGCAGTTGGTGGAATTGCTTCAGTTCTTTATGAATTAAAATTTAAAGTGAAACATAAAAAAATAAGCAAGCATGAAATGCATTCTAAAAGGCACAGATTTCACAGATTGGTACTAGTCTCAATTCCCCTTGTATTTTTGATATTATATCTTTTTACAGACCTAAATCCAATTTATTCTGCAATTATTTCAATGATTGTTGGAGCAGTAGCCACTTATTTATGCAGGCCCGATTTAAAGAATAAGATTTTATTCGGGGGGCTATTGTTTTTAATATTGTACTTTGTTTTCTTTTTATTTTTTAACCTTGTTTATCCTTATGCAGTTGAGCGATATTGGAATTTAGATGCATTGAGTGGCGTGTTAATTTTAGGAATTCCTCTTGAAGAGCTTTTGTTTGCATTTACTTTTGGATTGTCCTGGAGCAGTGTTTACGAGCATGTTAATTGGTATAGGATAAAAAGTTAACCATAGCAAACTTTTTATATTACTTTGGTGACATTAAACTATGGAAAATAAAAAGCTTGGAATTATCTTAATTATCATTTCCTTAGTTGTTGGGGCAATGTTCATTTATTTTACCCTTCAACTTGCAGAGCAATCTCAAGAATTGGGATGCTTCGACAATAAAGATTGTTTTGCTGTTGAAAGAGGTCTTTCAGTTTCACATATAGCAATAGGGATTTTTTCTTTTATGCTTGCTTTGGGATTTTACCTTTTATTTTTTAACAAAGAAAAGATCATTAAGCAAAAAGAATATGATATAAGCAAATTGAACAAAGAAGAAAAAGAAGTGTTCTTATTTATAAAGGAAAATAAAGACAAGGGAGTTTATCAAAGTAACATTGTTGAACATTTTAACTTTCCAAAATCAAAAGTATCAAGAATCTTAGACAGATTGGAGCAATTGGGAATTATAGAAAGAAAAAGAAGAGGAATGACAAATATAATTTTCTTGAAATAAAGCAAAATAAACCTCTTTATAATAGTGGAACTGGTTCTACGATATCCTTATAAGCTGTTTTTCTAGCGATTTATTATGAAAAATCGTTTAAAGCGAAAAACAATAGAAATGAAAGGAGGAAGAACTAACTATGGGAGAAAATAATAGTGACAATGACACAGTTAAGATAAGCAAAAATACACTTTGGAAAGTTGGAACTTTTGCTTTTGCTGTGCTTCTAGCGGTTTCTATATTCACTGGAGGATTTGGCTTTTTTAATAACGATGTAACAGGAAATGCTGTTGCTCCAACACAACCGAATAATCCTACAGTTCCAACACAACCAAGTATTGTAAGTGCAAGTGAAGATGATGATGCGGTTTTAGGAGATAAAAACGCTCCTGTAACAATCATTGAATTTTCTGACTATCAATGTCCGTTCTGCAGAAAATTCTGGACAGAAACTATGCCTTTGATAAGATCAGAATATATTGACACTGGAAAAGTCAAGTTTATTTACAGAGACTTTCCTTTAACAAGTATTCATCCAGCTGCTACACCAGCTGCTGAAGTTGCTGAATGTGTAAGAGATGCTGCAGGAGGAAAAGGCAAAGGAGATTCCGCTTACTTCAAAATGCATGATAAGATATTCCAGGAAGGAAACAAACTTGATGGAGGAGACCCAATTAAGGGGCCTGTAAAAGGAACAGCTCAATTTACATCAGAGGACTTAAAGAAATGGGCTAAAGATATAGGCTATGATATTGGAAGCTGTCTTGACTCTGGAAAGTTTAGAAACGAAGTTCAGAAAGATACTGCTGATGCTCAGGCTTCAGGAGGACAAGGAACACCTTACTTTGTCATCAATGGCAAGCCATTAAGCGGAGCGCAACCATTTTCAGCATTCAAGCAGGTAATTGATGCAGAACTTGCAGCGTAAATTTAATTTTTATTTTTTTATTTTTGTTTAAATTCAGTTTAGTGTAAAGAGAAAAATAGAAGCAAATATAAATGAGCAAAATGGAAGAAAAGGCAAGATGTGAGATTTGTAATAGGGAGTTTAAAGACTTAGATGGTTTAGCTGCGCATAACAAAGCTAAGCATTCAGAATCTATGCCAAGGGAAAGAAAATCATTACCTGTTAAAAGAATAAGGAATTGGAGCATTTTTATTTTAATTTTTGGTTTAATAGTTACAGGAATTGTTTGGAGTGTTTCAGGTATAGAAAAACTTCCACCGACTGATATTGATGGACATATTGAATCAAATCCTTCTTCTCATGTCTTGAAAGAACCAATACCTATTGAAATTCAGAAACATATGCTTGAGCATGTTGATGGAATTGAAGGCGGGAGGGGAGGTGTAGTTATTAACTATAACTGCAAAGATTATATATGTGGATCAAGCTTGATAGCTGACTTGGAGGCTTTCGCTGATAAATATGACTATGTTTATGTTGCTCCATTTAAAGGAATGGATGCAAAAATAGCCTTGACAAAACTTGGGAAAATAGAAGTTCTTGAAGAATATGATGAGTCTCTAATAATAAACTTCATTGATGGAAAATAAAATATGGAATGGAAGAATATATCTGTCACATGGAAGAAAGTTTTTACTAATTGGAGATATTTAGCTTTAATGTTAGTTGTTGCCTTTGTATTTTACTTGATTAATGTCACTATTTCAAGCTGGAAAAGCTTGATTGGATTTTATTCAACTCTTGGATTGTTTAATACAGTTAAATTCTTCCTTATATTGTTTTTAGGATTCAAAGAAACTATACAATTTTCTTCATTTGTAAGCTTGATAACAATAAGCCTGCTTTTAGGAATGCTAGTTAGTTTAATTGGATATAAAGTTTATATTGGAAAGGTAAATGATGGAAAGAAGATTGGTTTATTTGGAGGAATAGGCCTGTTTTTAGCAGTGTTTGCTCCTGGCTGTGCTGCTTGTGGTGTAGGATTAGCCTCTGTTTTAGGCATAAGCGCTGGAGCTTTGTCCTTTTTGCCCTATAATGGCTTGGAATTATCAATACTTTCTATTGGAATATTAAGTTTTACCATAATTAAAGTAACTAATGAGATGTATAAATGTAAAGTAAAGAACTATACTTTAAATCACAAAACCTAACCATAGTGAAACTAGTTGCAAACACTAAATTTAAATAGATTATAATTGAGTAAAGGTTATGAGTTTGAAAGAATTTACAAAAGAATTGAATGGAAGGAATGGGAAAGTAGAAGGAGAACTAATTAAGACTGTCTTTTATTCCCTTTTAACTGGATTAGGATTGCTTGCTATTTTATATTATTTCAAATTTAGGTTTATTGAAAGCTTTTTATCTGAAGAGGGATTCTTTCTTTTCTTTGCAGTGTTGAGCTACAGTTTAATTATACCTACTATAAGACAGGTACGAGCATATAGGGAATTTGCCTGTATGTCAGGAATGATGATAGGAATGACTACTGGAATGATTGTAGGATTCATGGGAGGATTCTATTTGGGAGCTACGAATGGAATGTTTGTAGGAAGTGTATTCGGAATGGCTGTCGGCATATTGATTGGAACTTGGATGGGTAAATGCTGTGGAATAATGGGATTCTTAGAGGGAATGATGGCTGGATTTATGGGGGGATTAATGGGAGCTATGACAGCTGTAATGATGCTGAATGACAATTTGAAGGCAGCAACTGTTGTAATATTCATAATTTCAAGCGCGATATTATTCTCATTAAACTATATGATCTATAAGGAAACAAAAGATAATGAGACGGAGAGACAATTAAGAGAAGATCACTTCTGGACTTTAGCATTAAGTCTTGTACTGACAGCGATAACTGCAGGGATTATGGTTTTCGGACCAAGAAGCCTGTTATTTGGAGGATAAATTTATTAACTAAACTAATTTAGAAAAAAGATGAAAAACACAACAATTTTAGTTATGATGGTATTGGTGATTAGCCTAGTTGGAGGGTTCATACTTATTAAAGGAAATAATGTTAATGGAAATGTAGTTAGCGGTACTGAGATACCTCCGACAACACAGCAAGGACAAATACAGAAAGTTGTTTTAAGCCAGGATGGCTATAATTACAGAGATTCTGTTGCTGAAGCAGGGAAGCCAATTGAAATTTCAGCTGATAGTTCTGTTGGAGGATGTTTAAGATCAGTAGTATTTGATATTGAAGGTAAAAAATATTCAAAATATCTAAAGACGCCTGGAGAGACTTTAGAATTACCTGCACTTTCTAAAGGAACATATGCATTTTCCTGCTCTATGGGAATGGGTTACGGGAAGTTGATTGTTAAGTAATAAAGAGAACCAAAGTTTCCCTTTATCAAACCCTCCTTTGAGATAGGGTTGCTTTCGCATTAAGAATCCGAAAATATTTAAAACAATAAAAAATGAAACGAGTTTTCAAAAAACCTTACATTTATTTTTTTATACTTATTTTTGTTGCTTATTTATTGCTGAATATTTTTATAAGCGGATTCGATAAAACAATTCTGTTAATTGTCATTTATGCTTCAACTGTAAATTGGCTTAAGTTAGGGATTTCACTGGCTTTAACTTTAATTATAGGGTTTTTAGTTGCATTAAATTCGGTTTATGTATATATTTTGTATAAAGATAGAAAATCATGCAAGGAAGGCAAAACTCTTGCAGCCGCGGGGAGTATTGGGGGATTAATTGTTGGAGTTTGCCCTTTATGTGTTACTGGATTAATTCCTTTGTTGTTTGGAATTTTTGGAGTGGGATTTTCTTTTGCATCTCTTCCATTTCAGGGAATTGAAATACAGATTTTGGTTGTCTTGATGCTTTTGTTCAGCTTATATCTTTTAAAGAAGCGAAAAGTTTAGAGAATTCACTTCTCTTTTTCTTTATTTTCTAATTCTGTTCTTATTTTCAACATTTTTTCTTTTAAGTTTGGGAGATCTTTTTTAATAATGTCCCAAACAAGATCAAGATTTACCCCAAAGTAATGATGGATCATCTTGTCTCGAGTACCTACTATTTCTTTCCAGAGAATTTCCGGATATTTTTCTTTAAATGAATTAGACAAATTTGCAACAGCTTCTCCAATTATTTCTGTAGCCCTAATAATTGCATACTGCACTAATTCATTATTATTAAATTCTTTTCTTGAAAGATTATTTGAAAAGGATTCTATTTTATTTATATTTTCCAATATATGCTCAATAAAAACCAGATTTTTTTCATTATTCATATTATCCTTATTTCTTCATTTAGTATTCTCTTTTTTAATAATGGATGAATTCCTTTATATGTGACTAAATCTATTTTTTTACCTAATTTATCTTCAAGTTCAAATTTAATACTCACAAATTCTAAACCCATTCCCTTAGGATATTCCACTAAAAGATCAATATCGCTACTCTTTTTTTGCTCTCCTCGGGCATAGCTTCCAAATATGCCGGCTCTTTTTATTTTATTCTTTTTTAAAATTTTGATTATTTGTGGCTTTATCTTCTCTATAGTTATTTTATTTTTGTCAACATTTTTTATTCTCAATTTCCTGTCAGCTTCTCTTTCTTTTTTAATTAAGTCTTTTGGAGATAAGTTAACTCCCAGATATTTTCTTTTCTTTGAGATTTTATCCTTTGTTCTGATGGAGATAACTCTGTAGAAATACTTCTTATTATTCCTCTTCTGAATCTCTGTATAAACCATAAATAAGTATATGTCTACATTGTTTATAAATTTTTCCGTAGACATATGAATAACAAAAATAACAAAACAGAATATAATTCCTTAAGTTTTTGATATGCTTTGTGTAAAAGAATATATCCTAAAGGATATACTTTCTTTTTATTTCCCAAACTTTCTTTTCCTTTCTTTAAACTCTTTAATAGCCTCTCTCAAATCTTGTGGAGTAAAGTCTGGGAATAGTTTATCTAAAAAAATTAATTCTGTATAAGTTGACTGAAAGGGCAAATAGCCAGATAATCTTTTTTCTTCACCAGTTCTAATTATTAGGTCTGGGTCAGGAATATCTTTTGTGTCCAAAAGTTTCTTTAATCCCTGTTCATTAAGTTCTTTTCCTTCTCTTATAGCTTGATTAACCGCCCTCAAAATTTCATCTCTTCCACCATAATCAATGCCCAATACTATTTGTATTTTAGAATAATCTTTTGTTTCTTCTTCTAACTCCAGAATCTTAGTTTCTACTCTTCTTGGAATCCTATCTGTTCTCCCAATAAATCTAAATCTGTATTGGTCTCTCGGTGAAGCGAGATAAAAACTATCAATGCCTCTTTCAATCACCCCCAAAAGTTCGTCTACTTCTCTTTTTTCTCTGCCCCAATTTTCAGTTGAAAATGCCCATATGGAAAGTGTTTCAACTCCTTCTTCTTTTGCAGTTTCAAATATTCTTGATAAATTGTTGTAATTGCCAGGAGTTGAGTGGGCAAGATATTCTGCAACACCTTTAGATTTTGCCCATCTACGATTTCCATCAGGTATAATTCCTATATGTTTTGGCTTCATAAAATGAAAACAATGAGGGATTATTTAAGGTTTTCTAATTATAAAGTGACAACAAGATTTATATATTTCAAAAATTCTTAATTTTTATGGAAGCAGATTTTTTCAGAGATACAAAAAGATTGAGAGAAGAAATAAGATCAAATGTTTTAAGTCAATTTAGCAAAATTCAAACGAAAAAAGTAAAGGATATTGTTTTACAGAGACAACAAAATTCCAGTTATATAAAAGGTATAACCTCTTATCACATACATAATGGATTGAATGGCTCTCTTCCACACAATGATTTAGTCGATTTAGCGGGGGCTGTTGAGATTTATTCAACCTCAATGGTTTTAATTGATAATCTTGTTGATAAACATAATCAAAGAGATGGAGAAACGACCTATTTGCAAGAGTATGGTCCAGAAATGATGGGTCTGGCTTCTGTTTATGCTACTAATGTAGGTTTACTAAAGTTAGCACCATATCTGCATAATTTTTTTGGAATAACAGAGGTTGATGGGCTTGATGCAATTGGCAAGGCAATTACAAGTGCTGTATCGATGGATTTTGAAAAACCAACACAACCACAACAAATTTTAGAAAACATAGTCAGGGTTAATGGAATTACTTTGGGATTTCCTTTGGGATTAGTAGCTTCAACTGCAACGAATGATAAATTAGTTATCTTTGAAATGATGAGATATGGAACAGACACAGGAACGGCCTTTGGTCTTTACGAGGAAGTAAGAGATTTTGTAGGAGAACATGGTCGTGGAAGAGCTTCTGAAATAAAGGCAGGAAGAACTCCTTATTTTGTTGCCGATTTAGCTTTGAGAGACTCTCTATTCAATCCCAATCATTATATTGGCAGAAATATTTCTGATTTAGAACAGGAAAAACTCTTAGAATTGTTAAGAGGGAAAGAGGCACTTAAAAGGACTCAAAAATTAATTAAAAATCATTTAGGATATGGGCGCGACTTATTAAGAAAGAATTTAAATGAAGAAGAGTTTGAAATTCTTGATTCACTTAGAATAACAATTGAAGATTCTCTTGACAAAATGGTTTAATTTATCCTGAATAATCTAAGAAATATTTTAACTCTCCATAAAGCATTTTTCAATCTCATAAATTCTTTCTTTCTCATAAATTTCATGTCTTTTCCTTCTTTTAATTGAGATTTTTTAGGATTATTCTTCAAGTGTATTTCATAAATGTAATAATTAATTAATGGAATTTTATATTCCTTTAAAATATCTGAATTGGAAATATTAATTCCCAATTCCTCTTTGATTTCTCTTATTAAAGCATGTATTGGAGTTTCTCCTTTTTTAATTCCCCCTCCAAAAATTCCCCATTTATCTGGATTTCTCCCATTCTCATCTCTTAATTGAAATAATATTTTTCCTTCATTATTCCTTAATATTGCCCCTGAATATCCCATAATCGTATATGTTACTATTGGTTTATTAATCTAACCTTGTTTGTCCACTTAGAGAATATATCCTTTTGGGTATTATTTGTGTAAACAAGTATAACATACTTCTTCCTATTTTTTTAATAACATTTTATGACACAATTTTTAAGCTGTTGAGATAACTTTTTAAAGCAAATTATATCTGTTTTTAATGAGGTGTAGTGCCTCAGACACTTAATTCTGAAAACAATGAAATGGTAAGCTTAAAAGAAATAGTTGAAGCATACTCTGTTGAAAAAATTAGCGTTAGCTATGATGGTGAAATTGAAATAACTGATTTAAAGAAAGAACTTGGGACAAGAGGGCATGTATTGGTTATTAGAGGCGATTTGGCATATGCAAACAGATTAAATGATAAAAGTTTAGCTAACCCAAAATTTTGGTTATACAAAAATTTAGTTAACTCTCAAAGAGTTCAAGAACAACTAAGAGGGCACCCCGAACATAAATTATTTGATGGTGTTGGTTTCTCAGCATTAGAAGCACTAGGATATCATTCAAGAAATATTGGAAGAAAAGCGGTAGTGGTAATGGCTCGTGAAATGTTACCGCCTAAAGATATTTTTGAGAGATATGATATAGAAATAATACATGGGGACAAACCAATGGAAAAAGGATATGTTGAAAAACAAGCAGAAGTTATCTCACAAAGAAATGATTTAATTCCTTTACATCAAGCATTATATGGGGCTCAATCTCTCGCATCAATTGGAAATAGGGCAATTAATCAACTTGAAAAGTTAGGTTTAAGTTTAGATGCAACTCTTTGGTGTATTGCTAGTGGTTCAAATTTGTATGGCCTTGGCAGAAAAATTAAACATAGATTTCCAAATACAAAAACTATTGTGGTTGAGCCAGAAAGAAACAGAACTATCGACTCTACAATTAATCTATCAAGTCCAGAGCAGGTAAGAAAATTTGCAAAAGAAAAACTTAGGCATTATTTTCCAGATGATTGGGACAAAAAATATAGCGGGGTTTTTCCCCTACATGCTTCAAGTGCATCAAGATATTTATTGTTATTATGGGCACAGACAGGGGATATGGGTTTTGATAGAGTATTGGGGGTAGCAACCTCTTCGATTAATCGAACCCAAAGAGCAATAACTTCCCTGAATCCTCATTATGATTGGACAAAGTCAACAGCTTTAACTTTGGCACCAGCCGTAAATTTAGCTAAACAAGGAAAAAATGTTCTTGTTATGGCTTATGGAAAAAATAGAGAAACACTTTATAGAGACCTACAAATAAATGGTGATAATAAGTAAACTTTATTCTTTAATGAATTTAATATCCTAAGATGTTATTAATTTTCCGGGAAGATTATAGCTATACGCGGTGTAAACAAGTATAACATTACTGTTTTTTATTCCCCATCTACCACCTAAAAGTTTAAATATTAGAATATTCTAATATGTGCATGAAAGAGTTATACAAATTGCATGCTGAAATGTGTAAAGTGTTTTCTAATCCGACTAGATTAGAGATTCTAAATTTGCTTAGAGATAAAAAAATGTCAGTAACAGAATTAATAAATAAAACTAGATTAAGCCAGGCTAATATTTCCCAGCATTTATCAATAATGAAGTCAAAGGGGATTGTTGCATCTGAAAGAAACGGTAAAAATATCTTTTACAAACTAACTAATCCTAAGATAATAAAGGCGTTTGATATAATTCGAGAGGTTTTAAGCGAAAGATTAGAAAAGAGCAGAAAAATTATTCTAAAGGAAAAATGAAAGTCAGAGAAAGTGGTATGCCTGCTGAAGAAACATGGAGTGAATTCTTTGAACCAAAAAAGGTTCTTAGAACATTAGGAATAGACAAAACAGTTCGAGATATAGCAGACTTTGGCTGTGGCTACGGCACATTTACTATTCCAGTTGCTCAAACTGTAAAAGGCAAAGTATATGCTCTTGATATCGAGCCGAAAATGGCCGAAGAGACAAAAAGAAAAGCAGAAAAGAGAAATTTAGGGAATGTGGAAACCATTGTCCGAGATTTTGTTTCTGATGGAAGCGGTCTTGAAAATGAGAGTGTTGGTTATGTAATGTTATTCAATATTCTTCATTTAAATAATCCGAAAAAACTTTTAAGAGAAGCTTACAGAATTTTAAGGAAAGGGGGAAAACTTGGAATTATTCATTGGAATTACGATTCCCAAACACCAAGAGGTCCTCCAATGGAAATTAGACCTAAACCTGAGCAATGTGTTGAATGGGCAAAGAGTTCAGGATTTAACCACCCAATAAAATCTGATTTAAAACCTTATCACTACGGAATTGTTTTAACAAAAGGAGAAGACAAAGAATGAGGAGATTAATACTAATAAGTTTGTTTGTAATTTTGTTTAGCTTTTTAGTTGTAGCTCAAGAAGAACATGATTTTGGCGAAACTAAAAAATTAATAGATTCGGGAGTAAGTTGTAGTAATCTTAGTGGTGCACAACTTGAAGAAATTGGAGACTACTATATGGAACAGATGCACCCAGGAGAAGCACATGAATATATGGATAGAATGATGGGTGGTGAAGGTTCAGAAAATCTGAGACAAGTTCATATTAATATTGCAAGAAGAATTTATTGTAATGAGGATGTTAGTGTAGGTATAATGGGTGGAAATATGATGGGTGGGGGAATGATGGGAAACTATTATTATCAAAACCCACAGAGCAATAATTCTTATCAAAACAATATTTTTGGATTTTTATTTATGGCTCTAATTTTGGTGGCTTTGATTTTGTTTGTATTATGGCTAATTAAACAATCACAAAAAGATAATAAAAGAAGATGAAACTTGGAATTATTATCAGCACAAATGAGCCAGAAGTAGTTTGGAATGCCTATAGATTGGCTAATTTTGCCTTAAAAGAAGGAGATAACGTAAGAGTTTTCTTGCTAGGAAGGGGAGTTGAATCAGAAGCAGGAAGTGATGAATATAATGTTAAAGAGCAAATTACACAATTTGTTTCTAAGAGTGGAGAAATATATGCCTGTGGAACTTGTATGAAGTCAAGGCAGATTGAAAGCAGAAATACCTGTCCTCTTTCATCTATGAAAGATTTATATCTATTAGTTAAAGGATCTGATAAAGTTCTAAATTTTGGATAAATGTGGTTTTAGAAAAGCTTATTTTTTACCACCAAAACATTTAAATACTACATATGTATCAAATTCTCATATGATAAGTGATAGCATATTAAAACATGAGCATAAAGGACATAAACATATTAGTGATAATGAAATTTATGAAGCATATAAAATATTCTTTGGAACTCTTGTTAGTGAA